>Ga0209427_10005060_pt1 | contig 15144 bp, 14 predicted proteins | sample DeeMarSWOR136_30_FD_187465 | JGI IMG/M metagenome (GOLD analysis project Ga0209427, IMG submission 187465) | Marine sediment microbial communities from White Oak River estuary, North Carolina - WOR-1-36_30 (SPAdes) (version 2) | ecosystem: Environmental > Aquatic > Marine > Intertidal zone >...
TAGCCAGTATATCGTATTCACCATAGATTATGTCAGCCACTACAACTTCTGGAAGGTCCACGATTTTCTCGCAGGCCTCCCTCTCTGTGCCGGAGCTGACTTTGAAGAGGATATAAGCCTCAACTACCATTCAACTCACCATACCAAATTATTTTCTAAGTGACCATTCGAACTTAATTATCTTTCCATAGCCGTTCATTAGCAGACGCACGCATTGTTTGGATCAATGGGAAAGCATGGAGAAAACTATCAAAAAGACTGTGAAAACCTTTTTTGTCAATAAAAACAGAAGAAATGCTGATTTTGCCCTAATCAAGCACATAACGTCACAAAACGCAAGTTTTATAAATTTATTTAACTGACTGAATCAGGGATAAAGTGTGGAGAAAGCTCAGGTAATATTTTCAATAATATTGGTGTTCGTCACCATTACTTGTTGGCTACCTTTACTAGACGCGTTCGTTCCCGACCTCACTTTCCACTTACATACCTTTTCCATTACACTTCCAACTTGGCTTACTGTGGGTATGATAATACTACTCGTTGGAATACCTCTCGCATTGACTTTAAGCGATCGGACGTTATTGACAGCGACTATTTTCAGTTCGTATCAAGCATTAACTACCTTTGTTTATCCCTTAGTTTGGTTCGCTTTGTTACAGCGCCCGCTAGACGGTTCCATTATGTTTGTACTGTCATCCGCAAGTTGGTGGCTTTATTTCCTTTTTGTAGGCGCACACTATGAATAATGCTAGTATCCTGTCAAATTGAAATACGCCCGTCTAATACTTAAACTGGCACTTGCATGGTGATGATCGACATCTTGGACAACAGTTATCGTATTTTCTTAGCATAGCCTTCTCTAAATCTATGTCAAGAATATTAGCTAGTGATGCAAGCCAAGCGATAACATCTGCGAACTCATCTTCCAAGTTTCTCTTGTCAGTCTTTCGCATGGCTTCTCCCAGTTCGTCAACTTCTTCCCTAAGCCAGTTATAGGTTCCTATAGTTCCTCGTTTAGAATCTCGAGACAAGTAGATGCGAGCCATCATGTTTTGGAATTCTCTTATAGAAGTCATAGACGAATCCTCCTCACCACGTGAAATCAAGCAAGTTCTGTCACCCGATAAATCCTAGCTACCGCATATAAGAACAATGGCAGCCGTCATTAGACAACTCTTGATAGTGTCTCAGCACACGCAGATATGCTCACGTTCTCCTTCATGTTTTCGAATTTGAGCATGTTTTGAGCGTGCGCTTTGTTTACTCTTCTATTCTTCCTATCAGTCTAAACGAGAGCAGAGTGATTGCCATGACTATGCATGATACGATTATTTCTATGATTGTTCTGTCGCTAGTTTTGGATCCAAAGGTTGGCCCTTCGTCTTGTCTGCTTATCATTTGCCATGTCGCAGGGATCAAAGCAAAGCCAAGTACCAAGGCTATTATTGTTCCAGATAGAATTGCGTGCAACAGTTTGATTTGCATGTTTACCTTCCTACTGTTTGTAGTTTCTTGATGGCTATAGTTCTATTCTTTAGAACACTGGTCAAACAGGTTTCAGCCTCCACTGCCTCCACGTTTCGTATCCTGTGATGACAAGTCCGCTCACTCCAAAGACTAGAGCGAAGACGCCTTGTTGAGATAAGGAGCTGGCGTATCCAACTGTAAACACGATGAGAAGAGTGAAGAAAAAAGTTGTGTAGAACATGTATCGCGGGATCATCAGACGGCTGATCCTCACAAAAGAGTTCATAACTTCCAAGCTGACTGTTTTCTTAAGTTCGTAGTCGCCGCTCACATTTTTCTTGACGAGATTCATGTCCATGAGCTTCTCAAGATGGTACGATGCCACGCTTGGGCTTGAGAGACCTAGACTTCTTTGAAGACGTCTGGTGGTAGTTGGTTTTCCACTTCGTATAAGATGCCAGTAAACCCGAAGTGTAGTACCCTTCAGCTTTGACCTAACTTCCTCCATTGATAGCCCTCAGAATAACCTACAATTGGTTGGCTTATAGGTTTTGGGAACTCCAACATGCCTTTTGTTTATATGTTCTAATTTTAGAACATTTGTTCTATTGCGTAGAACTAAATTCCTCTTTGATCTTCTTCTTGTTTAGTGATGAGATTGAGGAAGAAACTGTTAGTTGTGGCAATGATAGTAGCCATAGCCGCTTCTTTTGCCGCCTACGCTTGGATTACAATAGACATCGGCGCTGGAGGAAAAAACCAAGGAGCACCCTCAGATGTGACTGAGAACTCTTCGGATACAGACGTACTTGAGTTCAAGGCTATTGTCAACGGGATGAGGAACGTGGATGTCTTCGTGTGCGTCAACATAAGCGACGGCTTGACTGAGAAAGAAGCCGAATTGATAGCGGGAACAACTTTCATACACGTTAAAGGAGAATATGTTTGGCGTCGACTTGACACTCTGACCTTTGATGATACTCAAATAAAGGCACATTATGCTTGGGGCCATGATGAAACCGACTTGGGCCATATATATGACATGACTGCAGATCTCACAACACTTCAGATAATAGTTGATCACTGCTTCTGATAATTGTCATACTATGATAACTCAATGTGCACGGAGATAAACAACCTAGCTCGCGCCAATAATGGAGATGCCTTCCTGCAAACTCCCGTTTTTCTTTGACCTTTTAGCAAGTATGTTTTTTTCTGTAAGTTATGACTGCCAATAATGTTGTCACCATGAATAATGGTATAATGAAGAGTGATTGAAACTCTGAAACTACTGGGTAGTGGTCTATGTTGTCTCCTTTGACGGTGTATGGCTCGTCCCAATAACCGTCGCTTCCTGTTTCATTTTGACCTGGACCACTGTAATTGTCTTCAACATGTGGATAGCGATCTTTAAAGTCATCCCAGTAGTTGCCGCCATCATCATAGCCTTTGTCCCAATTGTTTAAAGAGTCCGTGTCACTATAAACATGGAAGTAGTTGTCAGTGAAATTGTTACCATAAAAAGTGTTGTCATAAGACTCAACGATTCCTACGCCTCCCCAATTTCCACAACTTATTATGGTATTTCCATATATGGTATTGTTTACAGAATAGTCGAGTTGGATACCGATGAATTGTGAAACGTAGTTTTCATTTATGTGGCAGTTTGAAGAATTCAAGAGCCAAATGCAGTATTGTGTATTGGTTATGTTGCTTTCAGCTATCGTTGCGTTTGTTGTGTAAGCGAAAGCTACGCCTTGCCAATTGTGAGATACGTTTACATTTTGAATGCTTATGTTGGTGCAGTTTACGAGGATCACGCAACCAGCATCCGACGGGATAGCGGAATCATGTTTGTCTATCCAATAATAGATTGGCTTGTCGTCCACTGTGTTTGAATCGTCAACATCGTTAAGGAAATTGGGAAGGCTGTAACCCATAATTAAGAAGTTGTACCTGTTGTTAGTCATGGTGTTATCTCTGAGCATGTTGTTTGAAGAATGCTGGATCGAGATGCCAGCGTTGCCATCCGCTATAATGTTTCCGTATATGCTGTTGTTTGAAGAACCAAGTGTGATACCATTCCCGCTGTTTGTTATAGTGTTTCCATATATGCTGTTGTTGTTTGAAGGACCCGAAAGTGCGATGCCGCTGCCATTGTCTGTTATGTTGTTTCCAAAAATACTGTTATAGTCTGAATATCGGGCGTAGATGCCTTCGCCGTTTAATGTTATGTTGTTTCCTGAAATAGTGTTATAATGTGAAGAACCGCCGACTTCAACGCCTTTATAGTTGTCTATTATGTTATTCCCAGTGATGTTATTGTAATTCGAATAATAATCAACATACAGGGCGCGGTTTGTACCAGCCACGATTTCATTTCCAATAATGGAATTGTTTGAAGCTCTTTCAAGTTGGACGCTGTGCCAAGTACTTGCCGTTATGTTGTTTCCAGATATTGTATTAAAATCTGCACGGTCAAGCCATATGCCTCCTCCAACTTGCATGCCTCCATTATCTGTTACGTTATTTCCATAAACCTGATTGTGAGTCGAAGAAATGATGTATATGCCTGCTTCGTTATCTACTATGTTGTTTCCATAAATACTGCTGTTCAAAGAATATCTGAGCTCGATGCCATTTTCGCCATTTACTGTTATGTTATTTTCAAATATGTAGTTGTTACCTGAACAAGAATAGAAGTAAATGCCATGAACCCCATTGTCTGTTATTGTATTTCCAGTGACGTTGATGTTTGAAGACTCAGAAATGTAGATGCCGTAGCTGAAAGATCTAACTTGCATATTCTTGATTGTAACATTGCCTATACCCGACAAGTAGACTCCGGATCCACTTCCAGTGCCAATAACAATGTGACCTACGCCATCAATAACGGTGTTGTTCCTCTCCACAACAATTGTGTCATTAATGTTGCCAGTGAAAAAATAAGTAACATTATCAAGACTTGTAATATTAGCTGATGGAGGATCAACAGTCCCATCAGCTTTGATGTAAATCGATTCACTTCCTTCAACCCTCTGAACTTTGAATACTATACAAGATAAAGCTATAATCACAATCATCGAACTTATTGCTATAGCAAATCTTCTCATCTAAATCACGTTTCTTACTATGTCTACAGCTTCAGTTTTTATGGCTTGCGGTACAATCTTTGATAAACTGAAAAAGTGCGGTGTGGTGGGATTTGAATCACAAAACCCAAAAAAAACACACATGGGAAAAAGTTATGCATAGTTTTTCGTTCGCGCGCGCTCAGGAGATTAAGCTTTTATTGCTTGATAGATCTTACTTCTGTATGGTGATCGGATGGTCAAAGTAAGTGAAATTAATGGAAAGAAAGTGATCACTACGGATGCCTTCAATGTCGGTAAGGTTTCAGGAGCTGAAATGGACGATCAATGGAAGATAACTCATATATATGTGGATTTAACTAAGGATGCAACAAATGAGTTAGGATTCAAAAAACCTGTTCTTGGTCACATAACACTCTGTCTACCAGTCAAGCTAATCCAAGGGCTTGGAGACGTAATAACACTAAGCAAAACAAGAGAAGGACTCAAAGGAATCCCAGAATGCAAGGGCAGCTAGTTCCGCTCTAATAAGCAACTTCTTAACACCTTTTTTCTGCCACAAGACATAGAACCCGATTGGCTTCTCTCGCGCATGTGTGTGTTATTCCAAAAATGATTTTGGCGCATCTAACTGAAGTGTTGAGTGGACTTGATGGGGGATTATTTCGATCGTTACTTTGCTGAGGTATCCTGTCTTAGCTTTAATTTCAGATGTAACGCTTTGAGCTAGAGACTCTGGGATTGAAAAATCCGATTCCTTGTAGACCGTTGCTTGAACATCGGCAGTGGTTTCATCCAGTAAAACAACGTTTGCCGTGATTTTCTGCGACGAAACAGTCAAACTCTCCGCCAACTTGTCTATAACCGTTTGACGAATAGTCTTTTCGAGTACCAGATAGCGAAGACGCACACCCCGTAAAATAAGAATTAAGATGCTGCCAAGGAAATTCAGTCCGAGTATGTTAACAATGAGCAGCCAAAACGCATTCAAACTGATATTCAATTGCAATAAGGCTAAGCCAATTCCTATCACCGAGGCGGGAGGTAAGAGGGAGATAGCTATCTCTACACCGATCATGGCATCAATTATTTGACCCCATGGATGGGCTACAATACGAGGATCCGCTGTCAGAGCAAGCGATGCAGCTACTCCAGATCCAACCGCAATTAATATTGTAAGCACCAAGTCCCGCGTCGTTGGCATAGCCCGCAAGAGGATTTCCTTAGTCACTGCAATTCCGGGTACAGTTCCACGTAACAAAACCGTAATCAAATAAGCGGTAGCTGTACCTACCACTAAAAGACCTAAGATTTGTTTTATTAAACCTCCAAGGAACATCTTACGATTACGAAAAAGTGCGCCGATACACACGGCACGTGAGGGCCCTAAAAAAGGTGCGACACACATCGCACCGACTATCACAACAGCACTATCGAGAAGCAGCCCCGACGTAGCCAAAAGTGCAGCAGCCAAAATCATTAATAAATATCCAAATGTGACATTTGCCCCTTCACTTGCCATCTGCTCTAATAAAGAATAGTAATTTCGAACTCCCCATATACCGAAGCGTCTTCTTGCCCATTTCCAACGAAGCCCACAAATCCACCTATAAAGACTAATTTTTGACACTCCCCTAAACCATCAGCAACAGAATCTTTCTCGATTTACATTTTTAAATGTTAGAGCAATGAACGACTATGCACGCTTATGCATTGACAATTTGCAGCACACGCATGTGCGCGCGCTCTACTCGGACGACGCGTAAGAGACGGAAAAAACCTTAAATGAACTGAAAAGAAGTAGAAAATATGAGCAGTCTAAAAAAGATCGATTTACAGTTGATGTCTGAACTCCTTAAGAATTGCCGACAAAGTGACAAGGACTTAGCTAAGGTAGTTGGAACTTCTCAGCCTACTATATACAGAAGAAGGACTAAGTTGGAAAAAGAGAGGTTGATTGATTCATACACTGCAATCCCGAATTTCGCCAAGTTGGGTTTTGAGATTATGGCGGTTAGCTTCTATTCTTGGCGACTTGAAGCTACTCAAAAGCTCACTCAAAAAAGGGAAGTTGTCATGAGGAAGTTGTACACATTTCTTGAAAATCATAAAAACATTATATTCACTTCTAAAGGCCGAGGCTTTGGCATGGAAAGAATGATGATCTCTGTTCACAAATCATATGACGACTATGTAAAACTGATGAGGGTTGTTAGCATAGAATGGGTAGATTACGTGTCCAAAGTCGATTCCTTTGTAGTAAGTTTACAAGAAGATAGTGTAGGCAGGAAATTGAATTTTGAGCATTTCGCAGACTACCTATTAAAGGAACTCTGACACTCAAGAAGAAGATTAAATCTTGATTTTCTTCCTTCTGAATCAACATTAAACCAGAAATTCCAATATCAATATCCCGTTTAGAATTTAGAAAATAGAAGTTTATAACATTCTAAGTTTATAATCAATTAAAAATTTTATAAATTATATTTTCTTCTCCTGTTTAGAAAGTTATAAACTTAGAAAATTATCTTAAAAAATGAAAAACAATCACGCAATCATTGAATGACAACAGCATAATTAACAGCAAGGTTGACAAGTGTATCCTCAATAAAGGGAGACTTGGGGGAACTAAGAGGTTTAGAGAGAGGTTGACTGAATGCGCGAAGCGCGTTACAAAAACAGTATCAAAGAAAACTTCAGTACATGCGAAATGCAGAAACAATAGAAGAAAACTCCACAATTATTATTTGATAGTTGAACTGTCATAGATTAAGTGAGGAGAATGAAGAAGAGAACAATTTCTGGAGCAATGCTTGCACTACTGCTGGTGGATCTGCTAATGTTGACATTGAATGTTCAACCAGTTAAGACAAGTGGAACCATTTACATTAGGGCTGATGGAAGCGTTGAACCATCAACTGCTCCGATTTCAACTGTAGACAACATCGTCTACGTCTTTGCTAATAACATCTATGATGAGATTGTAGTGGAGAGAAACAACATAATAATCGATGGAAAAGGATATACACTTCAAGGCGCAGGAAGCGAAGACGGATTTTGCCTGCATGGCGCAAATAACGTGACAATACGAAACGTAAACATTGTAAGTTTCGGCTATGGTGTCAATCTTAATTCATCTTCTATGACCACTATATGTGAAAATAACATAACAAACAATCACTATTGCATCCGACTCTTATCTTCTTCAAGAACCTCTATAATTGGAAACGATATAGTGAATAGCTGGGGCGGCATCAGTTTCTTCTCTTCCTCAAATAACAACATCATTTCTGGAAATAACATAACAGCAAACAACGACTATGGCATCCGGTTTCAGTCTTCTTCAAGCAATAACAGTATAATTGGAAACAATGTAGCAAACAACTACTATGGCGTTTGGCTTGATTCTTCTGTAGACAATGCTGTTTCCGGAAACAATATAACAGATAACGACTATGGTATCCGGTTCCATTCTTCCTCAAACAACAACACTATAATTGGAAACAACGTAGCAAATGGTTGGGGAGGCATCAGTCTTTTCTCTTCCTCAAGCAAAAACATCATACTTGGAAACAATATAACAAATAATGCGCGTGGCGTTTGGCTTGACCCTTCCTCAAATAACAACATCATTTCTGGAAACAAAATAGCAGAAAATTGGTGTGGCATCTGGTTTTTCTCTTCTTTTAACAACAGAGTATCTGGAAATGACATAACAAACAATGACTATGGCTTACGGTTCCACTCTTCTTCAAACAACCTGTTTTTCCATAACAATCTCGTGGATAACGCCCACCAATTGGAGGGGTCTGGTTGTGTCAATTTTTGGGATAATAATTACCCTTCTGGTGGCAACTATTGGAGTGATCACGCTGATATTGACAAGTCTAGTGGTTCATATCAGAATGAGACTGGAGGTGACGGGATAGTTGATGTACCGAACGTCATTGATGAAAACAACACTGACAACTATCCTTTAATGGGAATGTTCACTGATTTTCTTGTTACTTCAGAACTTCATGCTCAGGCTATCTGCGATTCTACAATAGTTGACTTTCAGTTCAGTTATGGCGAGAGCGAAATAAACCTCAATGTTACTGGCGAATATGGAACTATAGGTTTCTGTAGAATTTGTGTTCCGACAGCTTTGCTGAATGTCCCCTACAGAGTATTTGTCAACAATACAGAAATCCCATATAGGCTATTACCATTGTCTAATGGCACCCACAACTATCTGTACTTCAACTATGGTGTTTGGTCGTTTGGCGACTTATACAGTGACAGAGAAATAGACATGCGAGACATTACTTATGCAGCTAGAGCATTTGGTTCTTATCCAAGTCATCCAAGATGGAATCCACTTTGTGATTTCAGCGTTGACTATGAAGTAGACTTAGCTGACTTAGTATTGGTTGCTAAGAACTTCGGAAAAACATACTGACAAAAGAAAGAATTCTACCATCTTATTCTTCTAACCGTCCTACTGTAGACAATCCAGAAACTTCTTTCACCGGATTCTTCATCACCCTATGATGGCAACACTGCTTGCAACTATTATCTATAGAAGACGTGAACTGTAAGTCACTCAACAGAAAGAGGGGTGCGCATGGATTCTGGCGAAAGTCAGGGTCCTTGTAGAACAATAAGTGATTCACGTGCACAGAAGACTTCAGCTGAAAAGATTTAAGAAAGACCGTTTAAAGTTTGTATTGGGTATGAAAGAATGAAACCTATGTTATACACAGTGTTGTTCTGCATTGCAATCTTCGTTATGACGGTTGCAGCCTTAACAATTGCATACATAGGAATTCCAGTTGTAACATTCTATTCTCCATTTATTTACGTAATTGCTTTTTTCTTGTTGTACCACTTTCTTGTTAGGCCTCTTAATCAGAAAATCAGTGGGAGAAGGATTCTACTCCTTTCAGTCAGCGTAGTGGCCATGGCTACAGTTCTAACACAGTCAGCAAAGATTATTGTCACTCCACAATGGTCTTTCTCCGTCACAACAGACAAACCCACTTACATGTTTGGCGAAGAAATAGGAATTACGGTATCTCTAAGAAATGATGGTTTCATCACACACTCGTTTCAGTCAGGATTAAGTGACCCAGTAGTGGTACTCATAGAATATCAATATTCAGAAAACCCAACAGTAACTTCGCAAGTATGGTATAGTAGCACGGTTTCTGAAAATTCTACAGGATTCTCAGTCGAGCCACATCAATGCCTTGAACGGAAATTCATTTGGAATCAAACAAATATACACACACTTGGAAAGGAAATTGAATCAGGCACATATTTGATCAAAGCATTCATACCAAGTGCCACATCCGAAATACCTGGAACCAACAATCTTTTCTTCAATCATACGCGCATAAACATCACGTCCCCATAAAACATCAATAACGCGCGCACAGTCTTACTGAAGCACCAAACTTATAACAGTCGACCTTCCAGCCCTTCGCAAACACTCGGATGTGAATGCACATGAAGAACAAACGTAATGCCGTGTTGTATCTCGACACTGAATTAGTTGAAAAAACACGTGAATTAGGGTTTAACCTGTCTAAAACGTTTGAAAACCACTTAAAAATGCTAGTAAATCATTTCTCATGCGTCTACACGCAAAATAATAATGAAAATTCGATGATTAGTAGCCCGGGAGAGATTCGAACTCTCGTCAACGGGTCCAGAGCCCGCCATGCTTGACCGCTACACCACCGGGCTTCAATTCTAAATATTTGATTTCATTGTAATATCTTTAGTGTTAAGTTCTTGAAAATGCAGAAATAGAATCTTTTTTTTCTTGGAATTTCCTGAGCAGTAATATTATTGTGTTATGACCCAGTCTTTATAACCAGTGTAAGCGGTCTCAAAGAGGTTTCGATGGTACTACATAATGGACATGATAAGTAATGCGATCAATAGAATGAGTAGGAATATTAGAAGTGGGAGGAGTGTTGTAGTTAGCATAGCTATGATGAGAGCGATGTAGTCTTTCCAATTGAGGTTTTTCTTTTCTTCTTTTTCGTTTTTTTCTTTCAAGGTTTTTTTTCGCCGCTCTTGAAATCTATGTTGTAGTGGCATGCAACCCAATGTTCATCTTTTTCTTCGAGGATTGGTTCTTCCTTTTTGCATTTGTCAGTTGCGTATGGGCATCTTGGGTGGAAACGGCATCCAGGTGGAATATCTACAGGGCTTGGCACATCACCTGTTAGAAGTACTTCTTCCTTTTCGAATTCGGGGTCTGGCACAGGTATAGCTGCCATTAGATGGTAGGTGTATGGATGTTTAGGAGAATCGTATATAGCGTCTCTCTCCGCCACTTCCATAAGCCTACCCAAATACATGACTGCAACTCTCTTACTCATATGATGGACGACGGCTAGGTTGTGAGAAATGAATAGGTATGTCAGGTCAAAGTCTTTCTGAAGATCCTTAAGCAGATTTAAGACAGATGCTTGGACCGAGACATCTAGGAAAGAAGTAGGCTCGTCCAATATAAGGAAATCAGGGTTCAACGTCAACACTCTAGCCACAGCTATTCTCTGTCTTTGGCCACCACTGAATTCATGGGGGAACCTGTAGAGGTGTTCTTCGCTTAATCCAACCTTGTTCAGAAGTTTCAAAGCTCTCTCGTGAGACTCATTTCTGCTCTTTGTTACGCCATGAATTTTCATAGCTTCAACCAGCATAGAATTAACCGTTTGCCTTGGATCTAGAGAAGCATAGGGATCTTGAAAGATAATCTGCATTCTCCTGCGCAATTTTCTCAGGTTTCCTCCTTTGGCTATTGTAACATTTATTCCGTTGAAGTGGATTTCTCCTTCAGTTGGCTCGATCAGTCTCATAATGCTTCTAGCTGCAGTCGTCTTACCTGAACCTGATTCACCCACAAGCCCGAAGGTTTCGCCCTTACGAACGGTGAAGCTGATCCCGTCAACAGCCTTCACGTTCCCCACAGTTCTTTGAATGATTCCGCTTTTTATTGGAAACCATGTTTTAAGGTCTTTAACAATTAATAGATCTTCCATTTACATCATCATCCTTTGATCAAGTAGCATGCAACCTCATGTTTTTCTACGGCTTCAAGGAGTTTGGGTCTTTCCTTCTTACATTTGTCCATGGCGAATGGGCAGCGCGGATGGAAGCGACAACCAGAAGGTGGATTAATCATTTCAGGCACGGTTCCAGGTATGGATTTCAGTTTCTTCACTGGTTTTTTCACGTTCGGAATCGCCTTCATCAACATTTTAGTATATGGATGGAGGGGATTTCTGAAGATTTCAACGGTTGAGCTTACTTCAACAACGTTTCCACCATACATGACTGCGATTCGATCAGCTATCTCAGCTGCCACAGAAAGATCGTGTGTAATCATAATAGTTGAGGCATCTATTTTGTCTCTCAATTCTCTCATCAAATGTAGGATCTGGGCTTGAATTGTTACGTCTACCGCAGTGGTTATTTCATCCGCTATGAAAAGGGATGGTCTCCTAGCTAAAGCCATGGCAATCATGGCTCTTTGCCTCATACCTCCTGAAAGTTCAAAAGGGTATTGACTCAGAATTCTCTCTGCATCCGGCATCTTCACAAGCCGCAGGAGGTCAACACAAAGGTCCTTCGCCATCTTCTTAACCTCGCCTCTTGATACTTTGAGGTTTGTTGACTCCATCACCGAATCGTTTTTCCAGGATAGAATATCAGTAAAGGTTACATTCTTTCCATGAGTTTTTTGTGCGATTACTGCTTGTTTCAACAGTTTTTTGTCGAGCATGAAAACCTCTACAAGCTGGGTTTCTATCTTCAAGACAGGGTTAAGGTAAGTTAACGGATCTTGAAAAACTGTCGCCAACTCGTCTGCTCTTAGAAGCCTAATATCTCCTGCAGATTTTTTCAGCAGATCTTCTCCTCTGAAAAGAATTTCGCCCCCTTCGATGTAAGCGTTTTCTGGAAGGAGGCCAAGCACAGTTAGCGCTGTGACTGATTTGCCACAACCAGATTCTCCGACAAGACCTAAGATTTCACGTTTGTATAGGTTGAGGTTCACTCCGTTTAGTGCCTTCACCTCGCCTCTATACGTGTGAAAATTCACTTTTAGATCCTTTATTTCGAGGACACGGTTTCTTTCCTTCACATGCTCACCTCAAAATCACCTATCTTCTTAGCTTCGGGTCAAGTACGTCTCTCAGACCGTCTCCTACAAGATTGAATGCTAAGGCGATGATAAGCATAGTTAACCCTGGAAAGACAATCAGCCATGGGGCTTCAAAAATGTGTTCATATCCTGATGCTGCAAGATTTCCCAGTTCCGGAAGAGAAGGACTAGGTGAGAAACCTAGAAACATCAGGGCTGAGAATGTAAGAATGACGCCTCCAAAGTCCAAGGTTGCCTGAACCAAGATCGGATAAATTGAATTAGGCAAAATATGCCTGAAGAGAATCCCAATATGTCCTCCTCCTAATGCCCTTAAAGCTTCAACATAACCTTTCTCTTTTTCTCCGAGTATTTGGCCTCTCATCAGCCTAACATATGGAGGCCACCACACTAAAAGCAGGGCATACCTTAGTGTTGAGAGAGTTCTGCCAAACATTGCCGCGAATACCAAAGCTAGAACAAGAGCGGGAAATGCAAGGAAAATATCTGTTATTCTCAGTACTGCTTCGTCTACAACACCACCGGCATATCCTGCTAAAGCACCGATTAATGTGCCAAACGCAGCCGCTCCTACGGTTATTATGAACGCGTTTTCCATATCTACAGGTAATGCAAGTATTATCATCTTAAACAAGTCTCTGCCCCAGCTGTCTGTTCCAAGAAGAAACTGTTCTGGACCTTCGTAGAGATGTATCCTGCCTGGCCAGCTAATAATACTGTCTCTATTCCACACAAGTTTTCGTTCGAAAGGATAGTTACCATCGAAATCAGGATATCCCGACGGATTAGCCAAGTTTGGATCAACGATGAAATTTGCTAGAAGCGCCAAGACTACAAAGAAAATCGCTATGATTGATCCAGCCATAACCAGAGGATTCTTTCTTAAGAGGTAGAAAGTGTATTTGATATCTGCCCACCTAGCAGCCCATTCTCCTGTTCTTGCCTCAGCTGTCTTCTTTGCCATATCTCATCTCTCCTAATATTTTATTCTCGGATCCAAGAAGATGTAGGCAATGTCAACTACCAAGTTAGCAATCACGATGATAGCGGCGATTACAAGGGTATACAACAGCAGAAAGTTACTGTCACCTTGAGACACTGCCTGTAATGAAAGCTGCCCCACTCCTGGCCATGCAAACACGAATTCTGTAATCAAGGCTCCTCCAAGGAGCCACGCAAAGAATATACCTGCAAGGGTTACTGCAGGGATCAAAGCATTTTTCAAGGCGTGCCTGTAGATCACAACTCGTTCTCTTAATCCTTTAGAGCGAGCCAAGGTAATATAATCCTGCCGCATAACTTCTAACATGCTAGCTCTAACTATCCTTGCTAGGAAGCCCAAACTGATAAAAGCTAGACTAGTAGCTGGCAAAATCAAATGACGTAATGCATCTAATGTATATTGAACGTTGCCGGCTATCAATCCATCTAACACAGGCATTCCTGTGACCCAAGAAACGGCTCCTTCCATCCCACTTGCACCGCTGCTTGGCAGGTTAGGAAGCCCCCAAAGACGGAAATAATAGAAGAACACTAACTGCAGCATAAAGCCAAACCAATATGAAGGAGTAGAATATCCTGTCAACGCAATGATACGAGATACATGATCAGGAAGTTTGTTATTTTTAAGAGCAGAAATTATCCCTAGAGGCATTCCAACTGCTATGGTTATCATCATTGCAGCAACAGATAACTCAACTGTATAAGGGAAGTGGCTAAATAAAACTTCACTTACAGGTCGACCCTGCGCCCAGATTCCAGCACGCCCCCAGTCGCCATGCAGAATGTCCCGCATCCAATAGAAGTATTGTATATGAAGAGGTTGATCGAATCCATGAATTCGCTTCACCTCCTCGATTTGCTGAGCTGTCATTTTAGGAGTAATGTAGGCGGCCCAAGGTGCAATACCTGATGGAAAGCCTCTAGCAAGGTAGAAAACAAGAATGCTGATGCCAAGTAAAACAAAAATCATCAGTATGAGACGTCTAACAACGTACTCATAAATTTTCACTTATCAACCACCACAATCTACTTTTTTATGCGAATATAAAAGCTTGATGAATATTTGCCGAGTGAAAGTTCGAAAGCAGCATACATCTGAGATGCCACATGTCAAATCATGGCAGTTTCCAGACACTTACACCTTTCAACAATGAACAGTCATATTTGAATAAAGAGTTCTGTGCAGCTTTTATATTGAAAATAAAAAAGAGGGGAGAGTCGAGTTTTATGGTTCTTCGTAGTACATTGCTGACCAGAGATCGACACCATAATTGGTGTTGACGTACCAGCCTTGCAGCCAGTCTGAACGAGCGAGTTGCAACGTGGGATGCCACCAAACCATGTATGGCAGTATCTCGTTTGCCAAAGTGTTCATTTCATCGTTTATCTCTAACAGCCTTGTTACATTTCCTTCTGCGT
>Ga0209427_10005064_pt1 | contig 15137 bp, 9 predicted proteins | sample DeeMarSWOR136_30_FD_187465 | JGI IMG/M metagenome (GOLD analysis project Ga0209427, IMG submission 187465) | Marine sediment microbial communities from White Oak River estuary, North Carolina - WOR-1-36_30 (SPAdes) (version 2) | ecosystem: Environmental > Aquatic > Marine > Intertidal zone >...
ATCATACGATTCACCTGATACTTCTTCTTTTTCTTTAGGGATTATCTCAGAATATGGCTTAGATACGACTTCCTCTTCTTCCTCAGGGATTTCCTCAGAATAGGGTTCAGATACGATTTCCTCTTCTTCCTTAGAGATTTCCTCAGAATAAGACTCAGATATGACTTCCTTTTCTTCCTTAGAGATTACCTCAGAATAGGGCTCGGATATGACTTTCTCTTCTTCCTTAGAGATTATCTCAGAATAGGGTTTAGATACGACTTCCTCTTCTTCCTTAGGGATTTCCTCAGAATAGGGTTTAGATACGACTTCCTCTTCTTCCTTAGGGATTTCCTCAGAATATGGCTCAGATACAACTTCCTCTTCTTCCTTAGGGATTTCCTCAGAATATGGCTCAGATACAACTTCCTCTTCTTCCTGAGGGATTTCCTCAGAATATGGCTCGGATTCGACTTCCTCTTCTTCTTTAGGGATTGTTTCAGAAAATGGCTCGGATTCGACTTGCTCTTCTTCCTGAGGGATTGCCTCAGAATATGGCTCAGATACGACTTGCTCTTCTTCCTGAGGGATTATTTCAGAATATGGCTCGGATACAACTTCTTCTTCTTCCTGAGGGATTATTTCAGAATATGGCTCAGATACAACTTCCTCTTTTCCCTTAGACATTATCTCTGCACTTTTAATACAAAGATAATCAATCTCGTCTCTTCCAATCAACTTTTTTCACTATAATTTTCAATTAAAATTTTTTTAAAAACTCCAAACAACTTTTTAATTAATTTGAATTATCTTGAACAGAAAATTATATCACATTTTTATATTAATTCACTCATCTATTTTTATCTATCTCAAAATTTCCAAATTTTTTTGGAAAAATTTCAAGTAGATCGAGATTTTCCTATAAAAACAAAATGTACCCTACTAATCATTTTTCTATTTAAATAAATTTAAATAACAAAAGAAGGATTATATTAATTGGATTGAAAATGAATATAATATCTCGGAAATATAGTTGGTATCTAGCCAAAATAACTGCTAGTATTAAAAATTTCGAGAACATAGTTGTTACTAACCAAGAAACTATCAAGAATTATAATTTAGAACCTGGTAGATATATCAAAATAAGCAACATTCTTCAAGCTCATCCTAATAAACGATTTTTGGATAAATTCATATTACTTCCTTATTTTCAAGAAATTACTAATAATTATTGGCTTTTGCAAGATGTAATTCAATCGCTTGTTAAGAAGACATACCAATACGTTGAAAAAGAATATATCTCTGAGATAATTAAATTAATGAGCTGCTTTTATCAAGCAAGTATTAGCAAGACTGGCTTAAAGCTAAAAGAATTACTCGAATTCGGGGAACAAGATAACAATCAAATGAAGATCGCACTACCCGAATCTTGGCTAAATGAGCATAACGTAGATCTAGGAGAAACTGTGGTTTTAAGAAATGATTTCCCTTCACCCGTTATCTTGTGATGCTTACTACTTTTTATTCAAATATTAAGATATTTATTCTAGATTAAAAAAAAATATTAGATTAAAAGAAAAAAAATTTTTTTTTATTTTTAAAAACTTTTTCCTAACACCTTAACCGCATCTCTCAATGCCATTACCGGCTCAATTCTCATCCCAAAACCTTCAATCTTCCAGAATGGAGCAAGAATTTTTGATATTTCGATTAACGCTTCATCTGCATTTCCTTTTTCAACCATTATAAGATTATAACCCTTTATACCATGATCCTCATCAGGAGTAGCAAAAGTTTGCCATTTCTTTATATAAGGGGGTAATTTGCCTTTAACTTCTTGAAATACTTTAAACCATTCTTCTGTTTTATTATATGCAGTCCATTGAGTAACTATAAAAATCATTTAGGTTTCACCTCTAAAAATTTATAGTAGGATATAATATCCTCAAAATTATTTAAGTCTTGACATTTCTGTATACAACTTATAAGGAAATAAAGTAAGAAGTTAGGGGTTAAAACCTTAATTATGTATTATCAATAATTAAAATACATTTAAAGTTAATAAAAAATTTTAGTGAGAAGTAAGATTACCATTCATACATATCAAATTCCGGATCCTCCGTAAGTCTACCATCTTTAATCCAAATATTTTTGCCATAGGGATTTTCCGAAACCATTTTAGCTATTCTAGGGTCATGAGTTACGATTATAACTGTTTTCTCTCTTTCTGTAAAACTTATCAATAATTCTACAATTGATTTACCCGTTGTTGAATCTAGATTACCCGTCGGTTCATCAGCAAGAATCACAGCTGGATCATTAATCAATGCTCTAGCAATGGCAACTCTTTGAGATTCTCCTCCAGATAGTTTTCCAACTTTACTATGAATTCTATCTCCCAAGCCGACTATTTCTAACAACTCAATTGCTCTCATTCGATCATGTAATGAAATCTTGTAAGGGATTAAGGGAACTAAAACATTTCCAATAACATCAACATTAGGTAGAAGATAATAATTCTGGAACACAAATCCTATGACATTTTTCCTGAAAATTGCTAATTTCCTCTCAGGCAAGCTTCCTATTTCGATATTATTCACGTAAACCTCTCCTGAGCTAGGATCATCCATTGCCCCAATTAAATTCAATAATGTGCTTTTCCCACTCCCAGAAGGCCCCATAATGGTGATTACTTTTCCTTCGTCAATATTTAGATCGACTCTATCAAGAGCCTTAATCGTTCTTGTTTCTTCACCGTAGATCTTACTAATATTTTTTAATTTTATTAAGGAAATCATCATCGCCTCATAGTTCCTTTAATACTTTAACTGGTCTTACTCTAGACGCTTTTATACCGGGATATATTCCCCCAAGTATACCTAAAGCTACCGCATAAATTATTACTTGCAAAATGCCCTGCCAGGTAATAATGATGGGAGTATTTCCAAATGGACTCAATCTCCCACTCAATAGGAAAATTAATAACGATCCTATAAGCAAGCCAACTCCCGCACCCATCAAACTTAAGGTAAGTGATTCTTGAATGATATTTATTATAATGTGCTTATTTTTCCATCCGGTAGCTTTAAGGATTGCGAATTCCTTCATGCGAGAAGAGACGGACATTAATTGTCCAACAATAATCGCCATCCCCCCTGCTAAAACAGTAATTATACCCAAAATTGCAGTAAAACTGTCTATAATGCGTAAATTCTCCTCAATTGCTTCATAAAATGCAAAAAGTGCAAATGCTGACACATAAATAGGATTATATCCATCATTATCGGAAAAATTATTAATCTTTTCTACAAATTCGGTGGTCTCTTCGTGACTCTTAACGTCAAATCTTAGAGATATTAAAGTATAAATATCAGTTTCATCCTCTGATTTATTTCGTGCATCCCATATTGTTTGAATATCAGTGTAAATGAAATAGTCTCTCGGAACAAAGTGAGGGGTTCCATCCTCAAACGGTTCATAAATCCCAACAATAGTTAAGTTTAAAGTTTTATTTCCGATTAAATCTAAATTCAATGTTATATTATTATTAATTGTAACAGGAAAATCTGCTATAGAAGCTAGTTTTGAGCTTATTATTGTTTCATTTTGTCCGTTTTCAAAATTGCGACCTTCAATAATTCTAGTTGTAAATCCTCGCCAATTTTCATCTAAAGTTTTGTTTAAACCAGCAACAGTTAATCTGTCTCCCGGATTTTCTAATTTATCTAAATAGTCTATAGTATATGAATATGGAGCTTGTGTTTCTACGTTATAATCAATAATAAAATCACCGACGCCTTCTGTATTTAACAAACTATCGGTTATATTTAAAGGTAGATGACTATTAGGCCCAACTTGTGATTTTTCTATCACGTTAACTATACCTAAAGTTCTTGTTAAATTATCCTGGAATTGAAATTGTACTCCTGCTGTATATGCACTCACCACAAATACTAGCATAAGACCAATAGCTACTCCTAGGCTCGCTAAAATCGCAGTGGATTTTTTACGAAAAGCATTTCTGATACTAAACATTAACATTGTTGTCTACCACTTCAGTTTTTATTTTATCATTCTATTATAAATTTTCTATATAGGTAATATCGGTAAGAATATAAGAATCGTAATAGTGCCTATTAAAATACATAATCCTAATATTAAACGCCACGGTCCTAGAGAATTAAAAAAATCCTCTATCTTTTTCATTCCCCGTAAATATCCCGATGATGTTAACAACTTTTCTCTATATTCTGAAGTTTTTCCATCTTTGCGAAGCCTGAAATACAACCTAATCTCTGGAATAAGCCCTAACATGAAGACAATATTTACAATTATAGCGTATATTACAAAATTTAAATCAAATGTGCGAAATATGAACCACGGAATCATCATCCATATCCAAAATAATGAAGCGAAGGAAAGACTCCCCAATAATGTGAATCCCAGCAATAATCCTAGGATCGGATTAAGAATAGCACCCAACCAATCAATAATAATTAAACTGCCAAACAAGACAGACATTCCTCGACCTCCCTTGAATCGATGGTATATTGGATAATTATGCCCTACAAGACCAAAGCCAGCAATATAAAGGTAATAAGGTTCAGTTGGAAATAAAAGAAACCTAAAAATTATCAGCGGGATTATAACTTTCATCATATCACATATTCCGATGAATACTCCCCATTTAGTTCCTAAAATCATAGATGCTTTATTGGCACCATATCCTGCTACTGACTTTACTCCCTCATCGAAATCGCTCACTTTAACACTTACTTCATTTATCGATTTATCTGGAGCGAGTATTTTAAGAAAGATTCGTGAAAAAGAAATCGATCCTAAAAGATAGCCTATTACCGATGATAGAATAATAATTAATAAGCTCATGTTAATTTTACCTCCTTGTATTTATTATATTAAAACAGGGATTTCCCTGTTATCATTTTCATCTAATTTATATGTATTCTTTAAAATAGAAATCTTCCCTGTAAACGCATCAACTGCTATTAGCGTCTTATTTTTTAATGATGTTGCTCCATTGACGGAAACTACCGCGGGAATATTATATTCTCTCGCTACAATAGAAAAATATGACAATATCCCTCCTGACTCTGAGATGACTGCTTTAGCTTTAGCAAATAGAGATATCAAACTCATATCAGAAAAGGGAATAGCGACTATGTCTCCATCTTGTATTTTTTTGATATCGTTAATTCCTTTAACAACTTTAACAGAGCCGATATAAAAACCCTTGGATGTTGGTACTCCTTCTAATTCTATAATTAATTTATCGCTAGGAATAGGTTTCGGTAGAAAATCATCATAGATGATTTCTGGTAGTTGGAGATTTCGAGATTCTAGTATTTCTTTCTTTCTATCGAATATCTCACCCGGTAAAATCTTTAATTTTTCATTATTTTCAATAATCTCTTTCACTTCTTCATTGGTCAAGTAAAAAATATCATCTCTTTCAGGTAAGAGTTCTTTATTCACAAATAAATCACCGATTTTAAGGAAAAAATTTCTTAAGAGACCATAACCATAGCTGTAGAGATTGGTGACTGTTTGTCTATATTCAAGATATTGCAGTGCCCTCTTTAAAATTGATTTCGACAACCGAGATTTAAATATGTATTTTTTTACTATTTTAAATCTTTCTTCATAAGCTTTCTTCACTTTTGGTCCTATGTGATCAATAACCATTTTTAACATTAATTGGGGGGTTTCATTCCACGATGGTTGAGAAAAATCATTTTCACTATCCCGGAGGAAACCAAATTTTAACACAAATTTTCGAAAATCCCTTGTAAACTTCTTATCTGCATAACGTTTCAAGAACTCTTCATATTCAATTTCTTTAATATCATCTTTTTCGAAATTCTTCAAATTGTTAAATTCTTCATATAGTTTGGAAATTTGAGAGCGAGGATCTGAACTCTCAAGTCGTTTATTAACAAATGTGAAACCTACGTCCTCGAATTCAATATCATTTTTATTTAATTTATTTTTTAATAACTTATTGTAAAAACAATTTAGGAGTTGGGTCATAATGGCGATATAAGATGCTTCAGTAGTAAGTTCAAATAATTTATCAATGTATTTCATACAACCTTTTTCATCTAGATTATCAATATGAATCTTGTTTATGTGATCATATTCCATCTTATGTGATTTCAAGAATTTTCTAATATATTTTGAAAAAGAATACAACCTCATGCAAAATAAAAAAATTCTAGGCGTATAATAGAGGGTTCTACCAGATGGCTTAAAAGAGGGTTTATCTTTACCCTCGCTATCTATGCCAGCAAGTGTTTCTAGTAAATCTCTTGGCATACCTAATAATTTAAAAATATCTCCCATAATTTCCATATTAAAGTAAGCTCTATAATAAAAAGGGTGTACCAGATTATCTACATTTATTCTTCTGGCTTGTTTACCTATTAACTGTTTAAAAATCCGTTTCCATGATGATTCTACCGCAGGAATGTTTACTGACCAAACTAAAGGCTTCATCATTCCTGGCATAAACTCTTTTAAAAGTTTGTTAGAATAAAGCTTGTTATTTTTTAACGTGGTTATTTGCCTTAATTGTAGCCAATAAACGTTATTCCCATCGTAAGCCCATTCAAGATTTAACGGTTCATCGTATTTCTTGCTAATTTTGATTGATTCCTCTACAATATTACTGATAATTTTTGTTTTATTTTCAGTCGCAGGTGGGCATTCAATCCAATCACCCCATTTATTCACCCATCTTTCAGGGGTTTTTCCTATTAGGACCAAATCTTCTCCTGATCCTTTCACACATTCTACAATTATTTCATTTAATCCAGTAAGGGGATTTTTTGTGGATACAACACCCGAAAATTCTGGAAAAACCATTTCTTGTATTAAAATACTCATTTCAATTAGATCTGGATTTTGAGCAAGTGTTTTACTAGAAGTTTCATTTTTGATATCACCTAGGGAATTCCAAATCTTTTCAATTTTATCGACAATAGATTCAACACCTTTTACGTTTAGGAAAGTTTGAAACTGTCCCGCAAAAGATTTAATTGATTCATTCCCTATATTTGCTGAGGATCTTACAGAATAAGCCTTATCTTCATTAATATAGAACACTATTTCTTGTTTGAGATAATATAAAACTATTGGACCCACTTGCTTATAAAGATTGAAGGCATCGAAACTACAGATGAATGACTTTGGGATTTTAAATCCTTTTTTCTGAAGAACTCCTAAATTTAAAGTTTCTTCAAGTTTATACATAAATCGCCTATGGTTTTCATAATATTTTTTCAGTTCCCTTTTCTTACCCAATAGCGATCTCAACCCTTCTAAGTACTTTTTTCCATATATAACAACTATGATCACGCCTAAAAAGTTAAAATTATCGAATTTAAATTTTAAATCCGATCTTAAACTTTAACAAAGATAATAAATCATTCTAATCTATTTAAATCATTACTTTTTTAATAAAATGGACATAAATATAAAAAAGTAAGATAAATTCCATTATTTAAAGCTTTTAGGATAATTTTTTCATTTAGGATTTTTTTGTAGAAGATAATCAAATTGAATCCCATACGGTATATAACTAGTAATATTTAAATATTGAATTTAGATAAATTGATCATTAGGAGAAGAAATTCCAATAAAAAACAATTATAAAAAACAATGAGATATCCTAAATTTATTATCTTTTTAACCTTCTTTCTCTTATTTTTAGGAATATTAATCCAATTTCAACCATTTCCTCAGAATAAAAGGGTAAAGCCTATTGCCGGTGAAAGCAGTGAATATAATATGAGAACTTCCGCTCCTTTATACACTGGAATGACTGCAATTGAATGGGAAATGCTTGAATGTCCTGGAGATGATCGTCATATTATAATGTATATTCCTGATACGTATGATCCCAATGTCCCTAGTGCGGTTATCTGGGCTTTGCATGCGATGGTCCAACATATAGATGAAAACCAATTTTTTATCTATACAGGATATATCCAAGGATCTGAATGTTATCAATTAGCAACCTATGGAAATGCGATTGTTATTGTACCACAAGGATATAATGGCCCTATGTTGAATAATTATGGATGGGATTCAAATAGTACAAATCCTGCTAATGAAGATGTGGAATTTTTTCGGTGGTTTATTGAAGATTATTTAGTTAACAATGAAGTTGGGAATTTCGGTATTTTGAATATTAATCGTCGGAGAGTTTATATTGGAGGATATTCAATGGGAGGGATGATTAATACTTGCGCCGGAAAGATCAGAGATGGGCAACACTATGCAGCAATGTATCACTTAGCGGGTGGGAAATACTTTGATGAGCCTTTTGATGTAACAAGAAAATATCCCGCATATGTTGTAATTGGATCTGATGATACAATGTCGGGTGAAGCAACCGAAAAACTTATGACCGTCTATGCAACTGAAAATCACCCCTATTATTATCAAGAATATCCTGGTATAACGCATATGGATGCAATGTATGCATCTAATATCGATCCCTTTCATAGCCCTAAAACTTATTTTGAAGATTGTTGGGATTGGTTAATTCAATGGGCATTAAACGAAGAACCAGAATTGTCTAATGGGATTGTTGAAGAATATGGGGATTATTACAAATTTTCAGTAGAATGGACGGATGCTGATAATGATGATCCAATTTATCAAATGGCAGCCTTTATAGATGGGATTGACTATTCGATGGAAAAAGAAAACCCAAATGATTTAGACAGTACTGATGGTTGCGTATATACTTGCATGGTTTCAAATTCTGTATTAGGGGATGGAATACATTATTACTATTTTAAAGGTATAGAAGGAGATCAATATGGCACCTATAATATTATTGAAGCAGGTCAAGGTCCTTTTAATATATCGGGTGCCCAAACAGAAACTGCAAATTTTACAGTTTCGGTTACAGAAAAATTTCCAGTTGCAGACTTTTTAATAGATAAGAGTACTACTACTATCGGAGAAGAGGTTCATTTCACTTTTACAGGATCTGAAGGAAATCCTCCTGCGAACTTTTTCTGGGATTTCGGAGACGGTAATAATTCTTCCGAGCAAAATCCAATATATAGGTATAATTTAACTGGAAAATTTACAGTTAGCTTAAATATTACTGATTACGACGGAGATTCCGATTTCATAATTAAAACAGACGTCATTACTGTCACAGAGACTGAACCAGGACCTCAAATTCCTGAAAATCCCGCAATTCTGGGTTATCCATTGATTTCTTTAGGTATTATTTCTTTACTCTGTTTTTTTGGTTTGTTATTTAAAAAAGTAAAAGAACAAAGGAACTTATGCTAACCTTTCAAATTATTTCATTTTCTTTAATTTTAAGGTAATTCTGAAATCATGAACTCTTGCATTAAAAGAATTTGAATTAAAATTTAGTTAAGTTTCATTTTTTTTTAATCTAAATAAGTTTAGCAAAAAATAAAATATTTAAATATGATTAGAGGATAATTAAAATTTAACGGATATATTGAAATCCTTGTTAAAACCAAATTCTCATATCTCTTCAGCTAAATCCCAAGTGTATTCATTTGCACATGCATAGTTAAAAGAGAAAATACAGATGAGCTAGGCACTAAAAATATCGGCATGTTATTAATTGAAATTATCTTTCGTTTTATAAGGATTCTTGAATTCCGAATTTTAATAAAGCATAATTAATAAGGTGTTGGGGTCGAATTGAAAATGAAAAGTAAAAAAGAATTGAATAATTTCTATAAGAAGTATACCAGATATATTTATCCACTTGAAGGGATCAATAAAAAAACGGAAATTGGAAATAAAGCAAAAAATCTGGGATTTCTTCAGAGAAAGGGATTTAATATTCCTAAAAGTTATATATGCATTTTTGCTGCGTATGATTTATACCTTAAGGATCCTCTGGTTATCCTTACTCAACTTAATGAAGAGCTTCAATATTATATTGATGGTGAAGTTAATTATTCTGTACGTTCTTCAGCTAACATTGAAGATGAATCAGACTGTTCCTTTGCGGGACAATTTAAAACTTACCTTAATGTAAAAGGCGTTGAATCTATTGTCGATAAAATAGAAAAAATATGGATTTCTACAGAGGATCAAAAACCAAGAACATATCATCTTAATATAGTCAATGAATATAAGGATTTAAAAATGGGAATTATAATTCAAGAAATGGTCACTCCAGAATTTTCGGGTGTTGTATTCACAAAAAATCCTATCAATGCTTTAAATGAAATTATAATTGAATCTGTTCCTGGATTTTGTGATTCATTAGTACAAGATGGAATCACTCCCGATAGATGGGTGTATAAGTGGGAAACGTGGATAGATAAACCTGATAATCAAGAAGATAAAATAAATATTTTTCAGACATTAGTGAAACAATCTAAAAAAATTGATAAAGTTTATGGAAAACCTGTAGATCTAGAATGGGCTTATGATGGAAATGCCATTTTTTGGCTACAACTTAGGGAAATTACAACTTTTAAGGATACCACGTTATATTCAAATAAGTTGGCTAGAGAATTTCTACCAGGTATAATTAAACCCCTCATTTTTTCAGTAAATATTCCTATGGTAGCTTCAGCATGGAAACAAATTTTTAAGCAATTAATAGGCAAACAAGCCAGAAGAATAAATGTAAATAATTTGGTACTCCCGTTCTATTATCGTGCATATTTCAATATGGGTATTATTGGTGATATTTTTGAAGTTTTGGGAATGCCGAGGGACCTATTAGAAAGACTTGCTGGAATTGAGATTGAGGGTGATGTAAAACCAAAATTTAAACCAAGTGGAAAGACTTTTATATACCTCCCTAGAATGATACGTTTCGGGTTAAAACTAAGTGTTTTTTCCAAATACATTGAAAAATTTCTCCGCAATCATAAGAAAAAATACTATTTAATCAAAGCTGTAAATATTGATAAATTAGATGAGGATGCGTGTTTAGAATATATAGATAAACTTTTCGAACTTAATATTGAAGCTTCATTTTTTGCTGTTATTACACAATTACTCAATAATTTCTATTGTATGATAATAAAGAAGCAATTGGAAAAAGATAATATAGAGTTTGAGAGTTTAGATCTCACATGTATAAATGAGAGACTTAAATACCTGGATTCCCGCTATTATTTATCAGTTCTCTATAAAGAATTTAAAAAATTACCATTAGAAGATCAAATTAAAATAAAACCAATGAAATATCAAACCTTATTAGAAAAATATGCTGAAACAAATTTGATTAATGGTATTAAAAATTTCATAACACATTATGGTTATCTAAGAGACAATAATAATGATTTTTCCCAACTTTCATGGCAAGAAATGCCTGATCTTGTATTGAAAATGATTTATAATTTTGTAGAATTAAAATTAGATATTACAGATAAACATCAGATAATAACACTAATTAGGAAAATTTTTAAGGGTCCGTTTTGGAAAATGATGTTTCGAAAATTTATGACATATCGCGAATATCGAGATGTTGTCACTTCACTCTATCTTTTTGGTTATAGCCTATTTCGACCATTCTTCTTACGTATTGGGTTACTCTTTAAAGAAAAAAGGTATATTACAGAGAGAGATGATTTATTCTATTTAAACTTAGATGAAATTCGCACATTAGCAAAAACAGATGAAAAACTAGAATTATTTAGAAAACGTATAAATAAGAGGAAAAATGAAATTATAAAATATCAAAATATCCATATTCCTATTGTGTTATATGATGATAAGCCTCCTGAGCCAATAATAGGAGCAAAATTAATTAATGAATTACAAGGTGTACCTACATCAAAAGGACACTATATCGGTCCAGTTAGGGTTGTGAAAGGATTAAGAGATTTTGATAAAATCCAGGAAGGTGATGTAATAGCTATTCCTTATTCAGATGTCAGTTGGACTCCATTATTCACGAAAGCTAAAGCAGTAATTTCTGAGTCAGGAGGAATTTTGTCTCATTGTTCGATTATTGCAAGAGAATATAACATTCCTGCAATTGTATCTGTTAGAGGAGCAACAGAATTAAAAGATAACACAATCGTCTCTGTTGATGCATATAACGGGAAGATTTCAATTCTAGATAGAATTCCAGAGGAAATGAGTAAAGAACAAGAAGATAAAGAATTATCCGTTATTCTTCAATAGATATTTTAACTAGAGGTTAAACCATTAGCTTCTACGAGCTTAATATCTAATGCTTGAGGGTATCAAAGAGTATAATTCACGAGAAAAAGTTTAAAAATCCTAATAATATATTATATTCATAATAATGCCAGATTTTAATCCTGAGAAATTACACGTTGTTTACAAAGACTCGGTTGATGTTAACAAATTGGTAATTCCTCGTAAATATACATTAACTCATTCTGATTTAACTGCAGATCTTTTCCTTACCATAGGATCCGAATATGATTATGATCAAATATCAGGTTTTTACGCCCGATTTATGAAGGACGAAGTATTAGCTGAATGGCAAAAGATGAATATTCATTATGAACTTCATCTCTATTTGCGTGTTAGTGGAAGTTTTAGTCGTCTTTGGGCGGGATTACGAAACAGAATCTTTCGATCTTATTTACCAGTAGTTTTTCAAGCTATAAGATATGGAGATAATAACCTTTTTGAAGAGATGCCAGAAATCAGAAATTCACAGATTGTTGTTCATTTTCAATCTAAGAAAAAGAAATATGATAAAATTGAGAATTTTGATGGAAAACTCATTTGAAATTATTGAGAAAAGGGAAAAAGAAATAATTTAATTAATTTAATATTTAATAATTAAAAATATTATCACAATACCTCTTTGTGAAAGGCGTTTTATCTGCAGAATCATCTCCAAGTAATACAATTTTGAATATATAATCTTATGTCGGCATTTTATTTTGGAAGTTTAGTTTGTATATCTATTCTAATTAGAATTAAGAAACTTTACACATATGAATTCTACATTTCTGTCATTTTTTCACATGGCATAAAAGACTCATGACCCTTTTCAAAATTTAATCTCCAGAAATCCAAAGACTCTAATATAATGCACTTTATTATACTAAGGAAACAGTTATTCGATAAAAAAATTTTTAAAAATAAATACATTCAGAGTTGATATTATGGGGATTGAGAAAAATGATGAAGATCAGTCGGATATGAAAAAATTAGAAAAAGAAATCCGTGAATTAGAAGCTCTTATGAAAGATGAATCTGAGAAGGAAAGTCTTGAACAAGAAGGATTAAAACAAGAGAGAATTGAACAAGAACAACTTGAACAAGAGAGAATTGAACAAGAGAGAATTGAAAGAGAGAGGCTTGAACAAGAACGAGTTGAACTGGAACGACTCGAAAAAGAACGCTATGAACAATTGAAATTGGAAAAGAAATTATATCCCAATAACTCGCTTTTTATGATCCCTAGTTGGGGTGATTTATTAGGCTATCCCACATTAGGAACCTATGTACATCATCCTGTCTCAAAAATAGAGACGGATACCGTTATATTTTTTAGTTCTTATGATTACTCAATTGAAACCAAAAAAGGAACACTTCATTATTTATTTGGCCTAGGGTATTTTTTTCTCAAATTTGAATTAGAATCCGGCAAATATGTAACTGATAACAGAATTCTAACAGGATTAGTATTTTCAGATTTTGTTTACGATCATATGGCTACTTCAGGAAATATCACTTTAGAAGAAGATCGCGATGTAATTATAGCAGAAAAAGTGATAAAAATCCCTATTGATTTGTCTAATAAATCAGAGGATCACTTAACCTTTATAAAAGGTGCATTGATGAGAAATGTGTTCATACCTTATAAAGATGTATTTATAGAGATGATGGAAAAAATACGTGAGGATGACTCCTATCAGATCTCAAATGAGGGTCACAAGATTTTAAGTTCACATTGGGACTTTTATAATCAAATTTTAGTTTCTGATAAAATGAAAGCCACCCTTGGTTCTTCTTATCTAAACCCTATAGCAGGATTAGATGGGATTACCTTTACGGCAGATAAGCTTTTAGAGGAAACAATATCTCCCTCAAATCTCAGCATTATTGAGCATAATATTAAAACATTGAAAACCATTTACTCTATTCTTGAATTTGATCCTATGTATTTATTCTCTATTATAGAACAAGCGGCTTTAATGTTAAGTTCAGGTATGTCACCAATCTCTTCGAAACCGATAGCCTTTGGTACTAAAAAGAGCTCCAAAGAATCGATCTTTGCTTCGGCAGAAGAGCGTCTTGATGCATTTATCAGCTGGCCAATGCAATTTCAGAGAAAAACAAAAAAAGAACCTATAGTATTACCTAAACTCGTAGAGTCGCCCTCAGACTTGGATCAACTTGAGATCAAATCTTCTGATATTAGAACCCCGGAAATACGAGAAATTGAGCAAGAAGAATTTGAATTGGACACTTTAAAATCCGAAATTGTTGAACTTAAACCATTACCCTCCCCGCCTAAAGCCGATATTAAGCAAATACTTCTATTTTTAAAGAAAGTGATCGAAGAAAATTATGAAATGCGATCCATTGGGCAGGCTTTTGAACTCGCGAGGGAAAGTGCAAGGCAGATGGGTGTGAGTGCAACCACCTTACATCAGGCAAAAATCTGGGAAATGAGCAAATATGCTAATATTTACATTAAAAAGGACCCCGGATTTGGATTACCAGAAAAAGAAAAAGTGGATTTAATTCTAAAAATAGATGAATGGCTTTTTGAGATTGAAGAAAATGAACGATTGGAAAGAGAACGGCTAGAAAAAGCTCGATTAGAGAAAGAAAGACTAGAAAGATTAGAGCGGGAAAGAATTGAGAGAGAGCGACAGGAGAAGGAGAGACGAGAAAGAGAGCGACTCGAACGAATTCGCCTAGAAAAAGAAAAGCTGGCGCAAGAACGATTAGAACAAGAACGATTAGAAAAAATTGAGAAAGAAAAAGAAAAAGCGCTTAGATTAGAAAGAGAGAGATTAGAAAAGATTGAAAGAGAGAAGCAAGAGAACCTAAGATTAGAAAAGGAACGCTTGGAAAGGGAAAGACAAGAACTAGAAGCTATTGAAAAAGAAAAACAGGAACTAAAAAGGTTGAAACGAGAGAGAAAACAAAAAGAAAAAGAAGCGAAGCGAGAA
>Ga0209427_10005065_pt1 | contig 15136 bp, 11 predicted proteins | sample DeeMarSWOR136_30_FD_187465 | JGI IMG/M metagenome (GOLD analysis project Ga0209427, IMG submission 187465) | Marine sediment microbial communities from White Oak River estuary, North Carolina - WOR-1-36_30 (SPAdes) (version 2) | ecosystem: Environmental > Aquatic > Marine > Intertidal zone >...
TCTTTTAATTCGTTCAATATCTCTCTGGTGCCATCGGTAGAAACATCGTCTACTACAATAATCTCTTTTGAAAGATCAACAGATTGAACTCTCTTGATAATTTCTTTAATTGTTTTAACCTCATTATAAACGGGTATAACTACTGAGATCATATCAGATACTTTGTTTGAGATTTTATAAAAATATATTTCACTTGCTTATAGTAGAATTAATTTGTTCACTACCCTTAAAGAGTGCTGGGAGAGATACCTTGATAGAAGGAAGAAAGATTAAACCCAACACAATAGTGACCATGACCTGAATGAAGTGGAGAAGTATAGCAAAGGTTAACGCATCGGTTTTAGGAATTCCAAAGATCGTGAGAGCCAGCACACAAGAGAAATGATAGTTTCCGACGAAACCCGGAGCAGTAGGAAGTGTTACACCTAAAGCAGTAATGACTAGAACGACATAGGCCGCTGCCAGAGACAGTCCTAACATAGATTCAAAAGATGAGAAGAGAATGTAGGTAGATAATCCTACTAAGAACCAAATGAGCACTGATAGGGAGGCAAGGTAGAAGATTTTTTTCAAGTCGGGAAGAATCTGTAACCCGTCAAGAAAGGAGTGAAGCAATCTCGCTAACCGAGAAGAGAGGGTTTTAGGTAACTTGCCTATGATACGATCAATGCCCTTTACAGATACATCTCTCTTTACTGCCAGAAAAATGAGAACTAAAAAAAGAGGGATGACTACTAGGAGGATAGAGCACGCTGATCTGAAGATCCAGGCAGGGAGTTTTACCATCATGAGGATTAATAGTAAGACCATCATCAGTGTGAGCATGTCAAAGATTCTTTCAACCACTATGGTTGCGAGAGACGAACCCATTTTTATGGTACTCTTCTGGGAGATGAGGTAAGGTCGTGCGAGTTCTCCCATACGCACAGGAAGAAGGCTAATAGCCATGAAACCCACTGCGGTGATGGAAAAAAGAGACCACTGATCAATCTTTTCTAAAGGTTCTAAGATAACTCCCCAACGGTAGGATCGCAGCATCAGGACGATAATGGTTAAAGGCGCAATGGGAATTACGTAGAGGTAATTGGCAGCTTCAAACGAAGATTTTATTCCCTCGATATCAGTTCCCCTGAAGGCGAGCCAGATAAAGAGTAAGCCCACCAGTATGCCCAAAATTACATTAATCCTAGTTTTCATAAGAATGTCTGATCATTGAACGTCTAGCTTCTGGATGTTTTTTGCAAACCAGTTTATGGATTTTTTAAGGCCTGTGATGACGTTGACCTGTGGAGTATAACTGAGTGAATCTTTTGCCTTTCGAATATCAGCAAGGCTGTGTTTTACATCGCCAGCTCGAGGAGGAAGATAGAGTGGTTTTGTTCTTTTATCCATGAGCTCGCAGAGATGAGAGTAGAGTTGATTGATGGTAGTTCTTAGACCACATGCAATGTTTATTGCTTCTCCTAAAACATCTTGAGGTGCATAGCATGCGTTAAGATTTGCTTGGACAACGTTGTCAATGTAGGTAAAATCTCTGGATTGTTCTCCATCACCATAAATGGTAGGAGGTTGGTCACTCAACAGTGATCGTATGAATTTTGGGATTACTGCAGCATAAGCGGAGTGTGCATCTTGCCTCTGTCCGAACACGTTAAAGTATCTCAGTGAAATGGTTTCTAGTTTATAGATTTCGTAAAAAACTCGGCAATAGTATTCACCAGTCAATTTGGAAATGGCATAGGGAGATTGAGGATGGGGAGTGTGCGATTCAACTTTGGTAGCTACTTCTTCCCTTTTCAATCCAGCCGATAGGGGATCTCCATATATAGAGGATGATGAGGCATAGATAAATCTTTTTACTTTAGCATCACGTGCAGCTACTAAAAGGTTTAATGTTCCCTGTATATTGACTTCATTGGTCAGCAGAGGGTTGTCAATAGATCGGGGAACTGATCCGAGAGCAGCTTGGTGTAGAACAAAATTGACATGCTCACAGGCATGGTGACAGGTGGATAGATCGCGGATGTCTCCTCTTAGAAGAGTAAACGTATTCGAGGGTAATTTGAGTTCTTTAATAAATGATAGGTTTTCTTCTTTCCCGGTGGAAAAATTATCAAGAACCCTTACCTCTTCACCTTGTCTAAGTAATACTTCTGCAAGATTGGAACCAATGAAACCAGCGCCACCAGTAATAAGATAGAGAGCCATAATTCCTCTTCACATCAACAACTGAATAGTGGGACATATGAGCATAATCACGAGAGGGCATTAAAAAAAAGATGTTTATAACCTTACAATCTTCTTTGATTTTATACTTTTAAAGGCATTTCGTGTGTCAAATATTAATGTGGCATGCTTAGCAATAAAGGTATGATCATAGTGTGTATGATCGGTTGAGACTACGACACAGTCGTATTTTTTGAGCATACCAGCTGAAATTTTTTTAGAGCGAATATTTTTCCCTCCCTCTTCAAAACTTCTGACGTAGGGATCGTTAAACTCTACACTGCACTTTTCCTTCTTGAGCAAACGGTAGATTTCTAATCCCGGTGATTCTCTTATATCATCGGTATCTTTTTTATACGCTATACCAAGAATGAGGATTTTGGATCCATTTAGTGGTTTCTTCCTTTCGTTTAGTATTCGACTGAGCTTCCTCACCACAAAATGAGGCATGTTGCCATTGATGTCTGTTGCTAATTCGATAAAGCGGTTATAAAAATCATAGGTTTTTGCTTTCCAGGATAGATACATAGGGTCAAGTGGAATACAGTGTCCACCGATACCAGGGCCTGGGTAGAAAGGCATAAAACCAAAAGGTTTGGTTTGAGCTCCCCCAATGACATTCCAGATATCAATGTCCATGCGGTCACACATCTGCGCCATCTCGTTGACTAGGGCAATATTTACACTTCGAAAGGTATTTTCTAATAATTTTATCATTTCTGCTTCTTCAGTGGAATTCACCACCACCACCTTTTCAATAACCTTATCATAAAGCTTTCTGGCAATCTCGGTACACCTTTTGGTTGCCCCTCCAATAACTTTAGGGGTATTTTTGGTGTTAAAGGTAAGATTGCCAGGATCAACCCGTTCTGGGGAAAAAGCGACATAGAAGTCTTTACCTACCTTATAGCCAAGTTGTTCTATTTCATTGGCGATGAGCTCTCTTGTAGTTCCTGGATAGGTTGTGCTCTCCAGAACGATAAGCAGTGGCGTGTGAAAGATTCGTTTAATTTCAGCAATGGCTAATCTGATATGAGAAGTATCAGGGTCCTTGGTTTTACGCAAAGGAGTAGGAACACAGATGCTGATTGTGTCAGCATCACGGAGAAGGTCATAAGATCGGGAGACTTTTAGGCGACCTGATTGAACAAGGTGAGCAGTATCCTTAGATTTTATATCGATGATATAAGATTCTCCTTGAAGGATCTGTGCGATCCTTTCTTGAGAGATATCTACTCCTAAGACCTGGTACCCTCCTTTGGCAAATTCTACTGCCAAAGATAAACCAACATAACCTAAACCTGCAACACCAACAATTGCAGTTTTATCCTCAATCTTAGTCACAAGAGAATTCATAAACTGTATTTATCCTTTTAGAGTAAAAATCTTTATATCGCCTTTCTCCTTTTTAGTATAAAAGTTTATTGTATCACGAAAAACCTGTCAAACTTTTTTTGATAAACAAGAAGCTATCGTTATTTTTATCTGTTACACGTGTTGTTTTATCTTTTAGTGGGAACTACTCTGATTAATTCTTTTTGAGCATCTGCTCTCTCCAGTTTTACCTCTATAGTAGAGCCGGGAGAAAAAGAGTCTGCCGGAGAAGAGGGAATACTCACTTCCAGAAGATAATCTGTGAGAAGCAACTCACAGCGATTTAATGAGTGGTTAAGTACCAGAGCAGCTAACGTCTCACCAACCTTTCCTTCCAAGTATTTAACCAGCCAATACCTATGACGTTGCTCATGAACCAGAGTGCTCTTTGTGTGATTGATTTCAGTATCTATTATCAATTGTTTAAGCTCTTCTTCCGAATGGGGTTTCATATATACGATTAAAGCTGATTTCAATTGGCGTTGTGCTATCAAATCGAGGTATCTCCTGATAGGGGAAGTAAAAGTACTGTAGGGCTTTAAACCCAAGCTGCTATGATTTCCCGGGATTGTAGATAGGTTTACTCGATTAAGTAAGTGCCGTTGTTTATAGTTGAGAAAAAGATTATCCTTACCAGCCCCTTCTACTATTTCCCTTGGCTCTGACTGATTCCGATAGATGAGAAAAACACCTTTTTCCTGAAGAAAACGAGCACACAACCAATTTGTTAGTATCATGAGCTCTGAAATTATAATTTCACTGGGATTTTCCCTCTCTCTCTTGCTCACTTGGATCGCTTTCTGCTCGTCAACTTTGATGATTAACTCAGGGATAGGAAGAAGAAGGGCACCTGCCTTTATCCTCTTCTTTCTCAGGTGTTGAGCGAGATGGAGGAGATATGAAAGGTTTTTGTCGCTATTTATCTGTTTGTCTGATTGAGTGTAGGTATATCTACGGTGAACTTTGACTATACTGGGGAAGATATCAAACTCTTTAATTTCATTAGAACTGTCAAAACTAATGATAATGCTGATTGCTAATCGTTCTTTCTCCTCAACTAAACTTAACACATCCTCAGAGAGGAGTGGGGGAAACATGGGAATCTTACCTTCGGGGAGATAAATAGAGGTTATTCTTTCATGGGCCTCTCTATCGAGATGACTTCCAGGAATGATGTAGTGTGCAGCATCGGCGATGTGAATTCCCACTTGGTAAGATGTTCCTTTAACCTCGACACTGAGAGCATCATCAATATCTTGGGTTGTTTCACTATCGATAGAAAAGGTTTTTAAAGACGTTAAGTCCCTCCGTGTATTTTTTAAGGATAGTAGTTGGAGGTTGAAGGTGCGGTAAATGTCCTCAGCTTCTTCCAGTGCTTCAGGAGTCCACTGGGTGGAGATTCCATATCGAGAGAGGAGAAGGTTCTCGTTCTCTTGCAACTCACCCATTTTTACCAGTAGTGTAAAAGGTGCATCAGGGTCCGTCAGGTTTGCCCTTTTGAGCAATTGTCTTCCTTTCTGATAGTGAGGAGATTCAGAACTAAAGATAGCAAGTTCACGCAATAGAGCAAGATACTGATCTTTTTTGGGAGGGTCTTCTACCGGGATTCCATCCCATTTTTTCCTAAGCCAGCTACTTCCCTCCTCCAATTCCCTTTCCCTTTCAGCATCCCGCTGTAGCTTCATCAAGATCTGTTGAACCTGATGAGGTGTGTATAGTTTGAATTTTCCTTCTTTAAATCTAAAATGGATTTTATCTTCAAACAACGCTCTGAGTGTGGCAGCAGATTGCTCTGAGGTAGGATTTATTCCAAAGGCTATTTCAGCTATATAGTGTAAATCGAAGCTTTCTTCCTCTCCCTGGAGGAGATTCCATAGTTCTTCGGTGTTAATACTCTCCTTTAATTCTTCTTCTTTGCTTATAGTAGTTTTTAATGTTTTTAACAATTTTTCTTTAGATAGTTTCATGTTAACTATCTTATCTGAACTGTAGATGACTCTGTTGAGGTTAAGGTTTGTTTCTCGATTGTGTTCAGAGAGAAGGTGAAGTCTATGTCCTTTCATCTCTAAACAAATTCCAGAGGTGATTTTGTCTTTATCAAAGTAAGTAACAATTTTGCCTGGTTCCATTATGTCTCGTAAATTTTACAACGTATTGAAATTGGTAGTCGTATGGTTACATTTGGTTTTTTCACCAACTTGGATCTATGTATTTGCCAGTGTCCCTACGAGCCGGTTAATTGGTCAACTGGGTAATTGTATCACCGGGTAGCGGGATAGCTGATTGCCTAATATTCCACTATTCCCTCTGCGGCGTAAGTTCCACTTACGGGCTAGAAGCAGAGGCTTAAGGTCAATTGCTTAAGCGAAGCTAGGTTTTATACTAAATCTGCGCTTTAAAGCATAATAAATTATTTTGGCATAAAATCAAGCGATAAAGTATAAACAGTAGCTTTTTACCCCATTTGAAAAAAGAGGCAATAAGTGTGAGGATGTGTTAAGCCCTGTCCAAACTTTCTAACAGGGTTTATCTTGGAGCTTCTTAATATTTAAAGAAACCAGGCGAAAAAAATAATCAAGAAATTTTCTCTGCACTCTCGTCTCTTCAGAAAATATCTTGCATTGTACTACTGTGAGGTTATTGCTTATAGAAGTTTCAACTTGCATTATGAGTTTATCTTATTATAATAAATGATGCACGATATATGATACATGATCTCTATAGTGTTTAGAGATGTGTCTACACCTTTAATGGTTAAATAAAACTATGCGCTGTTAAACAGTAATGAGCCTATTTTTTAAAATTCTATATTTAAAATTCGACGCACAAAATAAATTCAAAATTCTCATTTTAAAAATTGAAAACAAATGTGTTGGTCATTTGAATTCCTACTATTAAGATTTGTTTCGAATTTTGATAGTGGGATTTTGGTTTTGAAAATATATGAACTAGGTGAACTAACTTCAGAATCAAAGAACAAAAAGTGTTAGCATCACTCATGAATAGGCTACCACATTATTCTGCATCTGGTATGCTACAGCTTTTTGTCAGGGGTTTTATATAGTCTTATATAGGAAAAGGGTGAGGTGAAACGAACAGGCATATTTTTTCATGAGCTTTGTCGAGAAAATGATATTGACTGGTTGTTAAAAGGTAGACTCTGTAATTTCCCTAAACTCTTGAAAGATAAAAGATTGCTTGATGAACCGAATATTATCTTTCAACAATCACCCCCTACACCTCTTGAAATTTTGGAAAATGTTCACTCTCGCAGAATGATCAAAGAGGTGAAGAGGAGTTCTTATTATGAAACTGCTTTATATTCTACAGGAGGAACTGTTAAGGCTTCAGAATGCATTGCAATAGGTGAGATGGATAATGCGTTTGTCTTCACCGGTTCTGCTGATCATCATGCTGGTAGAGATCATTTCTGGGGTGGTTGTCATTTCAATGGGGCAGCACTGGCTGTAGAGTACTTAAGAAAAAAGATTGGATGGAAGAGATTTGCCATCATAGATACTGATCATCACCATGGTGATGGGACGAGAGATATTTTTATGGATGATAGTGATCTTCTTCACTTATGTTTCTGTAGTAAAAGTGAGGTGTCTGGAGATGGTACTAAGATTGATGTGAAGGTACCTTATCCCTGTGGTGATAGAAGATACCTTAACTTGGTTAAAGATGCAATTGCTCAGTGTCTTATTCCATTTAAACCAGGGATGATCTTCTGGGAATTTGGTTACGATAATACGGTAGGTGATTATGGGGATATAGGTTTGAGTAAGGAGGTCCATCTAAGGTTGTTAGAGCTTATTAAAGAGGCTTCAGAGAAGGTATGTGGAGGGAGATTGGTGGTAATCCTTTGTGGAGGTTCAAGCCCCGAAACTATAGATTATTGCGTTCCAAAGATGATTGGGCACATGAGTGAACTGAAAAAGTATTTTTAGAAGTAGAGATGTACTGTTTTGTGAGCAGTTGTTTCTCAAGAGCATTAAGAATATTTCTTTCAGTAAATTTGTTAGATATGAGTACTTCCCACCCTTCTGAATCATTACAAGCCTCTATAGTAAATTTTACCTTCACCTTGGTGAGAGTGTGGCTAAAAGAAGTTACCTGAATAGTTAAAGATTCTTTAGAGGTAAGCCATGACACCGGTTTTTCTATTGGGGTATGGGCAATCAAATCAATGTGTTCATTGACATTTGATTGTGCTGAATCTCTCTTTATGAGATGTGAGGGTATATTCATAACTGTGCTTCTTTCAGTGGGGTTAAAGTAGAGAGGTTGTGTCTTGACAATGCCTTTCTCTTCATCTGTAGTTTGAAAGGTATACCCTGACGATTTCAAAAGTGCGATTAGAACCTCCCATGTTTTATCTTTTCTACAGGTGTAAAATCTAAAATCTCGATAATTATTCTCGACCATCTTATCATAAATTTGCATGAATTCCTCAGTCATGTCAATCTGACAACCAGAGGTGTTTCCAGAGCTCCTATCGATAATTTTCTTAAATTTCCCTTTCCTTCCCAGTCGATTGATAATACTTGCTATTTCTTCTCGTCGTTCTTTCAGAAGGTCATAGTTTAGAGCCTGTGAATCTAGGCTAAACTGCTGGTAAAATTTGATGTATTTTTCTTTAATCTGTTCCATCTTCTCGTTTTCTTTTCCTTCCTTGCTGGTATCTTCAATTTCCTCTATCTTATTCTGCAGTTTTGTTAAAACTTCCAAAACGTTAATCTCATTTTTTAACTGATTTAAGGTGTCACTCCCATCTGAGATGAATCCTTTTAATACCTTTTCAGCTTCCTTTGCCGCCAAGGATTCAGCCATCAATGTGTGGATGTTCACACAACCAATTTCGTTTTCTTTGCCACCAGAAGAGTAAAAAATAACCCTTTCACTGCGGGAAGTTTCTCTCACCTCAGTTTTAGGTGTTAGTGCGCATCCTAAAGATAACAAGATAACGAGAAGAAAGAGTGTTTTATAGTTCATGAGTGCATAACTGATTTGTTTTACCAGGTGATGGTGAGTTGTGCGGTGCTTGATTGATAATTAATAATTTCTTTCGAAGGAAATTCTTATTAATTTATAGAAAACAAAGATTTTAGTAGAGTTTTTTAAAAAATAACTATCTTCTCTGTGGCTTCCCAATGAGATAGTTCACCATATTAGATGTTTGCTATCTCACAGGGTAAACATCTCACGGGGTAAATCTGTAGTTAAATAGTGTAACTCTAGTGGCAAAAAAAAATCAACTCTTTTTTGATGTTTTTGCCATGAAGATTGAAGGGATTCTTGTAATTTTCTTCCCCTTGCATTGAGGACACGCGAACTCCCTTTTTTCATAATCCTTGATACTCAGTGTAAGGCTAAAATCCTTCTTACATTTCTGGCAAAAAAGATCATAGGTTGGCATAGAAATCACCCCTCGTTTTCTATTCAAATTTACTGAATTTAATTATATACATTTTATCTGAGGAGCGCAAGAGGAGATTACATTGTAGAGAATGCATTGTTCTGAAATACCTCAGAAGTTATACATAAAAGTGATATGATTAACCTTTTGTTGATGGTCGGTCTTTGCCACCACCATGAATTGCAGAGCGAGGCTAAGTTTGCTCCTTACTACTGCCTTTACCCCGTTCAAACTTTCAAACCGGGTTTATCCAAAAGGAAGATGGTAGCCAGACCATAGCAGCACGCAGCGAGATACAAAACGAGAGAAAATCCTCCGCCCAGTGCAATCATTACTGCCAAAGTGGAACTCAATACTGAGGAACAACCGTTTACACACCAGGCCCAGGGGATGAGGGGTGAAGAAAGGCTTGATAACCAACGGATACCTAGGGGAAAAGGTATACCCATTAGAATTCCCAAAGGAAGGAGCATCAGAGGGGTAAGGCACTGTCGGCTTAATAAACTATAAGGTAGCAAAAGGTGGAATAGAGAAGGAAGTATAAAACTATAAGCAGTAATAGATAGACATAGCACTAAAAGTAGTACTTTCACAGTTTTACCTCTTTTCATAATAGACAGCCGTTTTGAAAGGTAGCTTCCCACTCCGGTTGACATCAACAGTGCCGCAATAACCAGGGATATTGCATAGTAAGGGTGATCCAAAAAGAGGATAAATTTTTGGATTAGGGATATCTCCACAAACATGAAACCCATTCCTATAAAGAAGAAGTATGATACTACCCTCACTGCTTGTTTTCGGGATATGCCCCTAATCGCACTCCTTCTGGAAGCTAGAAGTGTTGGGAGAAAGATGAAAAAAACACTTAAGAATAGGGTTTGAATGAAGATTACAGGTACGAGATAAGCCCCTTCTATCAAGAATTGCCATTTACCTTCCACACTTCGGTACACCTCTTTCAATTTATTCCATTTAAAGAAGTGATAGAAAAAAGGTCTATCATCAGTAACGGGTGAAAGGTCAAAAAGGTAATCTCGATAAAACTTTTCTCGTGACCCTTCCTCTGTCAACTGAGTAATGAACTGATAGTAAAGTGGTTCTTTTAATTGATTGTATAGATTTACTTCTTCAGGATTAATACCAGGGTAATAGACGAGGTCAAAGTTGCGCTCATGACAAAAGTTTTTCAATTTTTCTATTTCTTTGGAATCAAAATATCCTTGTTTGCACACAATAGTCATAGTGCCCCAGGTTCTAATTACCCCTAACCTCAGCTGGGGTTCTGAAATCTTCCTTTTCTTTAGAGCAGATATGATGAGAGACAACACCCTTAACTCGTGCCGGGGAGGTGGTAGGAGATAACAGGTGATAGCCAAAAAACCTCCAACTTTAAGGTGGTCTAGATATTGACTAAAGGCCTCTTCTGTAAAGATGTAATCTTCTACCAACCCGTAGACTCCACTAGAAGATGCCCCTAGGGCATTGGAGATGGATAATTGGAGTAAATCATAGTGCTTTTTCGTCTTTCTAAGATAACTCCGTATCTCACCTACGATGATATGAACACCTTCTTGTTCATAGAGATAACCTGAGAATTTTTTGAAATCATGTTTAACTGCATTTACTACTAAAGGGTTAAGCTCAATGCCATCTATATTTTTTGCCCCAAAGTAGAGTCCCATTAAGACATCAAGACCTCCCATAGGTTCGAGAATGAGAATGTCTCCCAATTCCTTAAGATAGTAGGGGAGAGCTGATGGTAGTTGAGAGAGAAAAGAGAGTTTCTCCTTCTCTCCGTTATAGTGGGTAATGGCATTTAAATTATTCCCATCTACCGTGATTCCCAGTTGGTGAGGAAGAGAATCTTGGAAGTTGAGGCTTAGGCCTGGTGCAAAGCGGGCTGCAGGACTTTTAACCACATCCACTCTGGAAAAAGGGTTCCATTTGGTAGACAGGAGCTTTGCTGAAGGGTATCTCAAAGCTACCATAAGTCCCTTGTATGGGGAGATGTTGATCTGAAGCAGGGTAGTCTCTATTTTTATAAAAATGAGGAAAAAGCAAGCTAGCAAGAGAGGAAACAAAGAAAATAGCCTTCTTGTGCATTGGAGACTAAAGCAGAAGGAAGAAAAAAGTCCTAGTAGAAAAACAGTTGCTATAGCCCCCGTCGTACCCCTTAGAGAAAAAACCAATAAGGCTAAGAGACATCCCAGGGCTGCCCCTGCTAGGTCAGCAAAGTAGATTTGATTTACCTGATGATAAAGGTGGGTGATGGCTAATGAAATGGTAAGTCCCGTAAAGAAGAAAGGGAGTGATAGTAGTACATAGTAGCACAAGATGTAGAGGAGCTGAGTTTTATCCCATGAAATTCTCATGGGGTCAAATGGGATTTGGTTGATTAATAGGTAAGAGGTAAGGGAAATTAAAGAAAAAGTAAGAGTTGTTATAAAGAGGGATTTCTTAAGTTCCTTTTTCAGTATCGAAGAGAAAACCATGAGGAAACTACCACTTGCACCCACACCCAGTAGTCCAATGCTTATTACCATAAACGCAAAATGATACCCCTGAGCTATTGAGAAGATTCTCGTGAGGGATACTTCATAGGCTAATGTTGCCAAGGAAATGAAGAAGATTCCACCATAGGTTAGAAGGGTATTAACCTTTTCGGTACTTAAAAAATAATTTTTCTTTCTCACTGGTAATCCATCATTTTTCATCAGTGCTGATATGATCCCCCCCTTTTTGAACTTACCACTGCAATAGGTAAAATTAAAGTAAAAACTTTTCTTCCTTTATGGAGGAAATAGAGCTGGAGGGTTTAATTGGTGAGGAGATTTGAAGGACTTACTCTAAGTCAAGTGGGCAGGGGTATAGAGAAGGGGAACTAAGGGCAAGAAGTCAGGAGGCAGAATCCAGAAAAAGATTTTTACATTCTGACTCCTCACCTCTGTTGGAAAACAACTAACATGCTATACAAAAATGTCTATAAGTGAAGCTAACATTTCTCCTTCAGTCTGCAGTGTTTTAACATTAGCTTTTACTCCAATTTGAGCTTCTATCATACTGACAGCTTCCTCAGCATAATTAACATTTGACATCTCTCTGGGGGATCTCTCTGGTTCTCCAGCTTTTCTGGGCTTTTCTAATCCTGGTGTTGTATCAATTGTAATGTTTATGTGAGGTTGGCCATTTTTATCTTGTGTGATTTCAGCAACCCTTCTTTTAAAATTGTCTGTATTAATATTGGCTACATTATTGGCTACAACATCCATTTTATCAAAAAATACATTAATTCCAGCTATAGATGAATAAAAATCAATATTCATAGCTACCTCCAATTTCCCTTTTTATTATTTTATCGACAAAATGTTGATATTCTTTAGGATATTTTTATAATATTAAACGTTTTTAAAATGATATTAAACTCTTGGTAGCAGTTCTCAATTGTCAATTAACGGCTGTCAATAGTGTTCGGTAGACCTTTATCCTTGGTCCGTAATCCTTGATACTTTCTCCGTAGACCGTAATTCATAATTGTAATTGCACCTAGGACCTAGAAATCAACCTATATCCCCTAAGCGCTGTTCTTGTGATTATTATTTTGTTAAAGCTTTTATCTTTTATGCCGATAAAAGAGTGAAATATAAAACCACAAGGAAAAGAATTTAAACACCGATTCACCCCGTTAGATTTCTACTCGTTATATGTAATATTTAATATGGTGCATTATCTAACGGGCGAACCACAGAGAAAAATTTATTTTTAAGGACTCTGTGGTTTCTATAACTGTGGTTAAGTTTTACAATAATGACGAAAGAGGGGAGTGAAGGTTATGAAAATACAAGATGGTAGAAATGTAGAACAGGCAATAAGACCGGAGCCACAGAATAAAATAGATAAGAGAAGTGATGGCTTTAAGAAAGCCCTTGCTAGAGCTCAGTCAGAGGTTGAGGAATCACAAGAGAGAAACACACTTTCCACAGATGAAATCCAAAAATTAAATCTCAGATTACAAAAAGCCAGCGCCATATCCACGCTGGAGGCCAGCGGTTTCAATGAGTGTCTTGGAAAAAGTCAAAGAGCTAACATAAAAAAGGTAGAACAATTTCTTGACCTCCTAGAATCTTACACTCAAGCACTATTTGATCCTAAAACGAACCTCAAAGAAATTGCCTCCCTTGTTAAGTCGCTGGAAAGCGAGAAGGAAAATCTAGCAGAATTGGGAGAAAATTTACCAGATGGAGATGTTTTAAAACACATCATAAACCAAACTGTCATATTAAGTACTATAGAAGTTTTAAGGTTTAATCGAGGAGACTACATATAAAGGACCACTTTGTTTGAAGGGCGCTACGCGTGAGGGTCGCTTTGAAAAAAATCCGAAGCGCGAATATTAAAGCTCGAAACAAACTCAAGATTCAAATAACATATGTCCAAAATGCTATTCAATTCAATCTTTCCCAATTCCTCAAACCTCCCCTCTGATTTTCAATCGCGCATCTCATATCTCATATCGTATATACACCAATTCCTCCATTTTAAATGCTTCCATTGGTAAAAAACCATTCAATCTCTTCTATCAAGTATGCAGGTAACACATTTCTATTTTGAGCTCTCACCTCGTAGATCTTAATATCTTTTCGTTCCTTAATTTCTCTAATAAAGTCAGTTCCTCCAACTGCGATAGTTCCCAATACCACATTGCGTGCATCTAAGGCCTTTAGTGCAGCCTCACGAAATTTTTCTGAGAAACATTCCATCTTTCCTATCTCATCAATGATGATAATCTCATACTCTGAGCGAGGAGTAATGGAAGGAACGGCAAGATTTTCTACGTTTTCTATACTGACTCCATATCGCCTGATATGAAACCTGCTTTTGATATCTTCATGTCCCAGCAGTCCTTCCTTTCCATCAAGGGTCTTCATTAAAAAGCCCACCCTTTTATCATTCTTTCTTATCTCTTCAGTGTGGAAACCTGTAGCTTTTCTTTTAAGTTTTGCCAACACCTTTTTTATAACGGTTGTTTTACCGCTGCTGGGTGGTCCTGTTAAAAAGATATTCCTAATCCGCTCCTCTAGTCGGTTTCCTTCGTTAATCATAGTATTTTTTCAACGTAAAGATTAACAAAGTTGGAGAGACAAAGGATAATTTATCAGTTTTTGTGAAGATATTCAATTATTTTACCAAATTTCTGAGTTATATTTAAAATTAAAGTCATAGATCAGGAAAATCTTGATCTGATTCCCTTTTTCTTATTCCAGATGAAGTTATCTTGAGCTATCTTGGAAATGGAAGCAGCTCTTATGGGATTGTTTGTGCTGTAGTGGGATTTTATGTTATTATTTGGCTAGTTAAGGCATTTGATACTTTGAGAAAATAGTTATCAGAGTTTATCTACAAAAATCTGCATCCTGATTTATTGTTAAAATTTCTTTCCTTTTATGACAAAAATTAGTATATAGAGTTTTCATTCACCGCGGAGATCACAATCTCAAGATGATTGAGGAGTGCTTTGCATGAGAACAGCCTCTTCAGGCTTTTGAGGTATTCTTCAAGTGAAACGCTTATTAAACGGAATGTGCTTTGATCAAAGTGTTCCTTGAGAGAAATGCTCCTCAAGTGTATTAAGGGAGGTTAACATTGTCTTCTGATTTTAGATATAGGGGATATAAAGGTAGATTATTAAGGGTGAACCTCACAGGGGGAAAAATAACGGTAGAACCTATGAAGGAAGAATGGGCAGAGAAGTATTTAGGTGGTGCCGGAATTGCTGTCCGAATTCTCTACGATGAGCTTAAACCGGGAATCGATCCCTTCAGCCCTGAAAACAAAACGCTCATCATGACGGGACCTATAAGTGGAACCATTATCCCTACCGCTTCACGTGTAGGTACTTATTGCAAATCTCCCTTGACCGGCTCTTTTTTTCATGGAACTGCAGGGGGACACTTCGGGGCAGAGTTAAAGTATGCAGGCTATGATGGAATCATTATTGAAGGTAAAGCCCCAGTTCCTGTTTATCTCTGGATTGATGATGATCTGGTGGAGATCAGAGAGGCTTCCCACCTCTGGGGGATGCATAGCTATGATACTCAGGAAAGATTGAAAGAGGAATTG
>Ga0209427_10005068_pt1 | contig 15131 bp, 8 predicted proteins | sample DeeMarSWOR136_30_FD_187465 | JGI IMG/M metagenome (GOLD analysis project Ga0209427, IMG submission 187465) | Marine sediment microbial communities from White Oak River estuary, North Carolina - WOR-1-36_30 (SPAdes) (version 2) | ecosystem: Environmental > Aquatic > Marine > Intertidal zone >...
TCATTCACCGTGCGGGTTCTGGAGTATCCCTTCAAGAGTTCCTGCTTTCACATCCGGGTCCATGTTCCAAGTCCCGTTCAGCCTCAACTTCCACCCTACAAGATCACCGTCGATTCCTTCATAGACGTGGATCGAGGAGCCTTCCGTGAAGTTTACGCGGGTGCCACCGTGGATCCCTTGAAAAGTACCCGTGAGGTCTCCCCAGGTCACCTGAGCATGATCATGCCCCCAAAAGTCGCCCTCGCCGGTAACAACCATTTCTCGGTTGTGGTTGCAGACACCAGCCATATTTATTGTGATATTTCCGCTATTGGGATCCGAATTGAGCAAATAAACTATACCTCGAATGTGCTCGGCTCCATCCTCATCAGTCCAGTACTTGGCCATAGACGTACTTCCGTATGTAAAGTCGCAGTTGACCGAGTACTCTGTGGTCTGGGCCCAGGCAATCCCCGTAATCAGGACCACACCTGCCAGCAACACCAGCATAAGTATGGGAATGCTTTTCTTTGAAATTAGTTTTTTCATTCTTGTTTTCATCGCATTTTTCTCCTTATTTGATTTTGAATTGTTTCAAAGAATACCTTTCAAAAACACATGTACGCCTATTACACAACTGCCGGATATATCTCTTAAAGGCTCTGGCAAACCTCTCTATTTGCCTCATTTGCATCACCTACCTTTCTGCCCTCAGAGCAATAGATAGTAAAAAATGTTTAATTTTCGCCGATAACCGGCCTATTCTTAAAAGAGGGAAAAAAGGGACAACCGAACGATTTTCTTGTCACTTTTTCCCAAAGTTGATAGAATTTACATAAGATATTTAATTCCTGGAGGTTAGTGATAATTGAGGAACAGTATCATCGACAAGACCCGGCATTTAGTCGCTCTGGCCAAAGACGGCGATGAATCGGCTTTAGACCAGCTATGTAAGGTCTATGGCGAGCGCGTACGCTGGGTGGTACGTCTTCGTATGGGCGGAGAGATTCGCTCCAAGCTGGAATCGATGGACCTGGTCCAGGATGCCCTTGTCTATGCTTTGAAGGATTTAGGGAACTTCACATACAAGAGCGAGGGGGATTTCTTACGGTGGCTCTCGGAAATAGCTGAAAACCGGCTTCGTGACAATATAGACAAATTGCACGCTAATAAGCGCGATATTCGTAAAGAGGTTCGACTCGATAGCTATAGGCCGACTACCGGGGAAAGTTTTGCCGGAGCTGTCGGGCCTATTGACCAAACAACACCAAGCGCAATAATGTCAAAGAGAGAGGATTTAGCCAGACTTACCAAGGCAATGGAAACATTGAAACCAGAATACAGGCAAGTTATTATCCTGACTAAAATCGAGGGGCTTTCCTACAAAGAAATAGGTGATAAATTGGGCAAGAGCACTGATGCCGTACGTATGTTATTTACCCGTGCGATGGCGGCATTAAGCGGTGCTTTTGAGAGTGTCTGATGGCCAAACAAATAAACAACAATCAGGATAAATCCATTGAAGAGGCGGTGCAGAAGTTTGTCGATGCTCAGACGCAAGGCCGGGAGCCTGATATAGATGAATTTGTTAAACAATATCCCCAGTTCGAGCATCGCCTCAGACAGAGAATACAGAATCTTGATAAAATCGATGCCTTGTTTGATTCTATTGTGCATGCAGATGAAAGTGATTTCGCAGATATAGCAAAGGGAGAAAATCTTGTTGGCCGAAAAGTCGGCAGCTTTGAAATAGTCAAGGTGATTGGCCGAGGAGGCATGGGAGTTGTCTACTTGGCCCATGATACCAAGCTCGACCGCTCTGTGGCCATCAAGAGCATCCCCCCTAAACTGGCAGGCGACTCGGCTGCCCAGATGCGTTTCCATCGTGAGGCTAAGCTGCTGGCCTCCTTGAATCACCCGAACATAGCCGTAATACACGATATCATCGAACAGGAAGAAGGCACAGGCTATTTGGTCCTGGAATATGTCCCCGGCGAGTCATTGGCCCAACGGATTGCTCGCAGGCGGTTGAAACTCCCGGAAGCCCTTTCTATTGCCCAGCAGATTGCCGAGGCGGTCTCAACGGCCCACGACAAAGGAATTGTCCATCGGGACCTCAAACCCGGCAATATTAAGATTACATCTGACGGCAGAGTCAAGGTCCTGGATTTTGGTCTGGCTAAAGCAGCAGGCAGCGAAGCCGAGGACTATGACAGTACTATCACCAGGCCAGGCTCGGTCATCGGCACACCATCTTATATGTCTCCGGAACAGATCCGTGGTAAACCAACCGATCACCGTACCGATATATGGTCGTTCGGCTGTTTAGTATACGAAATGCTCACCGCTGAACGTCCGTTTGAGGGTGATACGGTCTCTGACACGGTCGCACGCGTTCTCGAACGCGAACCGGATTGGCGGGCTCTTCCGCCCCAGACGCCTGCAAATATTCAGGCCCTGCTGCACCGGTGCTTAGAGAAAGACCCTGATCAGCGGCTTGGGGACATTAAAAATGCGGCTACCGAAATCAGCGAAACGCTAAGCAAACCTGTAACTATATCGCCGCCGATCATATCAGCAAAGCAAAGAAAGATAGCGATGTTTATTGGCGCGGCTTTCATCATTATTTTATCTGCTGTTGCCGTGTGGTTCGCTCTAACAAAGAAAACGCAGCATCCTTCAAAGGAAATACGGTTAGTGATTCTCCCGTTCGAGAATCTGGGCTCCGACAAGGCCCAATATTTCGCCGATAGTATCACTGATCAAATCACTTCTCACTTGGCACCCGTTCGTGGTTTGTCTGTCCTGTCACCTCGGACCGCAGCCCAGTATAAGAAAGGCGAAAAAGACATACGTTCAATAGGTAAGGAGTTAGGTGTTGATTATATTCTGGATGGTAAAGTCCAGCCTGAAAGGTCATCAGACTCAACCGGCGGAATCAGAGTGATGCCCCAACTGGTTAGAACTTCCGATGACAAGCTGGTACTATATCCTATATATTCTATATACAATGATAATATGAACGAAATCTTGCAAGTGCAGTCTGATTTGGCTGAGCAGGTCGTACAAGCTTTAGGTGTCACCCTGCTTGAGCCGGAACACCGGGCACTTGCATCCAGGCCAACAGAAAACACCGAGGCGCACAAGTACTACTTGCGGGGCAACGACTATTTCCATCGCAGTTATGAGGAAGATGACTTCAAAATAGCAGTTCAAATGTATGAAAAGGCGGTTGAGTTGGATTCAACCTTTGCTTTAGCCTACTCCCGACTCTCATTGGTTCATTCCTGGACGTATTGGTTCTATGACCGTAGCCAAGAACGCCTCGCTATGGCAAAGCAAGCTGTTGACAAGGCATTCCAACTTAATCCTGACCTGCCGGAAGCGTATTCGGCCATGGGGCGTTACTACTACAATCTCCTGGATTTCGATAGCGCCCTGGAACAGTTCGCCATCGCCAGGAAAAGCCTGCCTAATGATAGCGAAATCCTGAGTCACATTGGTTTTGCTCAAAGGCGGCAGGGAAAATTCGAACAGGCATTGGCCAACATAAAGAGAGCTTGCGATCTTGATCCTTTATCAAGCAATATAACCCTTCAGCTCGCGGTAACTTTTATGCTCTTGCGCAAGTACACCGAAGCGGAACGTTACTACGAGCGGGCTATCTTACTGAGTCCTGATTTAGCTTTTCCATATTTCTTTAAGGCTGGGTTATACCTGCTCACCGAAGGCAATACTGAGAAAGCATGGGCGGTCTTTGATCGAGCATCACAAGATACTTTAGAAAACGAATGGATTGTCCTTAGGTCTATTGAACTGAATATGTTTGATGCCGATTACAAAGAGGCGCTGGACCGGCTGTCTTCGTACGAGTCAGAAGCTTTTGATACGCAATTCTACTTTATTCCCAAGGCAATACTATATGCCCAAATCAACGGCCTGATGGGAGACCAGCAACTTCAAGAGACTTATTACGAATCCGCTCGAAACATTTTGGAAATTAAGATACAAGAACAGCCGGATGATGAGCGGTTCCATAGTTCCCTTGGCATTGCTTATGCCGGTCTGGGTCGAAAAAAACATGCGATCAGTGAAGGTGAGCGGGGCGTGGAACTGCTTCCTATCAGCAAGGATGCATGGAGAGGCCAATATCGACTCGAAGATTTAGCACGTATCTATGTGATGGTTGGAGAATTCGACACTGCTATCGAAAAAATCGAGCACCTGCTGTTCATCCCCGGAGAAATGTCCATACCTTTGCTCAAGCTCGATCCGGCCTGGAACCCCTTACGCGACCACCGGCGTTTTAAGAGGCTCGTAGAGACAGGCAAATAGCCCAGCAGGCCGAGGAACGGCGGGCTAAGCTGACAATTGACTCCACCACGGGCGGATCTGGGATATTTTCTATTTAATATTGATTATTGGCAATTGTGAATTAGTAAACGGTGTTCAGTGATTTACAATTGTCGATTTTATTTGATGGAGTCGAAAAGGGATGAATATTTTGATAGATTTTACTTGACGGTAAATGGGCTGATTTGGTACAAATAAGGTTGATTGTTTGCCCGTACTGTTGGGTATGTGAGGATTTTCATCCTCCGAAGTGTTGGACCTTTGTAGTTGTTTCGAAGAGAGGAGGAATTAAAGTAGAAACTTTTTGCTTCGTGATTAAGATTTGTGCATTTCGATTAACAATTCATACATTGAAGACAACGAGTGTTTTGGTGTGTGGCCAAAGCGTATTTTGTAATGATTTTTAACTTTTTTTGAACCCCGCTCCTCAAAATGGACACAGAGGCGGGGTGAAGGAGGACTATTATGTCTAAAAAAATGATTTATTTGGTTTCTTTCGTTCTGCTGGTGGTTCTGAATAATAATGCCTTAGCCGGTCTTACCGACGATTCGGCCCTGGTCATATACTATTCCTTCGACAGTGTTAGTGATATTGTCGCGGACCAGTCCGGCAACGGCCACGACGGCGTCGTCACCGGCGATATTACAGCAGAGCCCGCTGGTAAGTACGCAGGAGCTGCCAAATTCACAACCGGCAGTTACTTCGATTTGGACGGTGAGAATTTCCCTGTCGAAGAAGTTCCGACAACCGGTATAACACTCGCCGCCTGGGTAAAATGTGAGAATACAGGCGATCATCACGCCATATTCAACGCCAGAGCAGGAGATGCGACCTGGCTTATTCATCCTGAGCTCCGCAGCGAAGGCAATTTTAGATGGCTGCTCCGCTCTTACGGCGGGTCAACAATCTTCGACATACGTGCAGGTACGGTAACCTGGGATGAATGGCTGCATTTTGCAGGCACATACGACAAAGCGTCCGGCAAAGCGACCCTGTATATCAACGGGGAAATGGTCCAGGAGGAAAACATATCAAACGCTCCGGATATAGCCGGAGATTGGGGCAGCGGTGCCCGCGTGGGATATAATATCGATAACGCAAGACCTTTCACGGGACTTATGGACGATTTCTTAATGTTCAGGCGTGCGCTGTCGCAGGTCGAGGTTCAGAAACTTATGCAAGGTATAGGTTCACCGTTTGCCTTTGGCCCTACTCCGGCTGAGGGTGACATACTCATGGAGACCTGGGTGAACATAGGGTGGATGCCGGGAGATTCTGCAGTCTCACACGATGTATATTTCGGCGACAACTTTGACGATGTTGATGCCGGCACTGAGGAAACTTTCCAGGGCAACCAGGCCTCGACGTTTATTATTGCAGGTTTCCCGGGATTTCTTTTTCCGGATGGTCTTGTTCCGGGTACAACGTATTACTGGCGGATTGATGAGGTCAATGACGCCGACCCGAATAGTCCGTGGAGAGGCGATGTCTGGAGCTTTATGATTGCTCCCAGGACCGCCTACAACCCCGACCCGGCTGACGGTGCCGAGTTTGTTGACCCGGATGCGGTTCTTCGCTGGGAGATTGGTTTTGGTGCGAAATTGCACACTGTATATTTCGGTGAAAAATTTGACGATGTGAACAATGCCTCCGGAGGACTACCTGCAGGAGCTACAACCTATAATCCCGGCCCGCTTGAATCAGAGAAGGTTTATTACTGGCGTGTCGATGAGTTCGATGCCGTCGAGACATATAAAGGCGATGTCTGGAGCTTTACGACTCCGGGTGCCGTCGGGAGCCTGAAGCCGTCTAATGGCGCTGTGGATGTAAAGCAGACGCAGATTCTTAGCTGGTTACCTGGAGACCATGCCGCTTCGCATGAGGTCTATTTCGGCACAGATAAAGAGGTCGTACGCAATGCCGGTGCCGGTTCGCCGGAGTACAAAGGCACTATGAAACTTGGTTCTGAGAGCTATGACCCCGGAAAGCTTGAGTGGGATGCCACTTATTATTGGCGTGTTGACGAGGTCAATAACGTTAATCCCGACAGTCCGTGGGTAGGCCCTGTCTGGAGCTTTACGACAGCCAACTTCCTTCTCGTAGACGACTTTGAGTCCTACAACGACATTGACCCCCCTGACCCGGGGAGCAACAGGATATTTGAAGCGTGGCCGGACGGTTATGATATCCCGACAAACGGGGCTCTCGTTGGTAATGACCTTCCTCCTTATGCCGAGCAAAGTATTGTTCACAGCGGCATCCAGGCGATGCCACTTTACTACGACAACAGTGTTGGTTATTCTGAGGCAACTCACACGCTGACTTATCCGCGTGACTGGACCGAGAATGGTGTCAGCACTTTGTCTATTTGGTTCAGGGGCGTTTCGGATAACGCTGCTGAGACATTGTATGTAGTTCTTAACGGCAGTGCGGTCGTCTCTCACGATAATCCTGATGCAGCACAGATAGCCACCTGGACCCAATGGAATATTGACCTGCAGGCATTTGCCGACCAGGGCGTGAACTTAGCCGACATCAATACGATTGGCCTTGGTCTTGGTAATAGGAATAATCCGGTTGCTGGTGGTTCAGGTACGATGTACTTCGACGATATTCGTTTGTATCCTCCGCCACCGGAGCCGGAACCAGAAGCACCATAAGCTGTGTGAGTGGCAATTCTCATAGGTGAGGTTTTTGATGGTTGTCGAGAACAATCCCGAGAGGTCGGGATTTTGGTATATGGCCAAAGTATGGTCATTTTTAACTTTTTTTTAACCCCGCTCCTCAAAATGGACACAGAGGCGGGGTGAAGGAGGACTATTATGTCTAAAAAAATGATTTATTTGGTTTCTTTTGTTTGTCTGCTGGGTCTGGCTAATAACGCTTCTGCCGAAATTCCCAGGGATCCGAATCTGGTTATATACTACTCCTATGATGATGTCGGCTTGATCGTCCCCGACGAATCGGGGAGAGGCCACCATGGCACCGTATGCGGCGACATCTCGGCATGTGCCAGCGGCATCAAGTGGTTTGGAGCTGCCGAATTCCAGGGAATATGGGGGCCGACAGGCTATAGTTATCTCGATCTGGACAGCCCGCATTATCCTGCTGAAGATATTCCAAAGTCTGCAATTACGCTCGCCGCCTGGGTAGAATGTCGCAAGACAGGTCAGGAACACGCCATAATTAGTTGCAGGGCATCTGACAACACATGGGTCATTCACCCTCAGATTAACAATAACGAGACCTTTAGATGGCTACTTCGCGCGCCGGGCGGTGTTACAATCTTTAATTTGAATAACGTGGGTTCGCATGGTTGGGATGAATGGATCCATTATGCAGGAACATACGACAGTGTGACCGGTAAAGGAGTTTTATATATTAACGGGGAAGTGTGTGCACATATAGATGTCACTCCTGGCCAACAAATCGCCGACTGGGGGACAGGTGCTCGCGTAGGATACAATATTGACAATGCAAGGCCCTTCACCGGTATTATGGACGAGCTCTATTTGTACACGCGGGCGCTATCGCAGGCTGAGATAAAGGATTTGATGGTATCTGACGGTTTACCAACAGAAAAGGCCTCTCATCCCTGGCCGACAAACGGCGCTGAGCTTGATGCTCAAGGAACGGACTTTTTATGGGTGCCGGGAGCTTACGCGGTCTCAAACAATGTGTACTTCGGCGAGAGTTATGAGGATGTAAACGATGGCACTGGTGATACGTTCAAAGGCAATCTGACTGAAGCGCAGTTCACTGTTGCCGATCTTGTCTGGGGCAAGACATATTATTGGCGGATCGACGGAGTGAATACGGACGATCCCGATAGTCCGTGGAAGGGCGACGTCTGGAGCTTTTTGCTTCGCCCCCAGACAGCCTGGAATCCCAATCCGTCTGATAACGCCAAGTGGATCGATCCGAATGCTGCGCTTAGCTGGACCCCGGGTCGGGATGCGGTCATGCACTCTGTCTATTTCGGCGAGAATTTTGACGATGTGAACAATGCCACTGGGGCTCCGTCTCAGATAGAGACGACCTACGACCCGCCGGACGCCCTGGAATTCGAGAAGGTATACTACTGGCGGGTTGACGAGTTTGACCAGTCGGGAACAACGCATACGGGCGACGTCTGGAACTTTACCACCAGGAGCGCTGACAGCGGCCTCAAAGGAGAATACTACAAAGGGGATTTAAAAACTCCTGTGTTAACCCGTACAGATCCTGGAATCAACTTTGACTGGGGCGCCGATTCACCGGATACAAAGGTCCCCGCCGATGATTTCTCGGCACGTTGGACAGGCGAGTTGGAGGTGCCGTTCACCTCGGACTGGACCTTCACCGCCAGTTGCAATGATTGGGTGCGTCTGTGGGTAAATGACCAACTGCTATTTGACAAATGGGGGGAACAGTCGGGCGTTGAATGGATCGGGACAATTAACCTTGTTGCTGGGCAGAAATACAGCATAGTAATGGAGTACTATGTGGGTTCTAACCAGGCGTATGCGAAGCTATACTGGAATAGTCCGTCCTGGCTGAGTCCATATCAGCCAAAGCAAATTATTCCACAAGGTGCATTCTCACTGCCGCTATGGGCCAGGAATCCGAAGCCAATCAACGGCACCATTGGTGTACGTCTCACAGATGTTCTTACATGGCAGTCTGGTGATGATGCCGCTTCGCATGAGGTGTACTTCGGCGAAAATGAAGATGCCGTACGAAATGCCGATAAGAATTCACCGGAATATAAAGGCACCAAAGCTTTGGGCGATGAGACTTACGATCCGGGCAAACTTGCCTGGGACACCACGTACTACTGGCGTGTCGATGAAGTAAATGAAGCGGATCCGAACAGTCCATGGATCGGAAACTTATGGAGCTTTGCTACAGGTGACTTCTTTGTCGTGGATGATTTTGAGTCCTACAACAACATTGACCCTCCTGAGCCAGAGAGCAACAGGATATTCGAAGCGTGGCTGGATGGTTATGAAATCCCGACAAATGGAGCTCTCGTTGGTAATGAGCTTCCCCCTTATGCCGAGCAAAGGATTGTTCACGGCGGTGTCCAGTCGATGCCGTATTTCTACGACAACAGTGTCGGGTACTCTGAGGCGACCTTGACGTTGACTTATCCGCGTGACTGGACAGAGAAAGGTGTCAACAGACTGACAATTTGGTTCAGAGGCGATTCGGCCAACTCTGCTGAGACTTTGTATGTTGCCCTCAATAGCAACGCGGTGGTCAATCATGATAATCCAAATGCGGCGCAGATAACTACCTGGACACAATGGAATATCGACCTGCAGGCTTTTGCCGACCAGGGCGTGAACCTTGCCAATGTCAATACGATTTCCCTTGGTCTTGGCAACAAGAACAATCCATTGGCTGGCGGTTCAGGTACGATGTACTTTGACGATATTCGTTTGTATCCTCCGCCACCAGAGCCGGAACCAGAAGCACCATAAGCTGTGTGAGTGGCAATTCTCATAGATGAGGTTTTTGATGGTTGTCGAGAACAATCCCGAGAGGTCGGGATTTTGGTGCGTGGCCCAAGAATGGTAAATTTAATTTTTTGAACCCCGCCCATCGAAGATGGGACGGGGTGAAGGAAGGAGGTAGTGTCGAGTCCAAAAAGTTATATTGATTAAGGATGTTCTGAGAGGAGAAAGTTCTTAGCGGTTGTCTTGTTGATGCTTCGGTGTGTGGCCGGAGCAAAATTTCCTATCAGTTTTCAGTTAAAATTAGGAGGGAAAATAAATGAAAAATTTAGTGTTGGTATTCACAGTCGCATTTGCATTTAGCACGATAGCTATGGCTTCTGACATAGCAATTTCAACACAAGCAGGCTGGTTTTCGCAAAGTGCGGCTGACCGCGAAATGCAAGAAATTGCTGACAACGTAACGGCTGTTTCTGTTGAACTATTCACAGCAAATGACCAAGATGCCCTTGCAGTTTGGGTAGCAGACCACACAGGTGATGGTGCATCAGACCTTTTAATTCTGTGCGGACAGTTCCCAGACACTATTTATGCACCTGGTAACGGACAGGCTGATGGCTCATTAGCCGAATTATTCTTGGATGATGGTAATTGTATTGTTAACACCGGTGACTACATGTTCTACGTCGTAAATGGTGCCGGAACAAATGGCGAAGGTGGAATACGGGCAATGATGGACATTGCCGGCATTACAATGTGGGACGACGATACTGCTGTTGTTGTTACAGCCGAAGGCCAGGATTACACTCCATCTTTAGTAGATTACGCAACTGACCGCCCATTCCATCTTGATGAACTTGAAGGCGATTGGGAACCGGAACTGATTCTTGCTCAAAACGATTCTGGAACAAGAGCTGATCCCGTTATCGTTGTTAATACAGTGACTGGTGGTCGCTTAGGCATTTTCTACCAGACATCTGGTCAAGACAATGACCCACGCGGCGAAGTTATAAGTGAATGGATTAACAACTGGTATCTCCAAAACGTTGCCGCCGGTAATCCTTTTGCCCGCCGCCCGAATCCGAAGGACGGTACTATGCATGAGGACACATGGATCAGTTTGTCGTGGTCTGCCGGTGATTTCGCCGTCTCGCACGATGTGTACCTGGGCGATAATTTCGACGATGTAAATGATGGAGCCGCCGATACGTTCCAGGGCAGCCAGCCGTCAGCGAATTTTGTTGTCGGTTTTCCGGGATTTCCTTATCCGGATGGTCTTGTTCCGGGAACAACATATTACTGGCGGATTGACGAGGTCAATGAAACCGAGCCAAACAGCCCGTGGAAAGGTAAAGTCTGGAGCTTTATGGTGCCACCAAAGATAGCCTATAATCCTGTTCCGGCCGATGGCGCTAGGTTTATCGATCCCGATGTGCAGCTTAGCTGGACGACAGGCTTCGATGCGAAATTGCACACTGTATATTTCGGCGACAGTTTTGATGATGTGAATAATGCCACCGGCGGACCCCCTCTGGGAATCACAACCTATGCTCTCGATACTCTTGAATTAGAAAAGACTTACTACTGGCGGGTTGATGAGTTTGATGCCATCAACACGTATAAAGGCGATGTCTGGAGCTTTACGACCGCAAAGGCCGGCGGAGGTATAAAGGGAGAGTACTTCAACAACATGGACTTGAGCGGTATACCGGTGCTTACCCGTATAGACCCTCAAATCGACTTCTACTGGAACCCGGGACCAAACCCCCCACCAGGGGTCAACGAGGACAGCTTCTCGGTGAGGTGGACAGGGGATCTGGAAGCGGCCTTTTCCGAGCCCTTCACCTTCATAACCGGTAGCGACGATGGCGTACGCTTATACTTCAATGGTGAGCTGATCATCGATGACTGGACCGACCACGATCGCACAGAGAACCGCAGCGAACCGATAGAGCTCGTTTCGGGTCAGAGCTATGCGATAGTATTGGAGGGCTATGAGAATGCTGGAGAAGCGGAATGGCAACTGTATTGGCAGAGTCCCTCTTTACCAAGGCAGGTGATACCGCAAGCCGCACTGTCGCCGCCCATAAAGGCCGGCAGCCCGAATCCATCTAACGGCGCTGTGGATGTGAGGCAGACAGCGATTCTTAGCTGGAGCGCCGGAGAAGCAGCCGCTTCGCATCAGGTTTACTTCGGCACTGACGCAGAAGCTGTGAAAAATGCCAATACAGGTTCACCTGAATACAAAGGCAGCAGGGACCTTGATTCTGAGAGCTATGACCCCGGCAAGCTTGAGTGGGATGCCGCTTATTATTGGCGTGTTGACGAGGTCAATAACGCCAATCCCGACAGTCCGTGGGCAGGTAACCTCTGGAGCTTTACGACAGCTAACTTCCTTATTGTGGACGACTTTGAACTCTATAATGACCTTAATCCCGATGACCCCGAGAGCAACAGGATATTTAACGTGTGGTTGGATGGATATGGCATCCCGACAAACGGCTCTATCGTTGGTTATGATAATCCTCCCTTTGCCGAGCAAACCATCGTTCACAGCGGCAGGCAATCGATGCCGCTTTCATACGATAACAGTGTTGGGTACTCTGAGGCGACCTTGACATTAGTTTATCCGCGCGACTGGACTGAGAATGGTGTCACTACACTGACAATTTGGTTCAGAGGCGATTCGGCTAACGCTGCCGAGACTTTGTATGTTGCCCTCAACGGCAGTGCCGTGGTCAATCATGATAATCCTAATGCAGCACAGGTTGGCATATGGACTCAATGGAGTATAGATTTGCAGGCATTTGCCGACCAGGGCGTGAACCTTGCCAATGTCAATACGATTTCCCTTGGTCTTGGTAACAAGAACAATCCATTGGCTGGCGGTTCAGGTACGATGTATTTCGACGATATTCGTTTGTATCCTCCGCCGTCGGAGCTGGCACCTTAAGTTAGGATTTAAGTGTCAATTAAGAATGTGTGGTTAATTTAGTAGATTTGGTCAATTCGGGGCTTATGCCGATTGATTCGGTATAAGCCCCTTTTAAGTTGATAATTGATTATTGTTGTGGGGATATCGTCAGGTTGGGGGTAGAAAATCTTGCCATTCGGCCTCTGGTGGTGTACTTTATGGCACCAATGCAGACAAAGATTGTAAAACTCGATGCTACAAATGTTGATTCGACGAAAATCAAGGAAGCCGCATCTCTGGTCGATGATGGTGGACTGGTGGCATTCCCGACCGAAACCGTCTATGGGATTGCCTGCCGAGTAAAAACCGATTCATTATCAAGGCTTAACAATATCAAAGGCAGAGACCCCACCAAATACTACACATTACATATCAGTCAAAAAAACGATGTCAGGAAATATGTGCCAGCCATCGGATTAAGGGCTGAAAAATTAATCAGGAACGCCTGGCCCGGACCTTTGACCATAGTTTTCGAATTAAACCATACGGACATTGACAAACAGAAAAAAAAACTCGAAAGAGAGTTTTTCAAAAGTTTGTATAAAAATAATTCCATAGGCATTCGCTGTCCGGACAACCCGATAGCTACAATGCTGCTGCTGGCAGCGAACAGTCCCGTGGTTGCACCAAGCGCAAACACAGCGGGTCAATCGCCGGCGGTCGATGCCGACCAGGCTCTTGCTCAGTTATCAGGTAAAATCGAGCTGCTGCTGGATGCCGGGCCTTGTAAATATAAAAACACCAGCACTGTTGTTAAAATAGGTAAAATGGGCATAGAGATTTTAAGGCCCGGCGTATATTCTCAAGCCCAGTTGGATGCAATGTCAGCGGTTAAGTTTTTATTCGTTTGTACCGGCAACACCTGCCGAAGCCCAATGGCCGAGGGAATATTTCGAAAATATTTAGCAGAAAAATTGAAATGCGACGTTGACCAGCTTAAAAAAATAGGTTATAAAATATGTTCCGCTGGTATTATGGATGTAGCTGGTGCTCCAGCAAGCGCCGAAGCGATAGCAGCTTGTGCAGACAAGGGAATAGATTTAATAGCTCACAAGAACCAGGGATTGTCCAAAGAGCTTGTCGAAGAGAGTGACTTAATTTTTGCAATGGAGCGAATGCACCAGCAGAAAATTATAGCCCTTAGTCATGAGGCTACGAATAAGTGTTTTCTATTAGCAGGAGATACAGGTATTCCTGACCCGATAGGTCACCCACAGGAGTTTTTCAATAGTTGTGCAGATATGATAGAAGCAGCCGTAAAGAAAAGGATTAGTGAGCTTGTGATATGAAAATAGCAGTTGGAAGCGACCATCGTGGTTTCGAAGCAAAACAGCAAATCAAGGCCATAATTGCTGAGCTGGGCCATGAGTGTATTGATTTTGGCACCAACGACAGCAATCCGGTTGATTACCCCGACCCAGCTTATTCAGTAGCAATGGCAGTGTCGAAAAAGCAGGCCGACAAAGCCATCTTAGTCTGCGCAACCGGTATCGGAATGAGCATAGCGGCAAATAAGGTAAATGGAATTAGAGCTGCATTGTGCCATGATGAACTGAGTGCCCAGATTTCACGCGACCATAACGATGCAAATGTCCTTTGTTTGTCAGGAGACCAGGTCGGAGAAATATTATTGCGAAAAATAGTGGAGGTTTGGCTCAACACAGAATTCAGCGGCGGAAGACACGAAAGAAGAGTAAGAAAAATAAAAGCCATCGAAGAAGGTAAAGACCCGAGAGAAGTACAAAAACAACAAATGTACAGTGAATAGCTTTTAGCGAGCAGATTTTCGTATTCCGATGAACGTAATACATGTTCTGGAGGATAGACTTAGCAGATACGCAGGATAATTTGCGGAAATATTTTATCTGTGGATATTCCAGTTGAGTTTGAAAGTCAGTTAATAAGGTGGGCAAGGAGGCCCGCCTTATTTTTTTTTGTGAAATCAAACCACTCCCGCTCTTTTCACCACCAGAGGTACAAATAGTAACTCAAATTGACCGATTCGGTCCTTATATGGTGCCGTGGAAATCCGCCATTAGTTTTAATTAGTTCCTGTTGCGGAAATAGTATTTGTCATTCCCGCGAAAGCGGGAATCCAGCTTTTCTGCTCTGGATCCCTGCTTTCGCAGGGGTGACAACTTCGGTTTTTCGCACAACAGATACTAATTACAACTTCAAGGGGGGTATTTTGACCTTGAGATGATTCTGCAATTTGTTTCTTAAATCTTTTGCTACTTTCGGAAATTTTTTAATAACATTCCTGGTCTGGCCCGGGTCTGTTCTTAAATTATAAAGGCAAGGCCCTTTGCCAAGGTTTTTACCCGTAACGTTCTGGAAATAATGCCAATCCAGATTATGAATCGCGCCGAATCTGTTAAAGACCGTG
>Ga0209427_10005069_pt1 | contig 15130 bp, 17 predicted proteins | sample DeeMarSWOR136_30_FD_187465 | JGI IMG/M metagenome (GOLD analysis project Ga0209427, IMG submission 187465) | Marine sediment microbial communities from White Oak River estuary, North Carolina - WOR-1-36_30 (SPAdes) (version 2) | ecosystem: Environmental > Aquatic > Marine > Intertidal zone >...
ATGCACGTCTCCTTAGACAACATTTACATAACGTTTCCTCAAGGCGAAAACACGCACATCCATAGGTTTCGCATCGGAGGCGGCGAGATAACGTCAGCTGCAGATGGTGAAGTCTCAGGACACGTGCTCAACCAGTTCTCCATGGACGAATATGGAGGATACTTCAGAGTAGCCACGACAACAGGTCATGTAGCCAGAAGCTGGACACAAGCTTCGTCTCAGAACCACGTGTACGTTCTCGACATGACCCTAACCATAGTTGGAAGGCTGGAGGGTCTTGCTCCAGGAGAAGACATCCACTCCGCTAGGTTCATGGGCGACAGATGCTACCTTGTCACCTTCAAGAAGATCGACCCTCTCTTCGTGATAGACTTGGAGGACCCCTACACTCCTGCGGTTCTCGGCAAGCTGAAGATTCCAGGCTACTCCGACTATCTACACCCCTACGACGAGAATCACCTCATAGGCGTAGGCAAGGAGACTGTTGAGGCCGAGGAGGGGGACTTTGCGTGGTATCAGGGAGTCAAGATATCCCTCTTCGATGTCAGTGACATTGAGAATCCAACGGAGATGACCAAGTACGAGATAGGAGACCGGGGGACAGAATCGCCTGCCCTGTCTGACCACAAGGCCTTCCTCTTCGAGAGGTCAAAGAACCTCCTCGTACTGCCGGTTCTGGTCGCAGAGATAGACGAGGAGAAATATCCCAACGGATCTCCTCCCAATACTCATGGAGACTACGTCTTCCAAGGCGCCTATGTATTCGATGTCTCCTTGGTCGAAGGAATCGTGTTCAAGGGGGGAATCACCCACATGGAAAATGACAACGATTTGATCAAAAGCGGCTACTACTTCTTCACTCCCTATGCAGTGAAAAGAGCCCTCTACATAGGCAATGTGCTCTATACAATCTCAGACAAAAAGCTGAAGATGAACGACCTGCAGAGCTTGGATGAGATCAACCAGGTAGCGCTTCCGTAGCTCTTCACCTCTGGATCGCACCGATAATTCCTCCCCTATGTTTTTTCCCTGTCGCCTACGCTCGAAAGCCTAGACAACGGAATGACGGGCGGCTTCGAAGTCATCTGGGTTCTTCTCCTCCAGACTGCCCTCAAAGCATATGCGTACGAAAGGATGGAACTGTGGGAGCATTAAGAAGATTTTTAACGCGCGACCCACAAAAATAGCGCCTACGTCTGAACAAGGGAGCCATGGAGAAATGCACGATGGTGTTTGATTTCACAGAGACGGAGGAGCAGAAGCTTGTCCTGTGGAGCCTTAAGAAATGGTGTGAGAAGAATCTAACGGCTGAAAAAGTCAGGGAGATGGATGACAAAGGACATCCTTTCCCCAAAGAAATCGTTGAAGGCTTGTGCAGTTTGGGGTTCGTGATGGGACCGGTGCCAGTGGAGCATGGCGGTTCAGGTATCGACTGGGTGACTCAGGGCTTGATCGCTGAAATGATCGGCTATCATGATCCGACCATCGCTACTGCAGCAGCTTTGATGGCTGTTGAGACCGGTTGGGGGTTCACTCTCGATAGGCACTGCAGCGAGACTGTGAGAGAGAACTACGTGAAACCGGCAATCGAGGGTAAGCAGTTCGTCGGCATAGCCACGACGGAGCCCGGTGGAGGATCGGACGTCGCGGCGTTCAGGTCAAATGCTAGGCGAGACGGGGACGAGTGGGTGATCAACGGAGAGAAGACCTTCATCAGCGGTACGGAAGAGTGCAAAAAATGGGGCGGCGGTTACTCCATTAACGTGAGGACTGGTCCAGTACTGCCCGAAGCACCTCACAGGAACATGACGGCTTTCTTCCTGCCCATAGACGCTGAAGGCGTGGAAGTGCAGAAACCCTACAGAGATGCTGGTAGAATGGCCATCTCAACTGGCGGCTTCACAATGGATGATGTGAGACTTCCTGACGAATACAGATTGGGAGAGGAAGGAAGAGGCTTTTACTACACCATGGAAGGCTTCGACAATGCGCGAATCATGATCGGAGCCAGCTGCGTCGGCGTGATTCACCGCATTCTCGATGAGGCGATGCCCTACATCAAAGAGCGAGAAGTCTTCGGGCGCCCTCTGGCGAAGTATGAGGCAATCCAGTTTGAGTTGGCTGAGATCTATCGTGAGATGGAGGCCTTGAGGCTAATGACTCAGAAGACCACGTGGATGCAGGACATAAGATACCGGGAAGAAGGGATGCCTGAGAAGACTGCTAAGGCCAAAACCTTCACGCCTCTCGAAATATCCAAGTGGATATCAATGATCAAATGGAAGGGGCCCTCTTTAGCGCTGGACGCCGCTCGAAAGGCAATGCTCTGGTTTGGCGCAGCTGGATATACAAAGGATTATCTCTTGGAAGCTGCATGGCGGGGGGTGATGTCCTACGTCATAGGCGCTGAAGGAGGACAGAACATTCAGAAGCTAGTGGTAGCCAGAGAACTACTTGGAAAGGAATACATCCCATACAAGTAATTCCACGAACGCCTCACAACGCCACAGGCTGCAGCTTGCGGGTTTGCTCCTACGTCAGAACTGCTTTTATTCGAAGTTCTCAAGCTGGTAGAGTTCTAGGTCTATCTTCGGGGGATTTCTGGATTCTGGGTAAGGGTCTATGTTTGAGAGGCTTGACAGGCTAGTCTCATCGAGTGAACGCTCGGGGTCTTTCCGTTCTACCGTGAGCTTGGGGGCTTCGTGGATGCGCTTTATGGGCTTAAGCATTGCCTTTTGGCTGCCCCCATGCCTCGACGTTGAGAAGGTCTCGGACGGCTACTCGGATGGCTTCTGCCCTGTTCGGGTAGTATTTTTGGTTCACGAGTTTGTCCAGTGCCTTGATGTAGGGTTCTGGAAGGTGTAGTGTGATCAGTCTCGTCTTGTTTCCCTCCTGCTAGGTAAGTTGCTATGGAGCAGTAGACGATGAGAGGAACTTATATTGCTGTATATTAATATTCAAATATGTCGCAAACATGAAGCCGAATGCCCTTTTAAGTCTTTCTATAGCGATGGCAGTTTTGCTGTAAAGAGTGAGTTTTCGGAACGCTTATGTTATTCATGCGTGATTAAAAGGTTGGCTTGAGCGTTGTTGTTTGGGTTTTTCATGTGTTGAGGAAGCGATGACTGGTTTGACTAGGCGGGTGTTTGTGGAGAGCTTTGGTTGTCCGACGAGTAGAGCTGAGGGAGAGGCTATGGTTGGCTGCCTCTTGGAGGCGGGGTATGAGATTGTTCAGGAGGCGGAGGATGCGGATGTGTTGATTTACAATACTTGTGCCGTGAAGTCGCCGACTGAGAATCGGATGCTGAGCGTATTGAGGAGGGTGCCCAGCGGTAAGCGGTTGATCGTGGCAGGGTGTTTGCCTCTGATCAACTTCAGGAGGCTAGAGGCTGAGGTGGATTTTCGTGGGGTGGTTGGCCCCGGGTTGGGGTGCGGGATTGTAGAGGTGGTGGAACGTGTGTGTCGTGGGGAGAGGATTGTCATGCTGGCGAGGGATTCGCTGCCGAGTCTGGATTTGCCTCGGGTTCCTGCGAATGGGGTCGTTGGGGTGGTGCCCATCTGTTTCGGGTGTTTGGGAGCGTGCGCATATTGCTGTGTGCGGTTTGCCAGGGGGCGTTTGCGGAGTCATGGAGTTGGGGAAGTGGTTGCGAGGGTGAAGCGTGATTTGGAAGAGGGTGCCAGGGAGATTTGGTTGACTTCTCAGGACACGGCTTGTTATGGAAAGGACACTGGCAGTAACCTTCCTGAGTTGTTGAGGGCGATGTCTGAGGTTGAGGGTGAGTTTTTGGTGCGGGTCGGGATGATGAATCCGACTTTTGTGTTGGGGATGTTGGATGAGTTGGTTGACGCTTTTGGAGATGAGCGGGTTTTCCAGTTTTTGCATGTGCCTGTTCAGAGTGGGGATGATGAGGTTTTGGAGCGTATGAAGAGGGGTTATTCTGTGGAGGACTTTAGGAGGATTGTGCGATGTTTTAGGGATGCGTTTCCGAGGGTTACGGTGGCGACTGATGTGATCTGTGGGTTTCCGGGTGAGAGTGAGGAGGCTTTTGGGCGTACGATGGAGCTTGTTAGGGAGGTTGGGCCTGACGTGGTGAATGTGTCGAGGTTCTTTCCGAGGCCGAGGACGCCTGCGAAAATGATGGAGCAGTTGCCTCATGGGGTTGTGAAGGCGCGGAGTAGGCGGATGAGTGGTTTGGCGAGGCGTGTGGCTTCTGAGAGGAATGAGGCGTGGGTGGGGTGGGTGGGGAGCGTTTTGGTTGATGAGGTCGGCTGTAAGGCGGGGTCTTGGGTTGGTAGGAATTCTGCGTACAAGCCTGTAGTTTTGAGGACTGATGAGAGTTTGTTAGGGCGGTTTGTCGATGTTAGGGTTGTCAAGGCCCGTGCTACGTATTTGGTGGGTGAGGTGTGCGGATGGATAGGCGCAGACACACACAGACGACCCCCCTAACTTAGGTCCTCTATGCAAACCAAATGGGTATCACATATCCAGAAGGCAAAGAGCTCATGGCGGGGTCTGTTTGTCTCGCCTTTACCAGATTTCTTAGCTCTAAGACAGTGAAGACAAAGCCCACTATCACACCTACGGCTGCTACTATTGCTGATATAGATGGTATATCTAGCATTTTATCACCTAAAAGAGAGGATTAAATGAAGTGGATATTAAAGGGTAACACATACGCTAGGAAATACTTGTATTCAACATTCATAATGTATTTATGTATACTCATCTATCATTGACGTAGGGACGAAGAATTGAAGGTCTCTGGGGAACAAGCAAGGAAGCTGGAGATCGAGATTCTGGAGAAAGAAATTGTTGGTCTGAAAGGCATAGTACGTGAACAAGCACTGAAAGCCTATCGCAGACTCGTGCTATCTGTGCTGAGTGAACCAATCTACCTGATAAGATCAGATTGACATTTGATTCTGGCAAACTGCAACTTCTTCATTCTACGCATGCGTATGCATGCAGTTCCCTCTATTGCGGTACCTAGGTCTGCATGAATATTCGTTTGATAGATTCTGCAATCTCTTCATATTTTATCCTGTTCTCGGATTCTTTGTATGTTTGGCATTCTCTCTCTTTAGTAATGTCATCAAATTGTTCAAGCACGATTCCCTTGGCTTTGCATTTGCAGAACTCATTCTGAAACAGCTTTCCAGCAGTAGGTCTACCAGAATATGCTTTGGTTAGGTGTTCACAATTCCAACATCTAACCGTTTGACAACACCGTGATAGGAGGAAGCGAGTAATGCTAATAATCCTTACTTGTTTAGTCTAGCCAGCCTTCCCCTTCCTTCAGCTTCTTTTGGATCTCAAGTCTGAAGCCCTTCACAGGCTTCCAGTATTCCTTCAAACAGTCCTCTGAACAAATATGCATTTTGACTATGGCTCTGCTGAATAACACTCGGTAGGTTTCTTTGCCACACACAATACACTTACCCATTCTGGCTTCTCCCCATCATGCTGTAGGAGGGAGCGAGAGAATACTTGTGAGGAGAAAGCTGACTCCCTCCACAGCCACTGAATGTATACATCAGCATCTGGACGTATCTAGACTCGGTTGTTTAAGACTGTCTGTAAAACGGAAGCTAGCGTAGGACAGAGAGTCAGGTGAAACTTTATGCATGAATGGTAGTTGCCGATATGTTTTTGTGATTGTTTGTGCTTTGGAAGGGTTGAGAAAGGAGAATCGTGGATGAGGCCCTCATCCTTCCAAAGCTGGTTCCTCCTACTGCTCTCACTCAACATCTTCGACATACTAACCACCATACCAGCCTACGAAGCCAACCCCTTGACACTCTACCTCTGGCAGCAACTAGGTATCTCCCAAGCTGCCTCACTCAAGATCAGTCTAGTACTACTCTTCGGGCTCCTCTTCGCACTCGCCCAAAAACTAGCCAAACCGAACGAACAAGATTTCACCCAAAAAGTCTTCCTCGGACTCCTGAAATTCCTCGTAGCCTTCTATATTTTCGTAGTCCTAATCAACACTGTGATTCTCTCCCAGATCTAACGCCTAGCACTGCCTCGCCAAATCTAGGCACACGCCGACTCTCCGCATCCAAGCCTAATCTCAACTTCATAAATCAAATAAGCGCACACGCATCAAGCAGACTCAGATAGTTCATGACGAAGATTACCGTGTATAAGCTAGTCGGCTACACCCTAGGCTTGGCACTCTTCGCCATTGGTTCAATCATGCTAACCGTGACCTTGTGGAACGCATGGCCAGCTGTAGCTGACTCAAACGATATCCTCACTGCTTTACAGGCATATCTCTGGACAAACGAACTAGACTTTGGCTCCGGTGTCAGACTGAGACTGATGGAAGTAGCCATCCTAAGTACCGCCATACTGATTATAGGACTCTTCACCACGGTACTCAGCCGACAAGTATTCCACAGAGGAAAATATGTCCTACTGCAATGCCCCTTCTGCAGAAACCGTTGGAAGGCAGAACGAGCAAGAACGTGGGCGACATGCCCTTACTGCAACAAACTCATCCAACCACAACAGTAGGAACTAGCACAGCCGATAAACACACATAAGTTCTTGTTTGTGCTGATGTCACGGACAACACTATTAATTCGTTGACCTCATATTACTGATTGGAAGTGAATATACCATGTATGAGTATAAATTCGTAAGAGTCGATCTGGAGGGAATATTCACCAGAAAACCGAAAGCAGATCACCATAGAATGGTTGAAGAATACGCGAAAGAAGGGTGGAGACTGGTTCAAATCTTCTCCCCAGCAGTTTCGGCACGCGGTGGAGGCATTCCAGACTACTTTGAACTTATCTTCGAGAGAAAAACAGAATAATTTGACGGACTACTCGTTCCAAAGGGCTGAACCTCAAAAATAATTAGCTAGTGCAAAGATTGCAGGTTGTCAATCCTCCACAATTCAGATTCCTCCATCCCACATTTGCCTAAAGAGACAGGCGCATGCCATATGCCGTACAAGAACCAACTACGACCCCGACAACCGTGACCAATCTAAGCAGCATAGTCATGGCTCTCCTCTACTCTCCCTCCTTTTCAGGTGCATCCTCCAACTCAAAGTCAGACTCTGCGGATGCGAAGCTTTCACTTCATCCAGCCGCCCAATCGCCGCATTCACAGGCGCATTCAAGACCACCTCCGGCTTGGAATAGGCCTCCTCCGAAATCCTCTGCATCACCTCTACAAACCTGTCCAATTCCTCCTTCTCAAAAGCCTCAGTCGGCTCCACCATCAAAGCCTCCTTGACAATCTGCGGAAAATACGTCGTAGGCGCATGCAAACCAAAATCCAAAATCCTCTTCGAAACATTCAACGCCCGAACCCCAGTCTCCCTAAACATCCTCTCCACACTCACAACACACTCATGCTTCCTAGGACGCCCCTCCGCATACGGCACATCAAACCCACGAATCTCCTTCAACTTCTTCAAAAGATAGTTTGCATTCAAAACAGAAACTTCAGTCGCCTCCTCCAATCCCTCAGCCCCCAGACTCAAAATATAAGCAAATGCCCTCAACAAAACCCCAACATTCCCATAGAAACACCTCACCCTCCCCACACTATGCGGCCTATCATAGTCCCAATAATACTTCTCCCCATCAAACCCTATTGAGGGCACTGGCAAGAACTTCGCAAGCTCCTCCGAAACCCCAATCGGACCAGCCCCAGGCCCGCCTCCACCATGAGGCGTCCCAAACGTCTTATGAATATTCATATGCACAATATCAAAACCCATATCACCAGGTCTAACCTTCCCCAAAATCGCGTTCAGATTTGCCCCATCATAGTAAAGAAGCCCACCAACCCCATGAACAATCCCAGCAATCTCCTCAATATCCTTCTCAAAAATCCCCAACGTATTCGGATTCGTTAACATCAACCCAGCAGTCCGCTCCGAAACCGCCGCCCTCAAAGCCTCCAAATCAACACAACCCTCTCCATCCGAAGGCACAACCAGAACCTTAAACCCAGCCATAGACCCACTCGCAGGATTCGTCCCATGAGCCGTATCTGGAACTATGAGCTCCGTCCTCCCCTCCAAACCATCATTCGCCTTATGATGCGCCCGCATAATCAACGTCCCCAAAAACTCCCCATGAGCACCCGCAGCTGGCTGCAAACAAACCTCATCTGTCCCCGTGATCTCAGCCAACCACCTAGAAAGCCTATACAGGATCTCTAGAATGCCCTGGACCGTCTCTTCGTTTTGATACGGGTGAATCATACCTAGCGAAGGCGATCTCGCGAGAACCTCATTGATCTTCGGATTATACTTCATCGTACAGCTTCCCAGAGGATACAAGCCCAAGTCAATACCATAATTCATCTGAGAAAGACGCGTGAAATGCCGCACAACCTCCACCTCAGACAACTCGGGCAGACGAGGCGGCTTCCTCCTCCTCAAACTTGCCGGCAGAAATCTCAACGGGTCACCGACAGCCCTCTTGATCTCCTTCTCGACCCCCGAGACCACATGACCTCTTCTCCCTTCACGCCCTAACTCGAAAATGACTGGCTCATCCCAGCGCGCCTGCCTATACAACTATGACTCCCTCCCCAGAATCTGCTCCAAAGCCAAAGCGAGACGGTCGATATCCTCCTTCGAATGCGCCTCAGTAACACAATAGAGTGCAGTCTCGCCCAACCTAGGAAACTCCTTACTGATGTCTTTCCCTCCATGAACCTGACGCTGTAGAAGTCCTTCGTGCACTTCCTTTACACTTCTCCCAGCTCCGTCAAAATTCAGCGTGAACTCCTTGAAATGCGGCGCCTTGAACAGTGGCACCTTAGTCCCGTCAATCTTCGCCAAAGCCTGCATCATATGGTACACCCTGCTCATTATGACCTTCCCCAACTCCTTCAGGCCTTCTGGTCCAAGCAAGGCAAGATAAACCGCAGCAGCAACAGCGCACAATGTCTCGTTTGAGCAGATGTTGGACGTCGCCTTCTCTCTCCTAATGTGCTGCTCCCTCGTCTGCAGCGCCATACAGAAGCCCCTCCTTCCTTCGCGTATGCTTGTGGTCATACCCACCACACGCCCAGGCATCTGCCTAATCAGTCCCATGTCATCTCTACAAGCGAATATCCCTAGCAACGGTCCGCCGTAATTCATCGGGATTCCGAGAGGCTGCCCCTCCCCAACAACTATGTCCGCGCCGTACTCGCCTGGTGGCTCCAACACACCCAACGAAGTAGGATCAACACCCGCAACAAAGAGCGCCCCCTGATCATGAGCCTCCTCAGCAATCTCCCTCACCTGCGTCTCAATGAAGCCGAGGTAAGAGGGATTCTCTACGTAAACTACAGCGGTCTTGTCCGAAATCTTCTCCTTCAAATCTTCAAGGTCTAGCTGCCCGGTTTCTGGGTCGTATTCAACGGGTTCGACGCGGATTCCCACAGGTTCGGAATAGGTTCGAAGGGTTTCCAGCCTTTCAGGATGAATGATCTCTGGAACAAGTGCAACATCCCGATGTGTCAGGCGAACTGCCATACGAACCGCCTCCCCAAGAGCAGACGCCCAATCATATATCGAGTCGTTAGCAACATCCATCGCCAAAACCTCACAGAGCATACTCTGATACTCAAAGAGAGCCTGCAGAAGACCCTGCGAGACCTCAGGCTGATACGGCGTATAGGAGGTGAAGAGTTCCGTCCGCTGAACAACGGCCTCAACAGCCGCTGGCACGTAATGTGGCCAACAGCCGGCGCCTAAAAACATGGGCATATTCCGAAGGCCTTCGTTTTTGGATAGAAGTTCATTAACGACGCTTCTCACATCACATTCTGACTGAGTGCTAGGCAGTTTCAACCTTCGTTTCAGCCTGAACTTCTGAGGAACATCAGCATAGAGTTCTTCTAGGCTCTCGATCCCGATTTCCCTCATGACCTCTTCCTTTGTCTCTCGAGTAGAGTTGGGAATGTACGGATGTGAGTAAGCTTTTGTCATGTCTTCCACGTTCAGAATTAAGGTAATTCAAAGAACCAATCTTTAAGCTTTGGTGAAGCCTGAGGAAGGCGGATCTAGGAGGATTTATGTGCTGGTTTCAGCAATCTATCAATTAGGAGCACCAGAAAATGAAGATGGACTACGAGGAACTACTGAAACGCGCACGCTCACAACTCCCTTCAACAGCGCTCAGGCATGAACGATTTGAAATTCCTAAGCCTCGCAGCTTCATCACGGGCATGCGAACAATCGTCCAAAACTTCAAAGAGATGTGTGATGCGCTCAATCGTGAGCCTCAGCATGTTCTGAAATTTCTCTCAAAGGAGATGGCAACCGCTGGAACTATGGACGGAGCAAGGGCGCTCTTCAAAGGGAAATTCGGGCGTGACACCATCGAACGTTTGATCAGCAGATACAATGAAGAGTTCGTTAGGTGCCCTGTCTGCAAGCTGCCTGATACCAAAATAGTGAAAGAGAGACGCTTGTACTTCCTGAAATGTGAGGCGTGTGGAGCCAGGTCATCAATGAGACCCTTGTAAAGCGTGCCAAACTTGGAAGCCTACGTAAATGTGCGAAGAACGGGTCGGCGCGTACTTCTAGCTGTGTGTGACGCCGAGTTGCTGGGAAAGGTTCTGAAGGATGGGAAAATCCGTTTCGACGTGCGTAGGGACTTCTACGATGGACTGAGGATGAGTGTGGAAGAAGCTGTTGACCTGATGGAGCAATGTACCATCGTGAACATGATTGGGCAAAACATAGTTGAGAAAGCCGTGGAGAAAGGACTGGTTCATCCAGACGCGATTCTAGATATCTCTGGCGTGCCACACGCACAGATCGTCAAGCTATAAAATGCTGCACCCAGCCTGTTATGGCTCTCTTGAAGAATACAGCAACCAATCCTGCGAACCAGTTGCATTTGTTCATAGAAGACCCTTCAGAAACACATCAAGCGAATGATATCCGTGGCAACGAGGGACATATTCGAGTTTCCTTGTGTGTGAGAGCTGAACTCCCAAGCCGGTCTTATTGCAGAGCTTTCGAGTCCAGTGAATTATTAATATATTTAAGGAAGGTGTCTCTTCTTTTAGAGAAAGCCTTGAGGTGGCTCTTTGGGAAAAAAGAAGGTTCTCAGCGAGGAAGAGATCAAAGACATGATGCTTCCCTCTGCAAACGATGTGCTAGGCGTAGCCACGAAAATGCTCGGCTATGATCGGATTATGGTTAAATGTCAGGACGGTCATGAACGGCTCTGTAGAATCCGAGGAAAGATGAAGAGACGAACGTGGGTAAGACAGGGGGACATAGTCCTAGTTTCCCCGTGGGATTTTCAGTCCGACAAGCGGGGCGACGTTTTTTGGCGCTACACGAGGGCTCAGGCAGCATGGCTTCGAGACAAAGGACACCTCACTCTTTCTTGAGAGAGACCCGCTATGTCTTTTCGGAAGAAGGTGGATAGAAAGCTACTGCGAAGGGAGAAAAAGTACGAGACCGAACGGTTGATGAAGGAGAAGAGGAGCGAAGACTATGCGGTTTTTGAAGAGGTTTTTGACCGCTCCACTCTCATGATCATATACGGTCTTCTAAATAAAGGAACCATCGACGAAATCTACGGAGTGGTGAAAGCTGGAAAAGAGGCAAGAATCTACTGGGGAAGAGACTCTGACGGAAATGAACTCGCCATAAAAATCTACCTAACAATCTCAGCCGACTTCAAGAAAGGAATGCTTCCATACATAGAAGGCGATCCGCGATTCGCTCATGTCCGACGGGACACAAGATCTCTCATCTACGTCTGGGCTCAGAAGGAGTTCAAGAACCTACAAAGGGCACACGAGGCAGGCATTAGGGTTCCGAGGCCAATAGAAGTCAAGAAGAACGTGCTGCTGATGGACTTCGTCGGGGAGAATGGGGTTAGTGCGCCTCTTCTCAAGGACGCTTCTCTTCAGAAACCAGAGAGAATTTACCAGCAGCTACTTACATGTGTAGAGTGCCTCTATCAGAAGGCAGAGCTGGTGCATGCCGACCTAAGTGAATACAACATAATGATCTGGGAGGACAAGCCCGTGCTTTTCGACGTGTCCCAAGCCGTTCCACTCGTACATCCAAGGGCGAGCGAATTCTTGAAAAGGGACCTAGAGAATCTGCATCGCTATTTCAAGAAACTCAATGTGGGGGTGCTACCCACAGAGGAGACGTACAGGAGGGTTACTCGTGGCTAGCGCCACTGCCTTCGTCAAGATACCACGGGAGCGCATTGGCGCCCTAATAGGGCCTGATGGTCGCGTGAAGGAAAGAATCGAGGAGAAGCTTTCTGTGAGCCTCAGCGTAAGCAGCCAAACAGGTGATGTAAGCATATCGCTGAAGCCAACCACTCAGGATCCCTCGGCTCTTTTCAGAGCCAGGGAGGTGATCACGGCTGTCGGCAGGGGCTTTTCTCCAGAGCATTCTTTTCGATTGCTGAATGAAGAGGACGCGGTTTTGGAGGTTATAGATCTGAGAGAGATTGTGGGTAAGTCTCAGTCTGATCAGAAACGGCTGAAGGGAAGGGTCATAGGGAAAGAAGGGAAAACTAGAAGGATAATTGAAGAGTTGACTGAAGCCCACATATCAGTCTATGGACACACTGTAGCCGTCATAGGGGACATGGATCAAGCCGAAGTGGCGAGAGAAGCTGTATGGATGCTGATCAGGGGAAGTCAACATCGCACAGTGTACCGATATCTCCATAAGAAGCGGAAAGAACTGAAGAAGAAGAAAATGGAACTCTGGGAAACTCCTCCAGAAAAGTTGAGGACATAATAAGATATTAATATACAGAACTCAAGTCAGAGGGCAGACTAGTGGTAGAAACTTTCGAACAGATAAGTCCCGCTGACTTCTTCTATCGTAATAGGGACATAGCAGGCTTCACAAATCCATCAAGGGCAATTTTTTCCTCCGTTAGGGAGCTCGTGGAGAATGCCCTCGACGCCTCAGATCTCCATGGAGTACCTCCCGAGATCTATCTTCGGCTATCGCAAATGGACGGCGGGGGCGAAGGGAGCGAACAGGGCGAATTCTATCTGCTTAGGATTGAAGACAATGGCTCAGGTGTTCCACCTCGCCACATCCCCTCTGCGTTTGGCCAAGTTTTGTTTGGTTCCAAATACAAACTCAGACAAGCACGAGGCACGTTCGGGCTTGGGGGAACCATGGCCATACTGTATGGTCAAATAACAACACACAAACCCGTTAGCATTTCGTCCAGCACTGGTTCATCTAGAATTAATGAGTACAAGTTGATGATAGACATTCAGCGAAACCGCCCGATCATTCTGGATCGTAAGGGGCACGTGAACAAGACGGGTTGGCATGGAACCGTTGTCGAGTTCTCCCTAGAAGGCGACTATCTTCGAGCCATGCCCAAGATTCTGGAGTACTTGAAACAGACTGCAGTGGTAACTCCATACGCAAACATCACATTCGTTGATCCAAAGGGACGCCTCTACAGGTTCCATCGGGTCACCACTGAAATGCCACCACCACCTGAGGAAACCTTTCCCCACCCCTACGGGGTCGACGTAGAGACCATCCAGCGTCTCACGAAGATCACCGGCTGCAAGAACATGCTTGATTTCATGCAGAAGCACTTCCAGAGAGTCAGCGAGAGAGTAGCTGTCAAATTCTTGAAGTTTGCTGGGATAAGTGAGAACAGGAATCCCAGGAAGTTGAAGCCTCAAGAGGTCGTGAGGCTCGTACGAAAGATGAAGGATTTTGAAGAGTTCCTGCCTCCAAGAGCAGGATGTCTTTCTCCCTTGGGTAAAGATCTGCTGAAGGCTGGAATCCTAAAGGAACTCAAGCCCGATTTCATAGCAGTCTGTCGACGTAAGCCCTCTGCCTACTCAGGGCACTCCTTCATTGTGGAGACGGCGATAGCGTATGGTGGGGATATACCTAAGGCAAGTGACATTGTCGTCTATAGATTCGCCAACAGGATACCCCTATTGTATGACGAAGCCAGCGACGTCACAATGAAAGTAATCAAATCGATCAATTGGCGCACATACAAGATTTCGGCTGACATGCCGATCGCTATCTTAGTTCACCTCTGCAGCACAAAGGTTCCCTACAAAACTGTAGGTAAGGAGTTCATTGCAGACAGACCTGAGGTGAACAGGGAGATTTCGAATGGGATACGGGAGGTTGCTCGTCGACTACGACACTTCCTGACTAAGAAGGAGCATGTGGAAAGAGAGCGGAGGCGACTATCTGTCTTCTTGAAGTACCTACCAAAGATCGCACAGTTTTCCACAGGATTAGCCGGAAAGGAGCAACCCCCTAACATTGAACCGCTATTACAGAGTGTGAGAAAACTTGAAGAAGAAGTCTAAGAGTCTAGCAGCAGAGAAGAGGAAAGAGGTTCTGAAAGCGTTAAAGAGACTTGGAGCGGGGCTTTACGGCCAGATGGACAAAGGCAAATTTCCCTGGATCAGGATGCCAAGTCGATCCACCCAGAACATCTTCTATAGTCAAGAAGTCCGGCAGTACATTCTTGGCGACAAGATGGTGCGTAGGAGCTCCAGAAACATTCGTCACATTCGACCCTTCACGCAGCTGATCTGGGCGGCCTATTTCGCCCGTGACCTCGCAGAACAGCGAAAGACATCTACCCTCCGTGACGTGTACTACTCCGCACAAGCCTACGAAGTTGCCTTCAAAGATCAATCCGAATCTAACAGTATCATAACTGATCTTGAGACCGTGATGGGCCTTTCAAGGGAAGACTTCAAGGTGTTTCCAGAAGAGCGCTCGGCAATATTTGGTGATCTGACGATAGAATACACGGTTCCGGGGTATGAGGGCAAACGGCTTAATCTGATGTCTCATCCTGACGGAGTGATGATAGGACCTGCACTGACCTCAGCAGAATTCGTCAAAACAAGTGCGGATATGGTCATTGCCATCGAGAAGGGCGGCTTGTTTACGCGGTTTGTCGAGGAGATGGTTCACAAAAAGTTTAATGCCCTTCTCGTGCTCACCGCCGGTCAAGCACCCCGCGCAACGAGACACTTCATTCATCGGCTCAACAAGGAGCTAGATTTGCCTGTGCACATTTTCACTGACGGTGATCCGTGGGGTATGCACATCGCGATGGTCATCATAACCGGGTCGGCGAACGCAGCTCACCTAAGAGAGTT
>Ga0209427_10005070_pt1 | contig 15126 bp, 9 predicted proteins | sample DeeMarSWOR136_30_FD_187465 | JGI IMG/M metagenome (GOLD analysis project Ga0209427, IMG submission 187465) | Marine sediment microbial communities from White Oak River estuary, North Carolina - WOR-1-36_30 (SPAdes) (version 2) | ecosystem: Environmental > Aquatic > Marine > Intertidal zone >...
AGGAGGAGACAAGATGAGAAGGTCGGAAATAAACAATCTCCTGGACGAAGGCATCGCCTTCCTGAATTCTAAAGGCAGAACTCTTCCTCCCCAGGCTCACTGGAATCTCCAGGACTGGTATGAAAACAGGGATAACGCAACCGAGCTCCATAAACGTGGTATCGGCTGGGACCTCACGGATTTCGGTTCGGGAAAATACGAATCAATAGGCCTTTTGTGCTACACGCTGTCCAACGGAATTCTCGACCCAGACGGGAAGCCCCTGGACCAGGTCTACTCCAACAAGCTCTTGATGGTGGCTGAAAAACAGATCACACCCATGCATCATCACCGCAGCAAGACCGAGGATATCATCAATTTAGGAGGAGGGAACCTCCAAATAAAGGTATTCAACGTAAGCGAGAATGAACGTCTGGATGAAGAGAGCCCTGTTAAAATATTCCACAACGGAATCTGGATGACCTTCGGGCCAGGAACGACCATCACGCTCCAGCCCGGAGAGAGGATCAGGCTCGATCCCGTTCATTATCACGAGTTCTGGGGACAGCCTGGTCAGGGCAAAGTCCTGGTCGAAGAGGTTTCTTCGGTCAACGATGACCGAACCGATAACATATTTCTCGGCGAGTTCGGTCGGTTTCCAGAAATAACAGAAGATGAAAAACCCAAATATCTGCTCTGTACAGAGCTTCCAGGAACGGAAAAATTCGAGGAACTCGTCCAAAAATACATGAAAGCGAGTTGAATTTTTAATTTTTTTGAAGTGACGGGATTATATGTCTTTGCGAGCAAAGCGAAGCAATCTCATAAGAATAAATGTATTTTTTCCCTTACGAGATTGCCATGCTGCGCCCGCAAAGACAATTTTATTTTATGAGATTGCCACGTCGCTACGCTTCTCGCAATGACACAATGGAGCCTTTTTTTACATTTTATTCCTACCATTTTAGGGTAGAACTAAATTTTAGCTTTAAATAATCAGATAAAAAAATGCCTCAAGAATCTTTCAAAAAAAAATCTCATGATAGAGGCTTAGAAGAGTTATCTGTTCTGGTCGTCGGAACGACCTGCTGCGATATGGTCAATCCTGGATTTGACTTTCTGGATGATATCGCAGGCGATGGCCTGGTCGTCGACAGCGGCCGTATGGTCGAGATCAAACCGGAGTGGCTGGAAACAAAAAAAACATCCTATGCAATGGGCGGAGGTTCCCTGAACATAGCTCCTTTGGTATCCAAGGCCGGAACGCGGGCCGGCATATTGACTTCTCTCGGACTGGAAAAGAGAACCTTCGACATCCACGGACGATTCATGCTGGACATCATGAACAGGACCGGAATCCATCCTTTGATCATTCCCCACAGCTCTCTTCCCTCCGGAGCTTCATTCATTCGCCCCGCAGAACCTGGGATAAGGGAATCTATCCTCCACGCTCCCAATGCTGTTGACACTCTGGACCTGGAGAGTGAAGAAATATTGGAAAAGATAGGCTGTCTTAAAGAAGGTGCGATCATCCATTATGTCTACTCAGGTGCATCCAAGGTCATGGACGGGGAAAGAGGGAGAAAGCTGGGAAGAGTCATGGAGAGACTGAGAAATTCAGGGTACATCACCATGGTCGATCCTCATACTCTCTCCAAAGATCCTCAGGAATCTATCCGGAAAAAAGAGCCAATCAAAGGATATAACCTGCTCAAGCCCGTGCTGCCGCATTTGAGCTGGTTCTTTGCCTCTGAGGCAGAGGCGATGATGGCAGCCAACACCTTCGGTTACTCATTGAATCAGAAAAAGCAGGAAGATAAAATCAAAACCTATCTTCTCAGGGTGGCCGACGATTTTTTCACTGATAAATCCCCAAGGGTCACCGGCATCACCGCAGGAACACAGGCGCTGATCATGTACCAAAGACCTGATGGCAGCCGGGTTGGACCGCTCTCAATCCTATCCAGGTACGTCATAGCTGAGGCGGATAAATTCGTGGGGGCTGGCGATTCTTTCAGGGCAGGATTTGAAGTTGAATGGACACAAGGCCGACAATATTCAAAAAAGTTCAAGGAAGGTGCGATAGAAGAGAATGACCTGGAGAGACTGTGTCTTGCCGGCCACCTCATGGCAGCCTGCTATGTTACCCGCACTCCATCCGATCAATACGGGAATATTCCATCTTATCAGAAAATGGCAGAAGTCATAGATTCCGGAAAGGTCTTCCCGGATAAAAAGACTCTTCTCTCAGCTCTGGATATAAATCAGGGCAGAAGTCCCCATTCAGCCTAGAGCCAGCAAAATTCACTCTATTCAAACCATTATTCCAGACATTATGTGGATTTCAATGGAGTATAAAAGACTCAAAGAGATTTTAGCTGGATAATTCCTAAGGATGGGAAATCTAACAGCCTCTCTGGATAATAACCAGTGTCTGGTCATCCATCTTTTCAGCGCCAGCCGTGAATTTGTCGACTTCCTCGTTGATCTTCTCTAAAAGTTTCTGAGCAGGCAGCTTGGAATGTTTTTGAAGAAGCTTGATGAGCTTATCCTCATTGAACTCTTTATTATCTTTGTTGCGGCTTTCGGTAATACCGTCCGTGAACAGAACAGCTGTGTCTCCCGGGTTTAAGGTGACCTTCCTGACCTCATAATCCACTTCAGGGAACATTCCCAGGCAAAAACCGCAGCTTTCCATACGATTGACATTTCCTTTTTTATCAAGGACCAGAGGAGGATTGTGTCCGGCGTTGATGTAACTTAACTCACCGTTTTTTTTGTTCAGTTCGCAGAAGAAAAATGTGATGAAGCTGTTCGGGGAGGCGCTGCGGTGGATAAAATCATTCAGTTTCCTCGCCATCTCTTCAATATTGTATTTGGGGTAGAGCTCTGATTGAAGAGCAGCCCTTAAGGAAGCCATCAAGAGGGAGGCACCGACTCCTTTTCCGGAGACATCGGCAATGACAATGCCCAGACGGCTATCATCAATGGGAATGAAATCATAATAGTCCCCGCCGACCTGGTAACAGGGCACGTTCGAGCCGGCAATCTCGTAATTCTTCAATTTCGGGCTCTGCTTAGGAAGAAAATCCTCCTGAATCTTGGCGGCCAGATCCAGCTCTTTCTCCATCTTCTCTTTCTCGATGGCCATTTCGATGAACCTGGCGTTCTCGATCTTGACCGCAGCCAGATTAGAGAGCAAAGTCAGCAGCTTCAGGTCTTCATCTGAAAAGTTGTCCAGCAAGGAAATCCGGTCAGAGTAGATAATCCCTATGATATCCTTGTTATTCCAGAGGGGAACACACATGGCGGAATGGATGTTGAAGCGAATAATGCTGTCCTGAGCCTTGAAACGCGAGTCAGCCTGGGCGTCAGAGGTCAGGACTGAGGAATTCTTATTCACAGCCATGTTGATGATGCTCTGGCTCACCTGGATCCTTTTGTTCTTGAGGCTATCGTTGTTGATCCGGACGACTTTGGGAATAAACTGCGGCGGATTTCCCTCTTTCAACATGAGAATCCCTCTATCCATCGGGAGGTTCTCGCAGATGAGGTCCATGATGCTGTCCAGAAGCTCGCTCAAAGGCTTATGAAGGATAAGAGCCTTGCTTACCTCACTCAGGACAGAGAAGGCCTTGTGTTCAGTCTTGACCTTTTCCATGTCAACAGCAGCAAAAGTAGCTTTCAGAGTCGTGTCAATGTCAGATTTCTTCAGGACATCCTCAACTTGAATGATCGTGTTGATATTCGTCGTCGGAGATGAGGCCTCCAGCATCTCCACGTTGGTGGAAAGTCTGTCATCAAAGATGACCCTGGTGGAGCCGATCAGGACTTCATCACCCTTTTTCAGTTCGATTTCGGCCTGAACCTTCTTCCCGTTGAGAAACGTGCCGTTTTTACTCCCGTTATCCCTGACGACATAGTGATCATCTCTGGGATAGATAAAGGCATGATGTCCGGAACAAAAGGGGTCAAGAATGGGAATATCGTTATCGGCAGAACGTCCGATCGATATCTTTGCGTTTTTGAGAGGGACTACAATCTCCTCTCCCTTTTTTGGGTAAACAAATAACTTAGGCATTTTCGGTTGTTGTTATTATAAGTCCATGATGGGGAGATTTCAAGACAATTTCGTCTTTTCTAAGGACTTGAGAAGCTTTCTGCCTCTTCGGACCTTGACTTCGAGAGGAATATCCTCAACCAAAGGCAAAAGAAACTCCATGATATCTTTTTTGACCGTATTATCCAGAAATTCTATGGAATAATCCAAGGCTTTCTTTGTCCCATCGCATATGTTCTGGTAGGCCTTGATCATATCCTCATGGGGATAGATCAGGCTGAGAAGCTCAAAAATCCGTCTCAGGGTTCGCGCCAGATTATTCTCGAGATCCCTGGCCAGAAACTGTTTCTTTTTGTCAGACATCAACTCATAGATCTCGTTCAAAATCACATAGCTTTCCTTTATCTTCACCAAAATTTCTGCTGAGATGATCTTTTCTGGAAAATGAACCTGAGGCTTTTTGGACTTTATCTTATACATCGCCGATATGATCTCTAATTCCACATCCTTGTTGTCCTTCCCTATTTCCAAGGCTAATAGATCCGCCGCTCTTTGAGTGCCTATATCAGCCAGGATATCGGGGATAGCCTTGCGCAATTTAATGTTTTCATCAGGATCGCCCAGATAATCTTTCAAGGTCCCTATGATCTTATCTCCGTAGGTCACCAGTGCCTTGTGGGCCACTCTCTCCACGTAGGGATTGCGCAAATGGCGAATGATGAACGGAACGAACTCTCTCCTCTTTAACTTTTCCGCGCTCTCTACCGCATAGCTCACGACCTCAGGAGAGTCGTCCCTGATAAGTCTATTGAGGCTCCTGATCAGAGAGGGAGACGACTCCATCATCCCCATGACTTTAGCCGCTTCCATCCTGGACACTTCCGCTTCTCTGCCTTCCCGACTGATAATATTGTCGATCTGCTTCTTCATCAGCTCCTGGTAGACATCAAGCGACATAATTTCCTTCACCTGGAAATCCAGGCTCGCCTCGTCGAGAGTGTCTTCCATTTCCGGGATGAGGACCTCTCCGTCCAGCTCAAACAGGGAATCCAACGAGCTGGCCATGATCTCATCTGACTTTTGAGAGATGATCTTCTTCAGTTCCGGGCTTAGTTTTTCTTTTTTGACGAGGTCAAAAAGATTCATGGCATAGAGGACCGAGCTCCTGTTTTTGCTCTCGAGAGTGTCAAAAACCAGCTTGGTCATATCGATATCGATCTTCTCGCCGATGAGTCTATCCGCATCCTGCCATTTGATCTTCAAACTCTTTTTGACGATATTCACGTATTCTCTGGTGATCAGCAGGTCGAAAATGATCCAAACCATTGAAAAAACAATGACCATCATACTCATATAGCGAATAATTTGTGCGGAATTATCACGACTCAATTGAAAAACAGAAAAAGCGAAAAGGATAAGAAGAGCACCAATCCCTCGAGCTAGCTTGTTCACGAACATGTCGATAAAGACTTTTGCCCTGTATTTGATATCTGGGGGAATCGGGATGTAAAGAAGTTCCCTGACAGATTGATTCAGAGAATGAGCCAGGCTCTTATCCGCCCCTTTAAGAGGAACAGCCCAGTAAATCATAACACCCATCGCGCCAATCAGGAAGACAGACGCTGAGCCGAGCAGCAGCAGCAGCGGAGCAACAAGCAAAGCTGTTCGAATGCCAAAATTTTTTAAGATACGGCTTGTTGAAAATGTGTGAAGCAGGAAAGAAAAGACAAGCAGCGCGGCAAAAAAGTATCCGAAGAAAACCGTTCTTTCATCTTTCAGACTAAAATGATCCGCGGCGATCAAATTGAACTGGAAGTCAATCAGAGTCGTAACGACGATAGCAGCGATCATTATCCCGCTCAAAAAGATCAGATGTCGGTTCTTTCTCACTAAGTTGAAGCTATCCAGATAACCAACCTTTGGCTTTTTCTGCTTTATCTCTATCCTTGCCTTCTCCCTGTCCTCTTCTTTTTGGAAGTTTCTAACAAAAAAAACGATGATCAAACAAAGAGCCAGCATGGCTGGACAGACTAAAAGCAGATTTTCTGTCCTCAGGATTCCTGCGAGCAGGGATGAAAGCAGCGCTCCGCAGATCCCTCCTAAAAGACCGCCGCTGACCAGGAAGCCAACCAACCTCTTGGCTTGACGCGGGGTATAGATATCATTGACCATTATCCAGAATTGGGTGACTGTGGTGACCATGAATATCTCTGACCAAAGCCAGTAGACCATGGATAGCCACTTCCATTCCATCCTGAAAAAGAACCAGAAGGCCAATAAATTCAGGATAAAAAAGCCCAGGCAGAAAGAGATGTAAACATGCCTCTCCATGGCACGCATAAGCTTGGTGTTCAGGCCCACAAAGAATCCCATGAAAACGGCTGTCAGAAGGTAAGCATAAGGGAGCTTTTCAAAGCTCAATTGGTCCAGGAAGAGAGAGAGTTTGACAGGCTTGATGATATACGCAGAAGAGGTTATCAGGAAGAAGTAACAAAACAAAAGGAGGGAAGAAGATGTCTCTTCAGGTCTGATATCAAAAACGCGCGATAAGACTTTTTGCAAGGATTTTACGGCCATTTGGGTTTAAATATCAATCAAAGTACGCATGATGTGCAGGCATCTCTTCACCCTTTCTTCGAGGGAGACGTCTTCGATCAGCGGAATAACTGCATCTCTCATCTCTTTTTCCAAAATATTATCCAGCAGCTCGATAGCATAAGCCACAGAATCCTTTGTTCCTGTTCTCATGTTTTGATAGGCTTTGGCGATATCATCCCGGGGATAAACGAGCCCTAATAGCTTGAAAATATTCATCAGGGATTCTGTAAATTTTCTTTCGAGCTGTTTGATTTTTTCTTCTTCTCTTTTCTTTCGCTTGAGATTATGTAACTCCAGGATATCCTGGCAGTGATTATTTATCTCCTGGGTGACCTTTTTCTTTATTTGTCGGATGCTGAATTGAATACCCGGGTTTTCTGAACGAATCCTGTCCAAAGCGTCGATAACATCCGTATCTATCTCGCTGCTGCCTTCAATCAGTTCCCAGGATAAGAAATCCGCTGCATCCTGGCTGCCGATACGGGCTAAGACCGAGGCTGCACCTCTCCGCAATTCGATATCCTCAAAAGAATCAGACAGATAATCAGACAAAGCTCCGACGATCTTTGTTCCGAATTTTTCAAGCGCCGTTCGGGCGTCCTCCATGGTCACCGGACTGGCTAATTTTCGAATCAGCGCAGGCACGTACTCCTTTTTCTTTAATTTGGCTGCACTCGCCAGCGCATACCGGCTGACATCAGGCGATTCATCCCAGAGCAACTCTTCTAGCTTCTGAGCGAGAGGAGAATCGGATTCCATCATGCCAATGGCTTTGGCCACCTCCATCCTGGCCGTCTCTGACTCCAGGCTCTCATCCTTGAGCGCTTTCTCCATGTAGCTTTTCATCACTTCCTGATAGACATCTAAGGATAAAATCTCTCCGATCTCCTTCTCCAGGGCGTCCTCGGTGTAAGCATCATCCGGTTCAGGGATCATGGGCGTTAGCTCTGATTCAATCAGAGGCCCTAATGAGGAAGCTTTGACTTCGTCCGACTTATACGAGATCAGTTTTTTGATCTCAGGTGTGAGTTTATCCTGTTTGATCAAATCAAAAATATGCATGGCGTACAAAACTGAGCTTCGGCTTCGGCTCTCAATGGTGTCGAAAACCAACTTCGTATAATCCACATCCAGCTGCTCGGCCACTCGCTTGTCTGCCCGATCCCATTTGAGCTGCAGTTTCTGTTTGACGGTATTAGCATATTCATTGCTTACTTTAAGGTTTAGGATAATCCAGGCGACAATGAAGACAATTGCGATTATAGAGACGATCGTGGCATATTGGGCGATATTGCCTTCATTTATTTCGTCCCCATAAAAACGTCCAGCTATGATTGTCACGGCCAGCAGAACCACGGCTCCGATACCCTTTGCGAACCTGTTGAGGAACATATCGATGAATATCTTGGCTTTGTACTTCAATTCCGGAGAAACAGGTATATAGAGAAGCTCGCGGACAGATTGGTTGATGGAAAAGGAGAGACTCTTATCGCTGGCTTTGATAGTGATAGCAAAGCCAAACAGAGTGCCGGCCATAAGCATCAGCGGGAAAACACCAATTCCTATGGAGCACAGCAACAACATCAAGGGGAAAAGCAAAAGTGTGAATTTAATGCCAAGGCCTTTGATGATGTTACTCGTCAAAAAAATGCTGAGAAAAAAGGGCACGATCAGGATGACTGCATTGAAATATCCATAAAAAGTGGCCATTCCTTCAACATTTTTATACTGCACTTTAATCACGCTGTTGTACTGGAAATCGACAAGCGTGGAAACGACAATAGTGATGGCCATGACTGCTGCGAGCAACCTCAAATAATAATCGCTTTTGACAGTATCGTAACAGGCCTTAAAGTTTAATCTTCGCGGCACCTCTTTCAATCCCTTGTTTACCTCAGGTATATCCTGCTTCCTTTTCTTGCGAATGAAAGTAAAAAAGACGATAAAAACGCAAATGACGAGCATCCCAGCTGCGATCAGAAGAAGGTGATGCAATTCCTCCATGCGCATGGCCAAATAACCTGTCGTTGCATATCCGAGGATACCTCCCAAAATTCCTCCGCTGACAAAGAATCCTATCAGCCTCTTTGCCTCTCTTGGATTAAAGACATCGTTGACCGTGATCCAGAACTGAGCGTTGAGAACAGCGATAAAGAGGTTCGCCCACACCCAGAAAATAAGAAACACCCACTGCCATTTAGAGGAAGCAGAAGCCCGGGGAAAAAGAAACCAGAAAAGGAGACAGGTCACAGTGAAGATAATCAGGCTGGAAATAATTAAAACCGGTCGGGAAACCCTGACCTGAAGCTTAGCATGAAAATTGACAATAATGCCTACGGCAAAAGCCGTAATAAGGTAAGCGAGAGGAAGTTTTAAAGCGCCCCAGGTATCTAAAAAATTCGCGTTCCTAAGGGGCTTGATAAACCCGTAAGGGGCGGTGATGAAGAAAAAATAAAAGAAAAGGGAAATAGCGAGGGCTTCTTCGCCTGGCTTTATCTCGACTACACGCGACAGAATTCTGTAGAGGCGACTTCTAGGCATGGAATGCAATTACCTCAAGAATACCGTGGCGTAGTTTATTCCTTTATAAAGCTGTCTAAGGCAGACTCTTCATTATCGAATATCTCAAGGACCTTAGTGAGCATCGTGACCTGAAAAACAAGATAAAGTTTTTTAGATATCTTGGCGATCTTCAGTTTTCCGCCGAGATTGTTGGTGGAAATGTAACTGGCCAGAATCTCTCCCACTCCAAAACTATCGATGAACTCGACGTTCTCAAAATTGAGAAGTATATTCCGCTTCCCGGAATCCAACTGATCCTTAACCAGCTGGTGCAGGGTGAGATCGGTTATGTCCGATCTCCTGATTTCTCCTGTAATGTCAAAGATGACGACATCGTTTTTTTCTCTCGCGCTTATTTCCATTTCATCCCTTCCTCTCTGAAGATCTTATTTATTCACTATTTGACGAATTTCGGCTTAACCTGCTTCTTCTCCTTAGCTTTTTATCAAAAGAGAATTTTAAAGTCAATCCATTATTTCAATCCCCCGTTGCGGGATAACCCTCCAAATATGGGAAAGATAATCCCTTTTGCTGAGAAAAGCAACGAATTTTCCCTAAAAATCCGTAGCAAACACTAATTTATTACTTTTTTTGCTCGTTCAGACACATGGTGACGAGGATGAATTTGTAGAGATCCGGTTTCTCTGTGATTTCCAGTTTGGTGAATTTTGTTCCGTATCTGAAGTTCCTGCCGGCCGCTTCCTTCCAGATAATCTTTCCGTATATATTGAATTTGACCTCATAAGGCGTGTCAAGGCTGAACACCAGATCGGATCCAACAGAGGCATCTAAATCTGATTCGACGCATAAACCATCCAGGGTGATGTTTTTTATAATCCCCCTGGATCTCTGCTCCACTTCGTCTTCCCTGCAGATTCTCAGGTCGACCTCAACCGGAACCCTTGGAGACTTTCTTCTTTCTTTTTCCATTTTTGCTTGAACTTATCTTACTTATTCTTTTTCAAGATGTAAAGAGCCATAATTCATATTGCCTCAGCGTTAAAATCATTTTATCTTGACATATGCCTCTATTAAACTACTATATTAATAGAGTACAGAGCGGAGCATAAACCAGAAAAATACACAAATACATAAAAGGAAACACAGCTATGTGGAATTATTCCTGCTTTGGACCCAGTAAAAGATTCAAACGCGCAATAATCCTCACCTTATTTATTTTCCTCTTTTTTGGTCATCTTTATGCGGAAGACACCCAGTGTGTCTGGACTGATGTGAAGAGAGTTGTGGCTGTGGGAGATCTGCACGGCGATTATGACCATTTCATTGCAATACTGAAAGACCCAAAAATAGGAATCGTCGATGATGACCTCCACTGGATTGCCGGAAAAACCCATCTTGTCCAGATCGGCGATGTCATGGATAGATATGATTATGCCAAAAAAATCTTTGACTTGATCATGAGACTGGAGAAAGAAGCCGAAGCGGCAGGGGGAAAGGTCCACATGCTGATCGGCAACCACGAGGAAATGAATATCGGGGATTTCTCCTTTGACAGACGGGGTTACGTTACTGTCAGGCAGTTGCTGTCTTTTCTTCCTCCCGAATACATCGAGAAGGAGGAGAGAAAGATCAGGAAAAAACTGGGAATCCCACCCTCCAATGAAACGGACTCCAGCGCTCCGCTTGACCCGAACATAGAAGCCTTCTGGGAAGATAAGATCAATAAATCAAGGGATATCTCTCACCTGACGAAATTCCATGTGCGGTGGCATTACCTCAAAGCATTCAATGAAAATTACGCCCCATGGATCCTTCAGCATAATGTCGTGATCAAAATCAATGATATCGTGTTCGTCCACGGAGGAATAAGCGAAACGTTTTCGACCTGGCCGCTAGAAAAAATAAACAAGCGCCTTTGTGAGGAGCTGGAAATATTTCGTACTGCCCGCTTGCGCGGCGAGTATCCCAACAGGCCCTTTGAGATTGTCTACAACGAGAATGGACCGCTCTGGTTTAGAGACTACTCTCACCTAGGCCCGGAATTTGAGCCCACTGTGGATAGAATATTGAGCAATCTCGGTGCAAAATCCATAGTCACTGCCCATACTCCTCAGCGAATCAGATCCGGGGCCGAGATGAGCAGATACCACGGAAAAGTCTGGATAATCGATACAAACATATCCAGACGCTATCCGAGCGGCAATCTCAGCGCTCTGATCTTTGAGAATTACGGAAACGACATTAATCCCTGGTTAAGACCTTGGCCAGAGGATGACACCTCGACCGAGGTCAACCAGGAGTTAGAGGGAACGGTCTTAGTCGCTTTTTTGCTGAAGAATTCAACCCAGACTTTTACTCTATTGGGCTCAATCTAGATCGATAGGTCTCTGCAATAAAGGAGGGATCATGAAAATTGATAATAATAGCAAACTCGGTTTTATAGCCTGTATTCTAATCGGATTCACAGCCCTGGTCAGCTTCCTCCTTGCCAATCAAAAGAGCTTTGACCAAAAAGAAACTGAACAATACTTAAAAAGAGCCAGGATTGAAGGCGACTGGAAACCCAGCGGAACGAGAGGAGATTCTTATTTCGTGAACCTGGATGACAGAGGAATCAAAAAAAGAGGATTTCTTAAATTCACGAACATCCTCAGGCCAAGGGTCCCCCCTGACAGCTACGTCTACGGACTTGCTGCTTATGAACTGGATAAATTGTTCGAACTCAACATCTATCCGCCTGTCATCGAACGGACAGTGAACGGAAGAAAGGCCTCTCTGCAAATACTGGTAAATCGCTACTTGGATGAAGGTGAACGCAGGCTTAAAGACATCACTCCCCCTGATCCCGAGAAATTTCTTAACGCACTCGAAGAAATAAAAATATTTGAATATCTCGTCTACGACACAGCCTTATGTTTACAAACAGACCTTCAGGATGTTTTAATCACGGAGGAATGGAAGGTATGGAGAGTTGACCTCTCCGAAGCATTCTGGCCAACCCCAGAAATAATAGGGGGATGCGAAATTACTCGCTGCTCGAGAAAGCTGTATCAGAATATGAAGCAAACAGAAGACAAAAAGATCAGATCGAAGCTGAAAAAATACCTGAATGAAGACGAAATAAGCGCGCTTTTGAAACGAAAAGATATAATCATCGAGATCCTCCAAAAACTCATCAAAGAAAAGGGAGAAGAAGCAGTCCTGTTTTAAGTCGACATCCCCTTCCCTAACTTAAAAATCTTTCTGCACACAGGTCCATTCCACGCTATCGAGTCCAATCAAACCAAAAAAATAGGTGACCATATAATGTGCAACATCTCAGAATTGTAAAAAAATCAATTTATTAAAAACCTAAACTCCGCATTTTTCAACAAAGATATTCACAGGATTAGTGGAAAACAGCGATCCCCGAATGGCCCTTTCCAGGTTGACAACCCCCTTCAATTTCAATATAGTGCTGATAATTTGGACCCGTTGCGCTGGAGAGTGGCTGCTTCTATTGCTTTGTTTTCCTCAATCAGAAAAGGACGCTCCCGGTTAAGAAAAGAAATCCTGGCGTTAGGTTTACTCGGGGAAAAAAGGAGGGGATTCAATGAATATTCCTGCCCTTCAAGAAACTGAAACAAAGGTGCCTGGATTCATCTACAAAATACTCAGGCTTTTCACTGTCATTCACCCTGGCGAAGGCCTGACAGCATTTCTCTTGACGCTTAACGTCTTTTTGCTCTTTTTAGCCTATTACATCATCAAGCCTGTTAGAGATGCGTTGATGCTGGATTCTTGGCCAGCTGAGATCAAGAGCTATCTTTCAGCCGCAATCGCTGTTTCCCTTATTTTCGTGGTGAAAATATTCAGCGCCATCGCTTCCAGAGTTCCCCGTCAGAAATTGATCACCTGGGTGACGCTTTTTTTCATCTCCAACTTGATCATCTTCTACATTCTCTATCTTTTAAGTGTCGGATCAGGAGCAATGGGCATTATCTTTTTTATATGGGCCGGCATCTTCAACTTGATAGTCGTCGCTCAATTCTGGGGGTTTGCCAACGATATATACACTGAAGAAGAAGGGAAGCGCCTCTTCCCTATAGTGGCTTTTGGAGCCACGTTCGGTGGTTTTGCCGGGGGAAAAATAACCGGATGGCTGGTTGTCTCTTTGGGAAGATTTCAATTGATGCTGGTCGCTGGAGGATTCCTCGGAATCTGCATCCTGATGACCTGGATCATCCATAAAAGAGAAGTCAAGCGAGCCGAGATAAAGGCAGCTAAAATCAGAGAGGAAGGAGAAGATAAAAAAGAGAAAGTTCAGGAAAAGCCACTTGGAAAAGAGGGGGCATTTCGCTTAGTTTTTAAAAGCCACTATCTTCTTTATCTTGCCTTTTTTGTTCTGTTACTGAATTTTATAAACACGAACGGCGTTTACATGCTGGATATTGTGGCCAAGAGCGCAGCGGTAAAAGCTGTAGAAACAGGAACAGCTGGCGGCTTAAACCAGGGGCAGTATTTAACGACTTTCTTCGCCGGATTTTATAACATCCAGAATCTGTTTGCCATGTTCGTCCAGCTTTTTATCGTTTCTCGTGTTTTCAAATGGTTTGGAGTCAGAATAGCATTATTTATCCTTCCTGCGCTCGCCCTCGGAGGATACTTTTTCATAAGCTTCGGCGCGTCATTGCTGCTCGTCAAGTGGGTTAAAGCTCTGGAAAACGGCATGGATTACTCCTTGATGAATACGACACGCAGCGCTCTTTTTCTCATTACCACAAGGGAAGAAAAATACAAAGCGCAAGCTGTGACCAAAACATTTTTCCACCGTTCGGGTGATGTCCTATCCGCGGCGCTTGTTTTCTTAGGCACAACTTATCTCGCCTTTAGGGTTGAAAACTTCGCTATGGTCACTTTTGTGCTTGTTTTGGTCTGGGTCATCCTCGGCATCCTGATTGCCAAAGAGCACAGGAAGTTATCTGCCCAAAGACTGCCCTATCAACCTGAATAGATTTTATCAGCTTGAACAGTAACGCAGGTCAGATTTTATACATAAATTAAGCGAAAACAACATATCCGAAAATCTGAATAAGAAAGCTGACGGAAATTTCAGGAAAGGGGAAGCCATGAGATATGAAGAAAAACAACCCGGCTTTGTCTACAAAATTCTCAGACTCTTCACAGTCATCCATCCTGGAGAAGCCTTTACAGTCTTTCTTCTATTGCTCAATATATTTCTGATTATGGGTGCCTATTCAATTCTCAAGCCACTTAGAAAAGGACTCATCTTGACGAGATATGAAGCCTATCAAGAAGCTTATCTTTATGCTGTTGTGGCCATTCTGCTTGTTTTCGTCGTAAAAATATTCAGCTTTCTCTCCTCCAAAATTCCACGAAATGTCTTAATCATCTCTGTGACCTCTTTCTTTATCCTGAATCTAGTGTTCTTCTATATTCTGGGAATATTGAACACTCCATTAAGTATATTGGGGATTATTTTTTGGGTCTGGGTAAGCATTTTTGGTGTTTTTGTGGTTGCCCAATTCTGGGGTTTTTCTAACGATATCTACACAGAGCAGGCAGGAAAACGTCTCTTCCCGATAATCATGATCGGACAGAATTTGGGCGCTTATCTTGGAGCAAAGGCAACCAAAAAGCTCGTCCTGCCAGAGGGACCGCTGAGTGTTTATCAATTGATACTCCTGGCTGGGGCCATTCTTATTATTTCTATTATCTTAACAATAGTTATCCATAAAAGAGAGGTCAAAAAAATCAAGCCCAAAGTAGCGATCCCTTCTGCCGATGAAGAAGCTGGAGAGGAAATTGAGGAGAAACCTCTCCAAAAAGGCGGTGGTTTTCGCCTGGTATTGAAAAGCCGCTATCTTATTTTTCTTGCCTTTATGATCCTGATGCTCAATTATGTTAACACCACCGGGGAATTCATAAGGTCTGATGTGTGGAAAAAGTCGGCTGATGAAGCTCGT
>Ga0209427_10005073_pt1 | contig 15123 bp, 11 predicted proteins | sample DeeMarSWOR136_30_FD_187465 | JGI IMG/M metagenome (GOLD analysis project Ga0209427, IMG submission 187465) | Marine sediment microbial communities from White Oak River estuary, North Carolina - WOR-1-36_30 (SPAdes) (version 2) | ecosystem: Environmental > Aquatic > Marine > Intertidal zone >...
TGTACCATCTAAGCCGCTTCGTGTCCCTAAGCCAATTCCTCGTGGGGGATGAGTTATTGAGTTTACAGCCTTAATCTGACGGCTGGCCCTTTGATGGTATCTATTGATGATGCATTCCTCGATATTGTAGCTTCACTCGGGTACAACAAACATACATAAGGTTAAATTTCAAGAACTAGCATGTTTATCACCCCCTTCCGATAATAGTCAATATTGTAGCTAATTGTTCCGGATTTTTGGGGATTCACGCATAGATTATATTTGCCCTGGTTATCTTTCTTCGGGTTAGCACAAACGGGATGAGAAAATGCGTGAAACATGCAGCAACCCCGATGTTTTATAGGTAGTTGGAAAACCTTACGCAAATATGGTTTACACAATTTTCTATTATGTTGTAATAGCTTGCTTTCCAACTTTTTCCAATCTTTGCTAGGTGTTTGCCAGTGCTGCTTAGGGCTGCTCAGTGTAACTTTTTAGATGCTGGTGTTATCAATGGTGGTAGGTAAGAGTGGTGAGGCCCTAAAGACCGGGCTTTTCATTGCGATTTAGAGGTGCCAGTTCCTCGGCTATGACGGATAGCGCCCTGGGGCCTCTTCTCTGAATTTTTCCCGTTACCTCAAGCCAACCCTCCCGAAACAATACCTGCCCGCACCTTTCCTGCACGTCGCTGAATACAGTGACATCGGCTATGCCCGTGCCGTCCTCCATTATCACGTAGACCACCCGATTCCCATTTCTGGTCGGCGGCGTCTGATAACGGATAACCGAACCGGCAATCTTTATGGTCCTTCCGGTAGCTACTGACGGTAGGTCCTTCATACTGGTGAAACTGCTGTCAAGAGAAATGAAGTCAAGCGGATGAGCCGATAGGGCAAGGGAGAGCAGCTCCCTTTCCAGGAGCATCTTGACTTTTACATCACCTTTCCCGGTTATATCCGGACGGTGTTCCACCAGACCAAACAAGGGTTTTGTGAACTTGCCCATTTTGCGCTTGAGACTAAGTAGGTTATCCAGTTGAGCGAACAAATCTTCCCTGGATCCGAAAGTCTCCAGAGCCCCGACATTGATAAGATTCTCAACGATGTTCCGGCTGATATTGGTTCTCAGGACAAAGTCTGTGAGGGACGTAAAGTCTCCGGTGTCCCTTGCCTTAAGTATCGACTCAAGCGCCTCTTCAGACATCCCTTTAAGTTGTCTCAGACTGACTCTTATGGCTCCATTCTCAACGGTATAATCCGCCTCGGACTTGTTGATATCCACAGGCAATACCTTAACCCCACATCTCCGTGCATCGGCTACCAGAACCCGGGCCGGATAGTAGCCCATCGGCTGATTGGAGAGCACCGCGGCAAAGAACTCTGCCGGGTAATGGCACTTAAGCCATAGGGTTTGATAAGCAAGCTCGGCATAGGCGACGGCATGAGCCTTACAGAAGCCATAAGCGGCAAACGCGGCCAGCTGTTCAAAGACCCTATCGGCCGTTTTCTGGTTAACGCCCTTTTTCAGACAGCTTGAGATAAAGCCGTGCCGCATCTTTTCCATTTCCTCGGGAGTCCGGTCATGAGTCATAGCCCGCCTGAAGCCGTCCGCCTCGGCGTAACTCATACCGGCCAGATCATGGGCAACCTTAAGTACCTGCTCCTGGTAGAGTATTACCCCCAGCGTCTCCTCCAGGGCGTATCTGAGCCTGGGATGTACATACGTTACGGGCTCCTTCCCGTGCCGCCGGGGAAGGTAAATCTTGTCCATGCTCGACTTAAGCGGCCCCGGCCTAACCAGGGATATCGACACGATGATATCCTCAAACCGGTCGGGAAGCAGCCTACCCGCCATTTCCCGCTGCGCCGGTGACTCGAGCTGAAAGGTGCCGATGGCTTTACCGTCCCTAAGCATGGCAAAGGCTTTGGGATCAACCCTGGGTATACTCTCCATATCGATATCAAGCTGCCAGCTCTTCTTTATATTAGCGATTGTATCCCCAACCACAGTCAGGGTAGGTAAGGACAGTAGATCCAGCTTAACAATGCCCAGCCTCTCAATGTCGTCCTTGTCATACTGACTGATGATGTCCCCACCGCTGGACCACTCAAGGGGCACTAGCTCGGACAATCTGCCGCTCCCGATCAAAAGACCACCCAGATGAACGGAAAGGTGCTTGGGCAGCCCATCAATAGCGACGCAGAGCTTGAAGAACTCAGCGAGTTCAGCGCTTCGGTATATGGTGCTGTGCTTTAGTTCAGGCAGCGTATCGGCTTTCTCCATAAGCTTTGAGGCCGATAGCCAGTGGATGCCGCTACAGGCCTCCTCGATGATTGGCTGCGGCATCTGCAGGGCTTTACCCACGTCGCGGATAGCGCCCCGGGCCATGTAGGTATTTATCGTGCCGACACAGGCCACATTTTCAGTACCGTATTTGGCGTAAATGTAGTCTCTTACTTCGCCTCTCCGTCTCCGGTCAACATCCAAGTCGATATCAGGCGGCTCTTTTCTTAAGGGGTGCATGAAACGCTCAAAGAGGAGGTTATAAGCGACAGGGTCAACATTACTGATATCCAGGGCATAGACCACAAGGCTGTCCACAGCACTGCCCCTTGCTTGGCACCGGATACCCCTTTCCTTAGCCCACCTGACTATGTCCCAGACCACCAAGAAGTAACCGCAGAAACCGAGCTTTCTTATCGTGTCAAGCTCATGCTCAAGGCGCTGCCTGATCCTGCAGGTTATCGAGCCATACTTACGGGATACCCCGGCCAGAGCCAGCTTGGTGAGGTAGCTGTAATCATTCTCCCTATCGGGAAGGTCAAACCGGGGAAAACGAGGCTTCCCCAACTCCAACTCCAGGTTGCATCTCGAGGCTATCTCCTCGGTCATTACTACAGCCTCGGGAAAGTCGCGGAAGAGCCTTTTCATTTCCTCCTCTGACTTCAGGTATTGCTCTACAGTACGATTACCGCTCAAGCTGGATACGGGAATATTCCGGTCGATAGCGTTTAGCAGCTCTTTAATCCGGTAGTCCTCCATATCCGTATAGTGGACATTGTTGGTAGCCACTATCGGCAGACCTTCCTCTTTGGCGAAATCAGCTAAACGGTGGCTACCAATTACCCCGTCTCTGGAGGGGTAGCGCACTAGCTCCACGAAGAAATCATCTCCGAATATCTCTTTGTAGAAGCGTACCACCCCTCTGGTCTTCTCAATATTCCCTTGCTTAAACAGCGCCGGTAACTCACCCTGGCCACAGCCGCTTAGGCATATAAGCCCCTCGCTGTATTGCCTCAGGGCTTCTTTGCTTGCAAAGGATTCTCTGTTTCGATTGCAAAGATGAGCATGGGTTATTAGCTGACACAGGTTCGAGTAGCCCTTCGTGTTTTTGCAGAGGAGTGTCACATGGTAGCCACCTTCAATCGTTACCTCGGCGCCGATGATAGGCTTGATACCCATTGCCCTGGCCTTATCGTAGAACCTTATTGCTCCAGTAAGGCAGTTGTGGTCGGTAACCGCTATGGAGGGCATGTTAAGCTCTGAAGCCCTCTCCAGAAGCCTGTCCAGTGACGAAGCTCCGTCAAGGAAGCTGTATTCTGAGTGAACGTGAAGGTGAGCGAAGCCCATTTCATTACCCTAATCTAATACTCGGTATAGGAACCAGTTCTTATCATCCTTAGAGAGTTCATAGGTACCAACGCTGGAGTTTCGGGCATTTACCCGGAGGAAGTATTTTACCGACTCTCCATCCCACCATTCCGCAGGTTCTCTCCACCAGGAGAGGATATCCTCAACCTGGTATAGCTTCTTCCGCCAGATGAAGGACATTTTTGTTTTATTATCGTCCAGGTGAATCAAGATAGGTTCGATAATGAGCTTTGACATCATTTACTCCTCAGGAGGAAAGGGAATTATATTATATAGAACATGTGTTCTATTGTCAATACTATTCTTGCTATCTTTTGCTAATGCTCTCCATACCGTATAATAGACGGAGTGGATGATAACGCTTCACATCAGGCCAAGATATACATAGGTACGTCAGGCTGGTCCTACCCAAAAGGGGAGGGCACCTGGAAGGGTTATTTCTATCCCAAAGGGAAGATAAACGAGCTTGAGTACTACAGCCAGTTCTTCAATACGGTTGAGGTAAATAGCTCTTTCTACCGACCGCCTAATCCCGGTTACGTCTACAACTGGGCTCGGAGCGTGCCCAAGGACTTCCTCTTTACGGTTAAGCTGTGGCAGAAGTTTACCCACCCTAAGATGTATAAAGAGTCCACCGGAGAGGAAGCAATAATTTCTCAAGAAGATGTAGGTACATTCAAACGCAGTATTGAACCTTTGATGAAGTACGGAAAGCTCGGGGCACTGCTGGCACAGTTTCCACCTAGCTTTAAGAATGATAGCTTCGGGCAGCAGATAATATTTGCGGTGATTAAGACGTTTAATCAGCACAGGCTTGCGATAGAGCTAAGGCATCGTAGCTGGAGTGACGACGAAAATACCTCTAGTATGCTTAGGTCTCATAATGTAGCCTGGGTACAGATTGACGAACCTAAGTTTAGTTCTTCAATAGCCGCGGAGCTCCCAATTACGTCTGATATGGCCTATTTTCGATTCCACGGTAGGAATGCGGAAATGTGGTGGAAGGGAGACAGTGAAACCAGGTATAAGTATCTCTATTCGCCAGACGAAATTGATGAATTAGCAGGCAGGGTGAAATCAACCGCTCAGGTAACTAGGCTGCTATTTGTGCTATTCAATAACCACTGGCAGGGTTATGCGCCTCGAAATGCCGCTGATACCATGAAGAAGCTGGAATTACCTATGAGAGAACCTTTCCAAACAGAGCTAGAAGAGGATGGAACGGGTTATAGATAGATATTAATAGGGAATACCGCCCACCAGCGTTAGGTCGAATTAATTCGGCCACAATGCGGACATCTTACGAACGAATTCTGTAATCTGGGCGGTATTCTGAGTCGAGTGCCACAATCGCAGGTAAGGGCCTCATAGTCGTTTACCCGCCAGAGCGCTTCCGAAGTTTCACGCCTCCGTTCGGTATTAGCCTGAAACGTTTCCAGTTTCTCTGGTTTTGGTGCCCGAATTTCTACCTCTTGGGTTTGGGCGAGTGATGAAACGGGTAGAATTCCATGGCGCGAGCCGTGAAGCTTTTCGTATTCCTGTTCGTAATTAGAGAGGGAAGCCCCCGTCATGGAACGCAGGATGCGGATACGCTCTGAAATTGGCGGGTGAGTGCTGGTGAGGTTGCTAGCCGACATGCCCTTCTTACGGAATGGGTTAATTATGAACATCGGGGCGGTGGCTTTATTGGCGGAGCGGAGCTCATGGGTGGAGGCAGCCAGCTTCTCTAGGGCGGAAGCCAGCCCCTCCGGGTAGCGGGTATAGAGCGCTGAGGAAGCATCAGCCAAATACTCCCGCCTACGCGAAACGGCGAAGTAGATGAGCTGGGCAGCGAGGGGCGCAAGAATCATGAGCACGATGGCCACTATAATGATTATGCCGCCGCCACCCCCCGAGGACGAACTTGTCCGGCTGCGTGGGGCGCCGCCGAAGAGGAGTGCCCTCGAGGCAAACCAGGACAGCATGACGATGCTGCCGAGCAGGATGCCACACATGACCATAAGCAGGACATCACGGTTCTTGATATGGGCTATCTCATGACCGATAACGCCTTGAAGTTCATCACGGTTGAGCTTATTAAGTAATCCCGAAGTAATGGCCACGCTTGCCCGTTTTGGGTCGCGCCCGGTGGCAAAAGCGTTGAGTGCCGGGTCATCAATGATATAGATATCCGGCATCTTCTCCAGCCCGGAGGCAATCTGCATTTCCTCAACTATGTTATAAAGACGGGGATGGTCGCTCTTTTTAATCTTCTTTGCTTTGGAGATTGAGAGCAGGATGCTGTCCCCCTGAAAAACGGCCACTAGGTTCATTATGCCCCAGATAATGACGGCAACGATCAAGCCGCCATAGCCGTTACCGAAAAAATATAGGCCAATAAAGTAGCCAACCACCAGCAGTATCGCACCGATACCGATAGTAAGGCCAACCGAGCGTATCCGATTCGATCTTATCTGTTCCCACATCGTAGTCTCTTACTGAGTAAAGCTGACCTTCGGAGCCTCCTTTTCCTCGACTACGGTAATTTCGAAGAACTCGCCAGCTTTGAAACCAAACGCTCGGGCAACCACATTAGAGGGAATCATTTGGGTGGCGTTGTTGTATCTTAAAACAGAGTCGTTGTAGTACTGGCGGGAGAAGCTTATCCTGTTCTCAGTAGAGGATAGTTCCTCCTGAAGGGCGAGGTAATTCTGGTTAGCCTTAAGGTCAGGGTACCTTTCCACTACAACCAAAAGCCGGGCTAGGGCCGAGCTCAATTCGCTCTCCGCTTTGGACCGCTCGGCAGCACCGGAAGAGGAAAGTTGCTGGGCAATATTACGAGCCTTAGTTACCGCCTCTAATGTCTCTCGCTCGTGCTTGGTATAACCTTTCACCGTTTCCACTAAGTTGGGAATCAGGTCATAGCGCCGCTTCAGCTGGACGTCAATTTGTGCCCAGGCATTCTTCATCTGGTTACGCAGTCTGACCAGTCGGTTATAGCCCCCCCCGAATATAATTGCCAAAACCACCGCCACTATAATGCCAACAATTGCACCTACAGGCATAGGACACCTCCGTTATGTACTCTCCTATGTAGACTATTCCCAGGGCTTAATAACTTCTCCTAGGAAGTTGATTGTGTTCTGCGGCGCGCCCGGTTTTACCGGAGTTTTTTGAGCTAGCTGACTAATCAGAATTCTGACCTCACCACCGTCAAACCATATCCCTTCTCCCTGAGGGCAAAGATCGACTAAAACCTTTGTCTCTAGGTTCGCTTTTTTCATCTTTCGCCGACAGAGAGGGCATCGGCGCTTCCTTTCCTCGGTCTTGGCCTCTTCAACTTCCAGAATACTCCTGAGAAACGGACTGGCACTATCCAGCCCTAAAGAACCGAGCAGAAGTTCAAGTTCGCCAGCATCAAACCACACTCCGTGGCACTTAGCGCAATAATCAAGTTCAATGTGGTTATGTTCCACGACAATCATGTCACTCTTGCAGGTAGGGCATATCATAGCTATCAGACCTCTAACGTTTCATTGAGTCTACCAATAGCAGTAATATAATACAACCCCCGGGTAAAATTAGCTACAAAATCGGCGTCCCTAAAGGGATTCGAACCCACGACCCTCGGTTCTGAAGACCGATGCTCTGTCCGCTGAGCTATAGGCGCACGGGCGATTTTTGAGGCTAAATTTAGGATTTTATCAGGTTGAGCAACTTACCATAATGTAATTTTGCTAATAATTTGCTAATGGACGAAATGAAACGGGGTGATACCAGTTGGTATTTTACGCACAAAACGGATTTTGACCTTATGACCCCAGAGTACCAATTTGAACGTAAAAATACTTTTTGGCACACTCAGCACGGGCTTGAGGACGGTGTTTAACTGGCATATCCGATAATCAAATATTGACATGGAGAAATAAAGTAATCTATTCTTGAACTTTGAGGAGGGTAAAAATGGCTTTTGAGGTGCTTCTCGAGCATATAAAAATCGGCAAAATGGAAATTAAGAATCGAATGGTAATGTCTCCAGTGTCTACTAATTTAGCGAGTGACTTTGGCAGTGTCACCAAGAGATTTATCGACCACTATGTTGAACGGGCAAAGGGTGGCGTTGGTTTGGTTATTATTGAGAGTACGCCTATCGAATGGCCAGTGGCCAAAACAGTCCCCATCCCCAGCAGAGTAGATAATGATAAATTCATAGCCGGACTGAATGAGCTGGCTGAAGCAGTGCATTTGGCAGGAGCTAAGATTGGCCTCCAGTTAGTATATTCAGGTGCCCAGGGCTCAATGACCTACACCACCGAGGGGATTCGCGTTTCCGGCCCCTCGGACGTACCTTGCTTCCTGACCGGGGGGGAGATACCAAAGCCTCTTACAATAGAAGAAATTGAAAAAGTAGAGGAAAAGTTTGCCCAAGCAGCGAGAAGGTGCAAAATAGCCGGGTTCGACGCTCTGGAAATCCATGGTGCTCACGGTTATCTCTTAACGCAGTTCATGTCGCCTTTTTACAACCGGAGAACTGATGCATACGGCGGTACTTTCGCCAAGAGGATGCGCTTCCCCACTGAGGTTGTGAAACGGGTCAGGGCAGCGGTAGGCGATAGCTTTCCTATCATTTATAAGATTAGCGCAGCGGAGTATATCGATGGTGGGCTCACGCTGGAAGATACGAAGCGAGCTGCCCCAATACTTCAGCAGGCTGGTGTAGATGCCTTCCATGTCAGTGCTGGCGTATATGACTCGATACATATGATAATACCTGCGATGGGTGCCCCAAATGGGATACACGTGGAGCTTGTTGGTGCTATCAAGAGCGTCGTTGATGTACCGGTAATTGCAGGTAGCAAGATACGTAAGCCAGCTCTGGCTGAGCAGGTCATCAAGAAGGGAAAAGCCGACCTTATCGCCTTCGGCAGACCGTTAATTGCGGATCCAGAGATACCCAAGAAGATAGCTGAAGGAAGGATCGAAGACATATGCCCCTGCATATTCTGCAATGAGTGCCTAAATCGTATCCACTTTAACATGCGTATACGTTGCGATGTAAATCCTGATGTGGGGAAAGCGGAAGGATATGGCATTAAGTCGGCTGAGAAGGCAAAACGGGTGGTGGTGGTAGGTGGAGGTCCGGCTGGTATGGAGGCAGCAATGCTTGCTGCTCGTAGAGGCCATAAAGTGGAGCTTTACGAAAAAAGCGATAGCCTCGGCGGGCAATTGAAATATGCTTCAGCTCCAGAGTTCAAAACAGAGATTCGGGACTTGGTTGAATACTTAGTAACCCAGCTGCAAAAATTGGGGGTTGGGGTTGAAATGCGAAAAGAGGTTACTGTTGCGATGGTTAAAAGACTGAAGCCGGATGTAGTCATTATCGCAACAGGGGCTTCCCCCGTAATTCCTGATGTTCTAGGAGTCAAGGGAGGGAACGTAGCGCTTGCTGAAGAGGTGTTAATTGGAGCTGAAAGAGTAGGACGAGAGGTGGTAGTGTTAGGTGGTGGTCGTACTGGCTGTGAAGTAGCACAGTTCCTTAGCGAGAAAGGCAAGAAAGTAACCATTGTCGAAATGCAGGAAGAGATAGCCACTGATATGACTCCAGATATCAGGGCTCCCGTTCTACTTAGGTTAGCTGAGCTATCTGTTAGGGTATTGACTAACCGGAAGCTCGAGAAGGTAACTGATAAGGGTGTGATAGTCAGTGATCGAAGCTGGAATAATCACCTTATTCCTGCGGATAGCATAATACTTGCCTTGGGCCGAACACCTCAGACAAAGCTGGGACAAGAACTAAAAGGCAGAGTGCCTGAACTTTACACCATTGGGGATTGTGTAGAGCCAGGCAGGATATTCGATGCCATTCACCAAGGAGCCAGAGTAGCCCGAGAAATTTAATCCCCGTGGCTAGGGAGCAAGAACAAATGAACTCCTTGACGGGAATCACATAACTATAGTTCATTCATCGCTGAAAAAATCAATCATGTTTGATAAATACGAAGTAGTATACGTTAAACACTGACCAGAGATCTGATTGAAAATAACACGTCGCTGGTTCAAATCCAGCCACTGCCACTTGTTTTTGATACTAAATCCCTGTGATTGAAGCTTAACGATTGTACCTGGAGGCCATTGATTATTAGTCGGTCAACTTGTAGCGAAGTAAAGCTACTATTAGCAAAGCAGCGCCTATTCCAATAAGAACACCAGCTACTATCGAATTCGTAGCAAAGCCAATACCTATACCAGTTAGTATAGAACCCCCATAAACATACCCGCTTATTTCTTTGTATTTCTTCTGCTTTGCTGACTCCTTCTCCTGCTTTGAAGAATCGGACACTGTTATACTCCTTCTGGATTGAATATAATGTGATTATGATTATGGTAGATTTCGCTTTAATAATCAAGTCAAGGGTGCCGTGAATGACTTCTTACTGTCATAATATGTCACTGATATAGCATACAGGTTAAGGTAGAGGTGGCTCTAAGGGGGGCCTTGCACCATCATGTTGTTCATGAGTGGGTGTTATCTACTAGCGCGGAGCATAATTGTATGAGAGAGGGAGACTGGCCAGATGCTATCCGGAAGTTGTATCGCCAGCGTTGGCGCATCTGGATTGTAGCGTGTCTCGCTCACGCAGTAGGCCTGTTTCATCGGGCAGCGATGGCACCTATGGCTGACCGACTCATGGCTGATTTCGACCTCAGCGCGATGGCCTTTGGTAGCCTAGGTGCAGTCTATTTCTATGTCTACGCTGCTATGCAACTACCCTCAGGCACCTTTGCCGATACGGTGGGACCCCGGAAGACGATTACCGCTGGACTACTCCTATCGGCAACGGGTTCCCTCGTTATGAGTATGGCTCCCTCGTTTGGCATAATATATCTCGGACGGCTTATGGTAAGCTTTGGGGTCTCCGTAGTGTGGCTTAGTGCCATCAAGCTAGTCATGGGATGGTTCCGCACGCAGGAGTTAGCTACCATGTTTGGTTTTTCTGCTTCTCTGGTGAGTTTAGGCCAGATAGCTGCTGCTACTCCTCTGGCCCTTCTGATAATATCGGTGGGTTGGCGGATGTCATTGGTGACCATCGCCCAGGTCACGTTTGGAATAACCGTCGCTAGCTGGTTCATCATCAGGAATAGCCCGGCTCAAGTTGGTCTGCCCCTTATAGAAGAACTTAGCGGGCAAAATTCTCTGCGAGTCGGTAAGGCACGTGACTCATCGGGCTTGAGCCTAGCACAAAGGTTCAAGATTGTCCTAAGCAATAAGAATGTCTGGGCCCTGTTTCTGCAAGGATTTGGAACATACGGTGCCTATTCTACCTTGTTTCACAACTGGGGAGTGGTATATGTGATGCAGATCTATAGTGTGCCACGGGACTTCGCCGCCAACTTTGTCCTTGTTGCTACCATTGGCCTGATAGCAGGTGCGCCGGTAGCTGGTTTTCTCTCCGACCGTATATTTAGAAAGCGACGCTTGCCCCTTATAGTGTTCACTGGTATTTCGTTAGCATCTTTCCTGCTTTTGACCTTGTGGAATGGCGGCAGGCCTCCTCTCGAGGCACTCTACCCCCTGTGCTTTTTTGTAGGGTTTGGCACCGGTGCTATAGCCATCAAATTCGCCTCTATTAAGGATGTGGTTCAACCTTCTGTTCAGGGTATAGCATCTGGTTTGGTTAACATGGGTGGCTTTGCTAGTGCTGCTGTAGCCCAACCTGTGTTTGGTTATATCCTGGATCAGGGGTGGGTAGGTGACATGATGGAGGGTGCCCGTGTCTACCCCCTGCAGGCTTTTCAACACGGCCTTTGGCTATGTTGCGCTTTGATAATGCTGGGTCTCCTTGGTGCGCTGCTGGTTAAGGAAACTCATCGTCATGGGAGCTTATAGTGTATGGGGTTAGGTTTGCACTTGCGAGGACCACACTGAGGTAACTAGAATTTGGGAAGATGAATATCAGTCTATCCCCAACCTCTACTTCTGGCATGAATGAATCGTACCGTCACACATAATTACACCTAATAATGGTGATTGTCAACACCTGTAAAGCAAACATCGGGATGTCTATGTTTTGTATCGTAACATATGCCTAGTATGATCGAACCAAACGCTATATTGTGAAGTTCATGGAGGGTTAGAGACCATGTAAAGTATAGAGTCCTAGCTTCCAGAGCCATTCAGACTAATAGCAATCGCGATCATTGCCGCCAGGTTCAACACGAAGTGCATCAATAATGGGCTCCAGAGCGATCCAGTTTTATATCGTGTAATACCTAATACTATCCCTATTATGAGTATCTGCACCATTCCGTAGACGTTATACTGAATATGAAGCAATGCCCACAAGGCCGAGGTAATTGCTATTGTTCCGATGGATCCAAGGCGAGATCTTAGCCAGCCTACAAAAAGAAAGCCACGAAAGAAGACTTCCTCAAACGCCGGAGCAAAGATAATGAAAGCTATCCAGAGCAGTGCCAATGGGTCTGCCGTCTGGTAAACCTTTAGGTTAAAACCCGTATCAGGTGATTGACCCGTTGCTGAACTCACTAATTCCATTAGGGCTATTAGTCCGGCAACAACAGCCAAGTTGATCAGGGCTTGCCTCTGAGTCAGCGGATTCAAGGCGAGGTATTCCCTAATAGATGCACGCTGCCGGGCCTTCACAAATACAATAACCATAACTACGCCGACAATGCCTGAGACAATAACTGCCATAGAGATGAGGAATCCATTTTGGGCAAGGTTGGTAACTACGGTTAAAATACCGAGGTCAGGATTAAGGGCAAATTCCCTGGCAGCAAGTGTAATAAGTACGCCTGCTTGGGCGGCGGTGTTGATCATAATGATAGCAAAGCCAAGCCCGGTGGTTTGCCAAGGTCCCCATACTGGCAAACACTTCTTATCGGTATCTGCTTGCTCTATATTACTTTGGTTCTGCTCAATCATATGCTATACCATATAGTTACTGCCGCTTATCGCTTGTTATTATACCGAATATGAGATGTGCCCTGCCCCTTGAAACCAGTTCTAATCCACTCACTAGATGAAACGCGTGCTCAGAATGTTTTTTCATTTATCATTTTTGTTTATACTAGATTAAGCTTACAAATCTAAGTGCCCGTCACTCCCTATCCTACAAACCCACAGCCCGTGCGCCCAAAGTAGCCTCCAAATTGGTGCTGAAACCATTTGGATTTACGCCTGAAAAACAATAGAGTGTTGCTTTGCTGGAATAAGTTCAAACATTAGGAGAATTGATTGGAAGCATGTTGGCGAATAAGACTACCATGAGAAATTGTTCTTATCTACCTTTGTAGGTATAAATGTAGTAGTCAAAAGGGGTCGAAATGGGAACTTTTCGTAGCTTGAGAAGTTTAGGATTGGCAGGAAAAAGATTTGGTTCAATGGACAAACGTTGGTAACAATATTCTATAATCATTGTGCTGCGGAATCGTATCGTTAATGCATTTCAGCGTTTCTGTTGTATAATGAATTCAAAAATGATAAATCCCAAGGCTTGCCTTATAGGTAAATACCGATAACCAGGTCAAAAGGGGTTAGTGTGGCTATAAGCAGGGAAAAAGCATGCTACAAGGCAATCAGTAGAACGGTTGCTGCCATCAATAGTAACTCGCCACTGAAAGATACCCTCAAGACAATCGTTAGAAGCGTTTCGGTGGCCATGAAGGCCCAGGCTTCCATTCTCACCTTCGACCCTGAAAATAAGAGACTGGTCCATCGGTCTTCATGGGGCCTATCCCATGCTTACCTCCACAAGGGGCTGATTAGCGCTGAGGCAAGCCTTGGTGAAGTTTACACCGGAGAGCCGGTAAGCATTATCGAGGTCAGTCGTGATAAACTCATTCAATATCCCGAACATGCTGTCGAAGCCGGTATCAGGTCTGTGGCGGGATTGCCGATAAAAATGGGGGAAGTCTGCCTAGGCAGTCTCAGGGTTTATACTAAGGAACCGTATGAATTCAGCAATCAGGATATAAAGTTCCTGAAGACCATGGCTGACCTAAGCGGCATAGCTCTCTACACAGAATCCCTGAGTAATCGGTCGGACAAAAGACGGAAGATGAAGGACAACTCGGAGGAGGCTATGGCGAGACTCCAGCAAAGTGATATCGTCGACTTTGCTCATACCAGTGAGAAGGATTTTGCTGATATTCTGGATTTCTACAATATTGATTGGGTGTACGAACCCCGGTCGTTTGCCTTGAAATGGCAAGACGAGAAGGTAGTCGAGATGTTCACTCCAGACTTCTATCTGCCTAAGCTTGACCTCTACGTTGAGATTACAACACTGAGACAAAGGCTAGTAACAGAAAAGAACCGCAAGCTAAAGCGTCTTAGGCAGCTTTATCCTGATATCAGTATCATTCTACTATATAAGAAAGACTTCGACCGTTTGTTGACCAAGTATGGCCACGGGCCATTGGCCCAAACCAGAGCGCATGATGTCGGTAGTGTACTATATTCGGCTCCCCAGATTCAGAAAAGAGTCAAATCATTGGCGGAACAGATATCCATGGACTATAAGGAACTCCGCCCGGTTATGGTCGGCATTCAACGAGGGTTCCTGTGCTTCATGGCTGACTTGATGCGGCAAACAACGATTCCCCTCGATATCGACTTCATGGCCATTTCACATTATGGTGGCGACGAGTCAGTCATTAAGATAACCAAGGACCTAGACCTCAATATCAGCGATAGGCATGTTCTTATCGTGGAAGATATTATAGATACAGGAATGACACTTAGTTACCTGTTAAACCATCTGAACGCTAAAGACCCGGCCAGTATCAAGGTTTGCACTCTTTTTGACAGGCCAGCCCGCAGGATCGCCAATATTCACCTTGACTATGTGGGGTTTGAAATACCAGACGAGTTCATCGTTGGCTATGGATTAGACTACCAGGAAGAGTACAGAAATCTCCCCTTTGTGGGGATAGTGAATCTGGGGAATAGTAAGACGGACAAAAAGAAAGGCCCCAAGTGATTTTCGCTTCCCATAATTCTTCAGATTAGTTACACCCGCTTACCTCGCGGCACTCAGTTGTTACTTCTCTAAAGATTCACGATAAGCTCGACCACTTGGAGCGTTACAATCATCTCATAAATACAGTGGTCTGTCAAAGTCATTGATTCCCCCCAAAGGACAATCACCATATCACTAGACCCATCCAAACTATCACATGGTCCCTAGAGCTTTCTTTTTCATTTTCTTAGCTTCATAGACCTAGGTTTGTTCTGAAGATAAAATCTCGTCGAAAAGGATTGATCCAGATACCACTACCTGAAAATTAGCAATCTAAACGTTTAAGAGAGGGTTATATAATTCGCTGCAATCGTACCCATAACTAAGGGGTTGTTGTCCTGAGCCGCCCGTTATTCTGCGAAACGGCCGGCGGCTGGGCGGAGGTGGGCGGTCTACGGTAGTGTGCCCGCGAGCCCCGTTTCGCGCCTGGTGGCTCCGCCCAATAGGGAGACCTGCGGCTGCCCAACCCGCG
>Ga0209427_10005075_pt1 | contig 15121 bp, 10 predicted proteins | sample DeeMarSWOR136_30_FD_187465 | JGI IMG/M metagenome (GOLD analysis project Ga0209427, IMG submission 187465) | Marine sediment microbial communities from White Oak River estuary, North Carolina - WOR-1-36_30 (SPAdes) (version 2) | ecosystem: Environmental > Aquatic > Marine > Intertidal zone >...
TCAACATGCACCGAACTTGCTGGAACAAAAAAAGCTGCCCCTAAAAGAAAAACCGCTAAAACAACTGCCCCAATCTTACTTTTATTAGAATTCATATTTATTACCTCCTCCTTTTATCTATATCTAACATTTATTACGTTTCACTAGTGTATAAGTATTTTGATAAGAGTATTTAATAATAATTGTTTAAAAATTGTATTATTTTAAAAAATTAGGTACTACTGACTTTAAAAATGGATATTTACAATAAAATTTTTGTAATAATTTACATATTTTAGTTTAATTAAAATTTATTACCTATTTATGGAATAAATAATAAATAAAATCTCTTTTTTTGATTATTTTATCTATCAGCCACCGCCAAGATTAACATGTATATATACAAAAAATACTTTACCGCCTCGATCACAATCAGTAAAACACTCAGGTCCACTAGCAGTAACCTTCACTGTAAACTGACCTAAACCAAAAATCATATCTGATACAACAGTCTCTTCTCCTCCAGTAGAAATATTAGAAATAGTACCTGTACTTTTTCTTCCTAAGAGTATAATACCACCATCAAGAGAAATCTCCCAGTTAATATCATCAGCTTCAGCAATACCTTCATTTGTAATTGTTGCTTCAATATTGAATAATCCTCCCTTTATTTTACTAATTTTGAGTTCTGGAATATCCATACTTACAACATACTCATCCGACCATCTACTTCTTGAATCTTCAACATCTTTAGCTTTGGACTTAACATTATAATCACCAATCTCAGACCAAGAATGTGAAGCAGATATCGAGTCTCCAGATTCTACTGGGCCAATCCAATCAGTTTGGTTTCCATCTCCCCAGTCAAACATATAGAAAATCTGGTCTCCTTCAGGATCTGTAGTAACAGCAGTGTACTCGTATTCTTTATTTATCCTCCCAGAGGTTGAACCATAAATTTCAGGTGGTTCAGGTGGATAACTACTACCTACTATTAAGTCTGCATAATAGTATAAAAAGTTATGAGCAGTAACTAACAATGTTACATTATTTGGTTCTTCCACTTCTATTTCTAGTTCGGCGAAACCATCTTTATCTGTTAGACTTTTTGCATAAAATCCATTTTCCTGACTTAAACAAACCAGGGCGTTTTCAACTGGACTGCCATAGCTATCTTCAACATATACCTCAACGCTGCTAGATCCATACTGAACCATATCTGGATGATCAACTATTAGGTCTTCCGGAAAACTGGTCCATACATCCATAGTTGGGTCACCATGCACATGGAACATCTCAAATTCTGTTCTTGAAGCAGCTTCAGAAGGAGTCCAAGGGTATGGATCACAGCCACCGGGCAGGATATATTTATCATACATCCAGAACTTACCATAGTTCATAACCTGAGATATCCTATAAACCTCAGTATCATAAGGATTTGTTGATTCACCATTAGGATAGTCAGGATCAAAATTTGACCACATAGCATCATACAGACCAACACAAAATTCATCGTTATATCCACTATAACTTACTCTTGTGGATGCAATAACAGCTACAAAACCTTTATTTTCAACTCTAATACCAACCTCTCCAATTGATTCCCAATTTCCGCTATTACTATCTGTTTCTCCATCAAACCATCCACTTTCACAATGTAACGCATACATTATAGGATACATTTTACCATTTTCGATATCATCAGTTATATGATCATTGGTAAATAAAGGACCAGACCATCCTGTATAAGACATATCTGGATCATTTTCTGAACTACCGTGATCTCTGTGATTTGCAATAATAACACCATTATTAATAGCATCAATTACTCCCTCTGTTGAACCAGGAGGATCTGTACCTTCATATTGTCTATTACAGTCATAGCCAAGTGGATTTAGAAAATCATAAATCCTTTCTGATGTATAAACAAAATATCGACCAGATTCTTCTTTAGCTGCAAGAAGAATATCATCAAACCAATTCACTTCCATATAAGGAGTTTTACTGTAATCTAAAATCTTATCCACTACAATAGTAAGTTCATCCTCATCTTCAACTGATATTCTTCCAGTATGAATCTCTGGAAGATAATCATCTCCCTCAAATGCTACATACCAGTGATCAGTGCCAGTCATTGTGTAGTGGTATGGATGCTGATATAAATAATTTACAGGTACATGATCTGCATCTCCAACAATAAGAAGGAAAGAAGGAGGCAATTCCCAAGTATAATAAGCATCTTCTACAAAATCACGAAGGTCTTCTGCAGTACTACCAATTTCCGACCATTTCACTACCTTTGTCTCTAATCCTGTTAAATGCCGCCATTCTGCCAATGGTAATATCTCTTCATAGAAATCATCATATACTACAATCAATAAATCTGCTCGATTACCATTACCTGAACTTCCTATACCTGCGACGAGATTATTAATAATTGGTTGTTTTAAACAGTTATTATTTATAAGAAATGCATCAAATAAAGGTTGGAAATAGATAGAGCGATACTTTTCACTTATAAATTCCTCACCGCCACCTAAAAATTCGATATCAATATTTATATCACTTATAACTTTAAGTTTCTCTAGAGATGGATTGTATGAAAATGGAAATACAGAAATCATTGCTATACGACAACCACGTAAGATCATAATCGGGCTTACTTCTACGACAGAGCTAGGATAAAATTTATTAATCTTATAAAAACTCTTATTTATTATAAATGGTGGATCCTCGTAACAATCTGTTTCAGGTAGTGGTGGTTGTGATGGATATAGATAAATATCGCTAAGAACAACATTGCTTGAAAATTCATAATTTAATTTTATCTCTGCATCCTTTGGTACAGCTATATAGAAACTAATTGTTGGTAACTCGGCCTTACCATAGTCTGAAGTTTGACCACTATTTGTAAGTTTTAACCGGTTATAACTTGTTCCATCAATTTCCATAGTTTCGAATTTATAGTTATTTATATTTAGATTAATCTCTAAACCTGATGAATCTGATTTAATAAGATTTATTTTATAATCCCTTGTATTATCATCAGCAACAGTGGGTAATATTGGTACAATGGTTAGCAAGAAAACGATAGCTATTACTATAACTTCTATTTTTAAAAAAATTTTTTTGTAATATTTTTTCATATTTTTTCCCTCGTTCAAAATTTAAATAAATTAGGTTTTACTTAATTTTTATTAATTTTTTAATTAATTAATCATTTTATTTAATATAAATTTTATTAATGAATATTTATAGTAAAATTTTTCTAGAATAAACAGTAGATTATTTTTATATATTCTTACTCGTGGTATTGAAACCTCTAAACTCGCTTTTTCTTCAGCTCCATATTCATCCTTAACAGTTACCTCAATTACAAATGTCCCTTGGTAATCCCAGGTATGGTTTTCACACATTTTCTGACCAGATCCATATGGGCCAAGCCAATCTGTTATATCACCATCATCCCAGTTCCAACGGACATAAATTAAATCATAATCAGGGTCTACAGCTGTTACACAGTATGTGTATTCTTCACCAATTTTACCTTCTGTAGGACCATCCATATCTATTACTTCTGGTGGCTCATTATCTATACATGCATTAAAAGAATGAGCCCACGATTCACCAATATATGGATGGTTTTCACTTCTACCAGATTCATCCTCTGCATGAATGTAATAGTAAACAACGATACCGTTTTCCTGAGAAGGAATCGAACAATTATATTCATAATCTCCTAAAGGATTCATTTCAATAAAGTTCCAAGAACCGCCTTCCACCTTCCAATATACACCAGTTAATTCTGATATCAAATCATCCCCACTATAAGGATATATTTTAGCTTGAATATCAAATTCCTCACGTTCATATTGATCACCAGATAAAGGAGTATGCTCAATATATAGCATATAGCGGTCTACAATCCCCTTTGTTCTGCAATGCAGTGCATCGGTTGATGCCCATGAACCAGTAAATCCAAGAACCTCATAACCAGGCATAGCGTTTTCATACGATACAATTGCATCATAATCCCAAGAACTGCCTGTTATTGGAACAAGGACTTTATTGTTTAAAATTAGACAATTTATATAAGGTTCACTCAAATGTGTATAAACTCTTTCAATTTTATAGGGAGTCCCATAACAACTTGTCTGATTTTCAAAATATTCTACTGCCTCCTCAATATCATCATAATGAGCGTGATTTGTTGATGTCTCAATAATCATAATTACATCTGGTGCTAGAAATTTTGCCCAACAATCTATATGTTTGATATATTCACCAAGTGCATCTGGAACAACATGATAGGTATTAATTCCACAGAAATCTTCCATCATTTGATCAATCTCTCCATGAGAATAACCTGAGTTTTCATTCCAGACTAGTTCTGTAGAAACAGCAATTCCCTGGCCATCTGTCATATAGTTACCACCAGAATGCTCTAAACTTAATCCATAAACGGGTATACCGTAAGCATTTCCAAATCTTACTGGTATTTGATCATCGTCGGGTCTTGGTCTGTTGTATATATGGTCAACTATACCTTGTTTATTATCACCGTTAATAATAAACCATGGACCATAATCCCTAGTCCAATAAGAGTCACTTGGAGCAATCAAAAAATCACAATTATCTAAATCTATTCCATAATTTTGATATTGAGAGATAACATAATCCTTCTCCGAATTATCATTTACAATGGTTACTACTTCTACATCCTCAGCCATTTCCCGTATTATACTATAAGAAATTCCAAATGGATATCTTATCAAAACACCTTGCATAGGTTCAAACTCAGCAGGTTGCCTGATAGGAGATGGAGGTTTACTTGTTGGTACAAAACCTTTACCGATTTCATCAAGTCGTGTTAATTCTTCAGGTGTCAACCATATAGGCAAACTATCTGGATTGCTCTTTATCCATTTTTCATATCGCTCAGTTAAAGAATCATTACTCAAACTGTTATTTGTTTTAAATGAACTTACATTTATTGTTCCGGATATTAAAAAAATTATAATTAGTAATGTAATTAGGAACTTTCTATTCATTTCTTTACCTCCCAAGGACCTCTATTATAGGTAATTTGTAATTAATCTGAGGAAAAACCCTTTTTCAATCGTAATGCTATAATTATCCCCCACCTAGATTAACTAATATAAGTATCAAAAATACTTTACCACCTCTATCACACTGAGCAAAACACTCATCCCCAGCAACATTAATTTTCACTCTAATCTGACCGAATCCAAAAATCAAATTCGATCTAACAGTTTCTTCTCCTTCAGCAGGAATACTATTAATTATACCAGTGCTATTTCTACCAAGTATGATAGTACCACCCTCAAGAAAAATTTCCCAAGTAATATTATTAGCCTCAAGCTCACCAATATTTTTTATTGTAGTTTCAATATAGAATAATCCTCCCTTTATTGTATCAATTTTTAAATCTACATATGGTGTGTGTAACTTAGCAAAATAAGGATTTTTATTATATGCTGTTATAACAAGGTCTAAATCCTCACCTGGGAATTCAACAGGATCTTCGAAATGGATAATAGCATGACCAGTTTCGTCAGTATAGGTATATCCAAGTATTTTGTATTCATGCGATATAGCACATAGTGCATTTTTGACACCAAGTACTTCTAACTCAAATATATCTGCCCCATTTGGTATTAAATCATCATGTTCAACTGTCATATCTTCAGGTGTATTGGTTCTGATTTGTAATGATGGATCTCCAAAAATATGCCATGTGTTTGTTTCAGAATAGCCGTCTGGACCATATTCATCATTCATATGCATACAACCGTTTGTATGAATACCACCAATAGTATGTTTTATATTATCAGCATATGACTCAACAATTATATCATTCATTTCATCCTGTGCATCCATTGGTGGATTCCATGACATGCTTTTTGAAGAACCAGTTGCTGCTATACCACCAGCTGGCTCGCCTTCATGAGTTGCACGTAACCATGCCTCACAGAAACATTCGTCATAATCATCAAATTGTCCATTATTGCATGCAACGCTTATTACATATGGAAGCATATTATCATTAGTAAGCGAATTTATATCATAGGTACTAAAACCACTGGTTCCCCAACCAGTCGGACTACCATGTCCACAATAGTTTATTAAACTTCGACCATCATTAATCGCTTGAGAAACCATTGTAGGAATTGGATTACCTTCTTCATCTTCTCCACCTTGACTACCGTCATAAAGTTCATCTACCTGTATATAGGTGTAATTTATTAGCTTTTCACGGATATTTCTTATATGCTCATAATCCATCTCACCATCATCACCTGGACCTTGAGATGAAGCAACACCTGTCCCTTTTTTATACCATTCAGCACCTGACTGTGGATATTTTTCATACTCAATTGATCTTTCAACTTGGGTTTCTAAATCTTGAATGTTTTGAGCAGAAAAACGACCAACAAAGAGATCAGGATAATTATCATTTCCAACAATATATGAATAGTTTGGATCAGACGCAATAAAATCTCCTGTAAGAAGAGTTGGAACTTGGTCAACATCTCCAACCAGTAATACAAAGGTTAATCCATAATTAAAATAATACTCCTCAATATAATTTTTAATATCATCAGCATCTCCAATTTCTGATACTCTTTTCATTTCTACTGGAATGCCTTTTATCGCTTTCCATTCTACAAAAGGTATCATAGTATCCCAAAAATCATCATAAGTGATAATCAGCATATTACCCTGCTCAGAAACAGGATCATATCTATCTGATTTTTCAAAATTAATAAAATGATTCCTATAAATCAATTTGAAATCTGAATCGACACTTTCAGGTAGTTTTTTTCTGTTTATTATGTTTATATTGTCTAAACCATTTTCATAAACGTTTACTACAATATTTGTATAAAAACGCATTAATTTTTTTACAGGATTGTATTGAATCGGATAGATTTCTACTACTTGGCTTCTGTAATCTCTTAAAATGTAGGGTTCTCTGAGTTTAGCAATATCTCCTGGGAACCATTCATCTTTATTATAAACTTCACCAAACTCAAATGGCACCTCTTCAGGATTTACAGAGCGAAGTAGGTTTCCTTTTGATGGAGCAATTAGTACATTTTCATATTCTATAAATGAGCTCTCAATCACATCAATTTCCATTTTTGCAGTATCTGGTATCAAAATACTACGGCAAATATTAGGAATATCTGGTTTTCCTTTTAAAAGTAGATTTGATTCCTCGCCAATAATTATCTTTGAATATTCAATATCGTTTATTTCAACAGGTATATCTTCAAAACCATCAATATCATAGATTATTTCTATTGTATCATCATATTGATTTACATTAATTGCGATTTGTTCAGTTTTTCTAATAAATTTTTCTCCTGAAATGTATGGTACAAAAACAGCTCCAAATAATAGCAGTATTATACTAAATACTAATGTTTTTCTGATTTTTATGTCTTTCATTCCAATTACCACCCCAAATTAACAATTGATAATCGTGTTGCATATATATAAATATCCCTTTTCCAAGATTAATTATATAAAAGGTTATAAATATATTAATTTTTCCTTATATTAAAATATTTGATTTATTAAAAAAAAAGTCATTATAGTATTGTATGTTTTATAAATATTTAACATCACCACTTGTAATTCTGATATCACCAAACCTTGTTCGTAAAATTAGATATCCATCATCATCGATTTCTTTAACAATACCTTTTCTCACAATATTATCATCTTTTATCTGAATTTTTCTACCAATTATTTTTGAAAAGGAAAACCAAGTCTTTTTTATATAGTCAATGTCTTTTTTTATCAACTTATTATAATTTTTATCAAGGTTTTCCAGAATTGATTTAAGGATTTTGATTCTAGATACTTTTGAACCTATCTCTTGTTTTAGAGAAAAAGCAATTTTTTTCAATTCATCATCAAGTTCATTATTTACATTTATACCTATTCCAACTATTGCATAGTTTATCTTATACAAATCTGAATCTATTTCAGTAAGAATTCCACAAACCTTTTTTTTCCTTAGCAAAAGGTCATTAGGCCATTTAATCTCAGTATTTATTCCAGTTACATCTTTAATTGCTTGAGCCACTGAAATTGAAGCAGCCATTGTAATAAGCATTCCACTTTCTGGAGATAGGTCAGGATACAGAATTACAGAAAACCATACTCCTCCATAAGGCGAATGCCAATATCTGTTTTTTCTTCCCCGACCACTAGTTTGAACATCTGCAATTACTATTGTTCCCTCCTCAATATTTTTTTTTATTAAATTTTTTGCATAAAGATTTGTTGATGAAATTTTATTGAAAAAGTAAACCTTTTTTCCTATAATCTTAGTTTTAAGACCCTTTTTTATTTCCTCGGGATTTAAAAAATCAGATTCAGGAGTCAAATTCTTTACCATAGGCTATCTTTGGTGTTATTCCAGTTGCTATTAAAGCTGCTATTACAGTTTTTATTATATCTGCAGCTATGAATGGTATCACTGCAATTGTTAATAATTCCCACATGCCAATAGAAGCACCCATCCATAGATATAACTGTATTAAACCAGGTATATATATCAGAAAAAATGTTGAAAATAACATAATAGTAAGTATGCTTAAAAAATTCCTTGATCTTATATATCTATCTACAAAATATCCAATGAAAAATGCCGCAATAATAAATCCTATTAAATATCCTCCAGTGGGGCCTATTAAATATGCAAAACCAGCATTAAAACCAGAAAACCAAGGAACACCAAATGCTCCAATTCCAACATACATACATTGGCTTATTCCTCCTAGTTTTCCAAGCAAAACTCCAGCAAGTAAAACACCAAATACTTGCCCTGTAACAGGAACGGGTGTACCCGGTAAATAAAATCTAATCTGTGCTAAAAGTCCAGTTAAACATGCGAAACAAAAAGCTAAGGAAATCTTATAAACTAGGTTTAATTCATATCTCCAATGAAATAAATTGTATCTTGCGTTTTTGTATTTATCTATATATGTTGCTATCTCCATAATGTAAACCCCCTGATTATTAACAATATCTAGCTGGATGGTTAATTATTTATTTATTTTTTTCCCTAAAATTTAAATTTTAACCGCTATTCTCTTGGAGCGATAGATATGGTTTATGAAACCTTAATTTCAGAAATAAGAGATAATGTAGCCTATATTACTTTAAACAGACCTGAACGACTTAATGCCTTTGATATGAAGCTTGGAGAAGAGCTTTACAAAGTTCTACATGATATTAACTCAAAGAGAGAAATCAGAGCAGTTGTAATAAAAGGAACAGGTAAGGGATTCTGTGGTGGTGGAGATGTAAAGGAGATGTATGCTGCAAAAGATAAATCCAAATTTTTAAGAGATTTAACCAAAGTTATACATAAATGTGTTATTGAAATGAGAACTATGGAAAAACCAATAATTGCTGGAGTTAATGGTCATGCATTTGGCGCAGGACTCTCTCTTGCTTTAGCATGTGATATAATAATTGCTTTAAAAGAAGCTAAATTTAGTTCTGCATTTATAGGTATAGGACTTGCACCTGGTTGTGGCACTCAATTTTTTACAAAACTTATTGGATATCATAAAGCTTGTGAGTATATACTTACCTCTAAGACTTTCACTGCTGAAAAAGCATTAGAGATTGGAATTATTAATAAATTAGTAGATTCAAATGAGCTTGATAGTGCAGTTGAAGATTTTGTATCTAAATTTAGAATTTTAGCTCCTATTGCAGTTGGTAAAGCAAAAATGCTCATAAATAAAAGCATGGAAAATGACATGGTTTCTCATTTAGATCTTGAAAGTAAAACTGCATCATTTGTAGCAGGAACAAAAGATTTTAATGAGGGAGTAACTGCATTTGTTGAAAAAAGAAAACCTGTATTTATGGGAAAATGAGATTTTTTTCGACAAATAAAGTAAAAACTTTAGAAACATTTATCTATTCTACCTATCATCGCCAGAATAGACATTAGGGGAGCATAAATGGTGGATAATACTATAGAAATTCAAAGAGCAAAAGATGTTGTTACGGTACTTCTTAATAGACCTGAAGTTCACAATGCTATGAATGAACAACTTATGAAAGAACTTACCTCCTGCTTTAATGAATTGTGCAAGGATAACAAAACTAGAATAATAATTCTTACAGGTAAAGGTAAATCATTCTGTGCAGGTGCTGATCTTAATTGGATGAAAAGTATGGTAAAATACTCAATTGAAGAAAATATAAAAGATAGTAGACTTTTATTATCACTTTATGACAGTATCTATAATTGTCCAAAACCTGTAATAGGACGGGTTAACGGTCATGCCTTTGGAGGGGGACTTGGTTTATTTGCAGTATGTGATATAGTAATTGCAGTTCCAGATTGTAAATTTGCTTTCAGCGAAGTAAAGCTTGGTATTATTCCTGCTGTAATATCAACCTATATTGTAAGACGAATAGGTCTTTCAAAAATGAGACGTCTGTTTATTACTGGGGAGAGATTCAATTCTGAATACGCTAAAGATATTGGTCTTATTGATTATGTTTTATCTGAAGATGAAATTGATAAAAAAATAGAAAGTTATATTGAACTATTGCGTTCATCTGGACCAAATGCAATAAAAGAAGTGAAAAAACTAATTGATTCATATGAAAAAATGGATGTTAAAAAATATAAGGAGCATACCGTAAAGAAGATATCTGAGCTTAGAATCTCAGATGAGGGCCAAGAAGGAATAAATGCGTTTCTTGAAAAAAGAAAATCAAAGTGGAGTGAATAACTTGTTTAAAAAAGCCCTTATTGCAAACCGTGGGGAAATAGCTGTTAGAATCATTAAGGCTTGTCAAGAGATGGGAATTGAAACCGTTGCTATTTATTCAAAGGTTGATAAGGATTCAATACATGTTCAACTAGCTGATGAATCTGTAAATCTTGGTGATCCAACACCTATTGAAAGCTATTTGAATATTCCAAAAATTATAAAGATTGCACAAGATACAAAATCAGAGGCGATCCATCCTGGTTATGGATTTCTTGCAGAGAACCCTGATTTTGCTCAGTCCTGTAATGATGTTGGTATTAAATTTATCGGTCCTGAATCAAAAGTTATAAGTTTGATGGGAGATAAGATCGCTGCAAAAAAAACTATGGAAAAAGCAGGAGTACCTGTTATTCCTGGATATCATGGTTTAAAACAGGATAATGACACTCTTATTAAAGAAGGAAAAAAGATTGGTTTTCCACTTCTTGTAAAAGCCACTGCTGGTGGTGGGGGAAAGGGAATGAGAATTGTATTTTCTGAGGACCTTCTTAACCAATCAATTGAAAGTGCTAAGCGGGAATCTAAATCAGCATTTGGTGATGACAGTGTTTTTCTAGAAAAATATCTTGACAAACCAAGGCATATTGAGTTTCAAATTCTTGCAGATGAACATGGTAATGTAATTCACCTTTTTGAAAGAGAATGTTCTGTACAAAGGAGACATCAAAAGATTATTGAAGAAACTCCTTCGCCTGTAATGACGCCAACTCTTCGTGAAAAAATGGGAAAAGCAGCTGTTGCTGCAGCTAAAGCTGTTGGATATACAAATGCAGGAACCGTTGAGTTCATGGTTGATGGGAATCTTAATTTTTATTTTATGGAAATGAACACTCGACTACAAGTTGAGCATCCAGTAACTGAAGCAACAACTGGAATTGACCTAGCTAAATGGCAACTGAGAATTGCTGGAGGGGAAAAACTAACTCTAAAACAGAAAGAAATAATTCAAAGAGGACATGCTATTGAATGTCGTATCTATGCAGAGGACCCATCAAACGGATTTCTTCCTAGTACCGGAATTATTTCAAAAGTAGAAGCACCAAAGGGACCAAATATTAGAGATGATTCTGGGATATTTTCAGGTATTGAAATAACCCCTTATTACGATCCGCTCCTTGCAAAACTTGTTGTTTATGCAGAAAATAGAGATGAATGTATTAATAAAATGAAATGGGCATTATCCCGCTATGTTGTATTGGGCGTAACAACAAATATCTCATTTTTAAATGAAGTACTTGAGCATGAAGAATTTAAAAAAGGAAATATTACTACCCATTTTATTGATGATTATTTTAAGGATTGGACTGTTACAAAAGACGGACTGCCAATTGATGCAATAATCTCACTTGCTGTTTATGATTCAATTCACACGACAAGAGAGGAAATTGTAAGATATAAGGAAGCAGATCCCCATTCACCATGGAAACATGTTGGACGGTGGAGAGTCGGTGGCAGGGGGATATAAATTTGTTTATAAACTACGAACATGACAATCATGTATACAATGTCTCAATTGAACGTAGAGAAAAATATTTTTTTATAACCTATGACAACTCCGAATACAAGGTTGAGGCAGAGGAAACAAAACCAGGACAGCTTAAGATAAAAATAGGTGAAAGAATAATAAAATCCATTATTACAGAAGGTGAAAAGGAAAAGTTTGTGTTTGTAGATGGTCATGTATTTAGGGTTAGACCAGTTGAGTTGACTGGTAAGAAGAAGGTAAGGAAAAAAGAAGAAGGAGACCTTTGTTCTCCTATCTCTGGAAAGGTTGTTAGTGTAAAAGTGAAAAATGGTGATTCTGTAAATAAAGGTGATGTGTTAATGGTAATTGAGGCCATGAAGATGGAATACATAATCCGTGCACCTTTCGATGGAAAAGTAAAGAATGTAAATTTCAAGGAAAATGATCAAGTAGAAATTGGTAAAAGTACGGTTGATGTTGAAAAGGAGGTTTAAAACAATGGATGTAATAGAAAGTAATATTGATACCTCTAGTAAGGAGTTTAAGGATAATTATAATCATTATAAGATGCTAGTTAATGATTTAAAAGAGAAAATATCTTTTGCGCAGAAAGGCGGTGGTGAGGAAAAAATAAAACTTCATAAATCAAGAAACAAGATGCTTGCTCGTGAAAGAATAGATGCCCTCCTTGACCCAGATACACCATTTATGGAATTTAACACACTTGGAGCATATGGTATGTATAATGATAAGGCTCCATGTGCAGGAATTGTTACAGGTATAGGTATTGTTCATGGCCGTGAGGTAGTAATTATTGCAAATGATGCAACAGTTTCGGGTGGAACCTATTACCCAATGACTGTGAAAAAACATCTTCGTGCACAAGAAATTGCTAAGTATAACAACCTGCCGTGTATATATCTTGTTGATTCTGGTGGTGCCTTTTTGCCTATGCAGGATGAGGTATTTCCAGATAGGGAACATTTTGGAAGGATATTTTACAATCAAGCTGTAATGTCTTCTATGGAGATTCCCCAAATTTCAGCAGTGATGGGGTCTTGTACTGCTGGAGGTGCATATGTTCCTGCAATGTCAGATGAAACAATAATTGTAAAAGGAACCGGAACTATCTTTCTTGGTGGGCCACCTCTAGTAAAAGCAGCAACTGGTGAGGAGGTAAGCGCTGAAGACCTTGGCGGTGCTGATGTACACTGTAAAGAAAGTGGGGTATCAGATCATTATGCCCATAATGATATGGAAGCAATTCATTTAACAAGAAACATTATTGAAAATCTAAATAGACATGAAAAGACCCATCTTGATATCTCAAGACCTGAGGAACCTGCATATGATATAAAAGAAATTTATGGAATCATTCCAAAGGACCTTAGAAGGCCGTTTGATGTAAAAGAGATAATTGCAAGAATTGTTGATAGTTCAAAGTTTCATGAATTTAAGGCACTATATGGTACAACCATTGTCTGTGGATTTTCAAGAATCATGGGCTATCCAGTTGGAATTCTTGCAAATAACGGAGTACTTTTTTCAGAGTCTGCATTAAAAGGCTCTCATTTTATTGAGATATGCTGCCAGCGTAAAATACCTCTTATTTTTCTGCAGAATATAACAGGTTTTATGGTCGGTAGAAAATATGAGGCAGGTGGTATTGCAAAGGATGGTGCAAAAATGGTAAGTGCTGTTGCAACTGCAAATGTCCCAAAGTTTACTGTAATTATAGGCGGGTCTTTTGGAGCTGGCAATTATGGAATGTGCGGAAGAGCCTATCAACCAAGACAGCTGTGGATGTGGCCAAATGCAAGAATATCTGTTATGGGCGGTGAACAGGCAGCAAATGTTTTACTTACTGTAAAACGTGATCAGCTTTGGAGAAAGGGAGGAAAACTTACAAAAAAAGAGGAAAAAGCGATAAAAGAGCCAATCCTTAAGAAATACGAAATAGAGGGAAATCCATATTACAGCACTGCAAGGATATGGGATGACGGAATAATTGATCCTGCTGATACTAGAATGGTTCTAGGTCTTGGTATATCTGCATCATTAAATGCTCCTATACCTGATTGGAAACCTGGCGTATTTAGAATGTAAAAAAATGTGAAATTTAAACATTATGAAACATGATGTTGTAATTGTAGGTGCAGGACCGGCTGGTTCCACTGCTGCAAAATTTCTTTCAGAAAAAGGAGTAGATGTTCTTCTTATTGATAAAAGTAAGTTTCCTAGAGATAAGCCATGCGGCGGTGGAATACCTATAAGGGTTTTTAAAAGATTTCCATATATTGATAAAGATTGTATTGAATCCTATTCATATGAGGCAATTGCATATTCTCCATCTCTTAAAAATAAGATGGAATTACAAAGAGATGAACCACTTGTTGCTATGATTCTAAGAGAAAAGTTTGATTATGAATTAGTTAAACTTGCAATTGATTCTGGTTCGAATTTTACAGATGGAAAATCTGTTGTTGATATTAAAGTGCTGGATGATAAAGTGAAAATTTTTCTTGATGATGGAACAGTATTTGAATCAGAAATTGTAATTGGTGCAGATGGAGTGTGGAGTAATATTACAAAAAAAACAGGGCTACGCAAAAATTTAAAAAATATCTGTATGTGTGTATTTGAAGAATATAATCTAGGTAGTAAAACAATTGACCGGTTTTTAGGGGAAAAAAGAACCTGTTATATACATATGAATGTTAATAATACCGCAGGTTATGGTTGGGTATTTCCAAAGAAAGAGCATGTAAATATCGGTGTTACAGAATTTCAACATACAATTGATTCTCAAAAAAAGAAGGAAAATATAAAGGACATC
>Ga0209427_10005077_pt1 | contig 15116 bp, 12 predicted proteins | sample DeeMarSWOR136_30_FD_187465 | JGI IMG/M metagenome (GOLD analysis project Ga0209427, IMG submission 187465) | Marine sediment microbial communities from White Oak River estuary, North Carolina - WOR-1-36_30 (SPAdes) (version 2) | ecosystem: Environmental > Aquatic > Marine > Intertidal zone >...
AGGATCAAACTTCAGAAGCTCCGAAACCACATAGAAGGGTGTTCGTGCCTCCTTAGCGGCGAGGGCAACCATGCTTGTTCCAATCTTGTTTATGACGTTGCCTTCAGAGGTTATGGCATCCGCTCCCACAACCACAAGGTCAACATCATTCACGAAATACCGCACCGCAGAATCAACAATCAGTGTGGTCTCTATCCCAGCGTCCAACATTTCTTTCGCAGTGATTCTGCCCTGAAAAACGGGTCTCGACTCGGTGCAGACAACCTTAAACGATTTCCCCTCCTGCTTGGCTCTCAGCAACATGTTAGTGACCGTTGAAGAGTGACAGTGAGTAAGAACTTTCGAACCGTTGGACACTCTTTTGGAGCCCACCGCAGCAATCTTTTCCTTTGACCTCTCAAGACTCTCCAAAAACTGGCTGGAAACCCGCGAAACCACCTCCACCAGTTCCCTGACCGATTCTTCCTCACTTGTTTCCACCGCGTGAACTATGTGGCGAATGGCGTTCCTCATCAGAGGCTCTGTTTCTCGGGAAGCGAAAAGAACCGTTTTAGCGTCTGTCAGCTCCTCCAGAAACCGCTGCTTCTCGTTCGACTTGGATCGTTTTGCACCCGCTTCGATAGCCTTTATGGCGGTTATAGCCACATTTCTGGCTCCCTGAACCTCAAGCCGTTTTATTCGGTCAGCAGCATCTGAAACAGATTCATGCAAACATGTATCCCCCACTCAAATGTAACACGTAAACCATAGTAAACTGTCTGTGACTTGCTTAAAAATCTAAAACAAGCAAACAAACGAAGCAAGGTCAGACGTTCGGCTCATGCTTGCCGCTTTACGTGGTCTTCGATAGCCTTTATTACGCCTTCGCCCTTCTCTTCGATTGCTTCGTGGCTCTGACCAATACTGTGCGGCGTGGCAATCACCAGTTCACTCTTAATCAGACTGTCTGCCACCTCATCCTCGAACGGCGTCTTGGAAACAAAAACATCCAAGGCTGCACCAACCTTTCCAGCCTTCACCGCCTCCAGTAACGCCTCTTCATTTATGATGCCGCCTCTCGCCGTGTTCACAATAAACGCGCCATCCTTCATCTTGGCGATCTCTTCTTTTCCAATGAGGTCTCTAGTTCCGTTGGTTAAGGGGCAGTTGACGGTTATGAAGTCGGATGTTCTCAGAAGCTGATCCAAAGAAACAACAGTAACATCGTCGTCTTGAATGCAAGGATCAGACACAATAACCTTCATTCCAAGAGCGGAGCCTAGCCTCGCAACTTCTTTGCCGATTTTGCCGCATCCAATTATCCCCAAAGTTTTTCCAGTAACTCGGCAGCCAATCAGGGACGTTTTCTTCCATTCTCCGCGCTTCATTGATCTGTCGCCTTCGACGAGGTTTGTGCAGTGCGCCAGAATGTATGCGATGACTCCTTGGGCAACATCATAGGATTGGGCTGGAACATTATAGAACTTGATTCTTTTTTCAGCCAGATAGTTCAGGTCGATGTGGTCAACACCGTGAGTGGCTGTTATGACGCATTCAAGGCTTTTCATGATGTCAACCAGTTCTTTGTTAACCTTTGTTTTGCTTCGGACAACAAGTATTGTGACTTTGTCTAAGGGCAAACTGTAATCGACGTCGCTGGATTGGAGTACCTTCCCAAACTTGGACAGATGATCAAGGAATTCTTGACCGAAATTGTCACAAACTAAAATCGTATGGTCGCTCATTCTAATCACACACTAACATCTACTGTTTTTGTGCAGGCGCTTTTGGGAAACCCACTGATTGAGGCTGAAATTGTGGCTCATTCTGAACAGCTCTTTAGCTCAGGGAGAGAGTTAAAGCATTATTTAAGCATTTATGGAATGTTTAGAGTTTATTCTAAACTTTCCATCCAAGCTCAACTAAAACTTTTCCTAGGTCTTCCAGCATAGAGTCTATGTCCGCAGCTTCGATGTAGCCCATGTTTCCTATCCTGAAGGTTGCGTTCTTTACGGTTCCGTATCCCTCTGCAAGCTCAAACCCTTCCCCGCGCATCCTCTCGTAAACCGCAACGCCATCAATGCCCGCTGGAGCGTTCACGCAGTTCACTGTTGGGCTCTCGTATCCGCTCTTGGGGAACATTGTTAGCCCCAGTTTCTGGACGCCTTCCCGAATACGGCGGTTCCGTTCAGCATACAGCTCAAAGAACCACTCTTTTCCCCCTTTAGACTCGATTATCTCAAGAATGCGGTTTAAGCCAGCTATCTGGGGAATAACCGACGTCATGGGGGTCCCCTTCTTCTTCTGATGTTTCTCCCACACCTTGAAGTCGAAGTACCAGCCCTTGTTCTCGGCGCTCTCAGACTTTTTCAGAGCCTCCGCGCTTACGCTTCCCACTCCCAAACCGGGAGGAACGCCGAAGCATTTTTGGGAACTGGAAAAGCAGACATCCAAGCCCCACTTGTCAACCTGTATTTCGGTTCCGCCCATGGAACTGACGGCGTCAACAAACAACAGTTTGCCATGCTTTTTCACTACTTCAGCAAGTTGCTCTAGAGGGTTTATGAGTCCCATGCTTGTTTCGTTGTGGGTGATGGAGATAGCCTCAACATCTGGGGTTTCGGACAGTTTTTGATCCAGCAAATCGGGAAGGATGGGTTCGCCTAGGGGAACCTTGAGCGTTTCAACCTGTTTGCCGTTTGCGGTTGCCACTTCCGCGTATCTTTCGCCGAAGCTTCCGCATATACAGCAGAGCATCTTCTTGTTTACGCAGTTCCTCACCGACGCCTCCATGAATCCGGAGCCCGTGCTTGAGAACAGGAAAACCTCATTCTCTGTACCCAAGAACCGCTGCAGCATCTCCACTGTTTCGACGTGCAGGGTCTTGTATTCTTGGCTGCGGTGACTGACCATCTGATGCCCCATCGCTTCCAGAACCTCGGGGTAGCATGCAACAGGACCGACAGTGAACAACTTCAATTATTTCACCTACGGGTAAAACAACAAAAAGGGGATATTAAACCTTTCAGATTCACTGGCGAAGATGAAGAACAAAGTATTTTGGTAAAATTTTAATTAGCAGCTAATCCATAAGCAGGACGCTAGATTGTTTTTCAGGCTTTACCCAGTTCATTTCTGTACAGGAATAATGCCGGAAGTCCGCCAGTGTGGAAGAATACTACGTTGTCGTCCTCTCTGAAGTAGCCTTTTTTGATCAAGTCGATGAGCGCCACCATTGCCTTACCTGTGTACACGGGATCCAAGAAGATTCCTTCAGTCTCAGCCATCAATTTAATCGCGAAAGCAACTTCGCTGTTTAGCACTCCGTAGCCCTCCTTGATGTAGTCGTCAAAAACAGTCACCTCTTCAGGAACAATGGACAGGTCAACGCCAAGAAGCTTTGCTGAGCCGTTAACCAGTTGAACTATAGTTCGGGATGCGTCAGCCTTGCTAGCGAAAACGCTTGCGCCCAGAATCTTTGTTTTAATGTCAAGCAGTTTGGCTCCAAAAATTAGACCAGCTTGGGTTCCGCCGGTTCCGCAAGCGCAGAAAACATAGTCTAAGTTTTCTCCGATTTGGTTGAATTGGTTAACCAGTTCTTCCATGGCAAGGGCGTATCCGGGGACAGTGGATGGAACTGAGGCGCCAGCAGGTATAACGTAAGGATTATGTCCTTTCGCCCTAAACTCGTCAGCTAAACTGTTCATAAAATCTTCAATGTGCGAACCAGAACCATCTATGAAATGAATCTCCGCGGACAGCAGCTTATCCAAAAGCAGATTCCCATCAGGCACATCAGGCTCTTTTCCCACAAGAACCAGCACAGGCTTAATGCCTAGGCGCCTAGCAGCAGAGGCAACCATGCAGGCACAGTTCGACTGAACCGCACCCACAGAGATTACCACGTCAGCGCCTTTGTTTTTGGCGTCGGCGAAAAGAAACTCCAGTTTTCTTGCCTTGTTGCCCCCAAAAGCTAGGTCAGTCATGTCGTCCCGTTTCACGAAGAGTCTTGGACCCCCCAGAACCTTAGACAAGCGGGGCATTCTCCGCACAGGAGTTGGAAAACCCGCGAAACACATCTTCTGTGTACGCATTTTCTCTAAAATAGATAGGTTGCTGGTTTTAACCAAACTTTTCACTCGGCTCTTTAGCTGCTGCACCAACTATTTAGGGTCTACTAGAATCTCTAAGTTTCGGTGAATTATATACCCAAAATAAGTAAATGTAAAACAGAAACAAAAAACAGAAAGTTTTAATAGAGAAACAAATCGTCACCGTTCAGGGAACTGTGACACAATGGCATCAAAGTCCGTCTTAGATTTCGTGGGAAACACTCCTCTCATTCAACTGAACAGCCCAGAAGGCGTATTCAGCACATTCAAAGCAAACCTCTACGCAAAAGTAGAATATGTTAACCCGAGCGGAAGCATCAAAGACAGAATAGCAAAATACATGATTGAAGAAGCCGAAAAACGCGGCGAACTAAAAAAGGGATACACCATCATCGAAGCCACAAGCGGCAACACAGGCATAGCATTCTCAATGGCAGGCGCAGCCACAGGATACAAAGTAGTCATCGTCATGTGCGAAAGCATGACCGAGGAAAGGCGCAATTTTATGCGAGCGTACGGCGCAGAAGTAGTGTCAACGCCAGCAGACGAAGGACTGAAAGGAGCAGTCAAAAAAGCAAAGGAACTGGCTAAACAACCGGGCTGGTGGATGCCAGCGCAGTTCGACAACTACGACAACGTAGAAGCCCACAGGATAATAATGGGCAAAGAAATCATTGAGCAGGTTCCAGACGGATGGGTTGACGCCTTTGTGGCTGGGATAGGCACAGGAGGCACCCTCATGGGAGTGGCTAAAGCCTTGAAGGAAATAAACCCTGACGTAAAGATAGTGGCGGCTCAGCCGGCAGGCTCACAAGAACTTACGGGCGGAAAAGCGGGTAACCATAGAATAGACGGCATCGGCGACGGCTTCATTCCAAGCATCGTGGATCAATCCCTTATTGATGAGGTGATAAACGTTAACGACGAAGACGCAGTGAGTTGGAGCCGGCTGCTGGCAAGAGAGAAGGGACTCTTCGCAGGAATATCCTCAGGCGCCAACGTATACGCAGCTGTGCAACTTGCAAAAAGGATGAAGAAAGGACAAAACGTTGTAACAGTCTTACCTGACAGCCAAGACAGATACGCAAGCCTCGGAATCTTCACAGACAAGAAAGCCGAAGAAATCCACGTCCCAAAAACCTTTGCACCCTAAACCAACTTGCCTACTTCCAGATTTCCAAAGCCACCCGCAATTCTTTGTGAGACTCAGAATAATCTTTCAGGGATACGCCTTTCATTGTTGCATCTACGGCTTGCCTCATAGCCTTGGCACCAGAGACTGTTCCTTCAGCATGTCCGTGAATTCCGCCTCCTGCCTGAATCACAAAATCTTTCCCAAAGAACTTCATTAAAGCGGGAACCAAACCGGGATGTAGACCGCCAGACGCAACAGGCAAAACCTTCTTCAAGCCATACATGTTTGTTTTTAGCGCCTCGCAGTTCTCCGAAACCTCTTCTCGGGTCTCAGACATTTTCCCCACAACCGTGCCCACATGAAGCTGATCCACACCAATAATTCGGGCAACTTTTGCGATAACCCTCATCGAAATTCCATGCTTCGGGTTCTTGGTGAAGGCTGCATGTCCAGCTCTGTGGGCGTGAATCACCAAACCAAAATCCTGCTCCCGCACTGTCTGCAGCGCCGAGAATCCACAGGTGAGAATGTCAATCATCAAGTATCTGCCGCTATGGTCTCTGACAAACTGTGCCCGCTTCAGCATCTCCTCTGTTTCTGACGTGATGTTAATCATGTACACCTTCTTTTCTCCAGTTTCCTCTTCAGCGCGGTCCCGCATCTCAAGAGTCGCCACAACACGGTCATCAAAGGGGTTGAAACGTTGGCTGCTAAGGTTCTCGTCATCTTTAACTACGTCGCATCCGCCAGCCCAAGCGTCATAGGCTACCTTCGCATGATCTTCAGTTTTCAACCCTAGCTTCGGCTTGATGATTGTTCCAACTAAGGGTCTATCCTTGACACCTAACAGTTCACGGACTCCGCCAATACCATACTTGGGTCCCCTGAAGCTTCGGACAAGTTCCATGGGCAAATGGATGTCGTTGAGCCGAAGGTTCTTGAGCGCCCGCAAACCAAAGACGTTTCCAGCCACGCTACTCAAGATGTTTGGCATGTTGCCGTGCTCAAACAGCTCAATTGGGTAAGCTATGCGGATGTTGTTTCCGTCTATGCTGAATACGCGCGCGGCAAGCTTTTCCACGTAAGGCTTTATGGTGGTGAGTTCTGTCCATGTTCCCACAGAACTTTCGGCGGCAACTCCTCCAGCCGCCTCCGTTAAACTGATGCCTTGTGGTTCAACGTAGAAGTCGCAGATTAGATCAGGTGTTTTTGGTTTGTAAGATTGGTCAACAAAATCGACGTATCTCAATTCTGGTCAACAATTCCTTTAGTATCTAGTCAGCTAATATTATAGTTGTGATAAGTTATATGTTAACGGGTTGGATGGGCTATGAAATTAAGGGTTAAGCTTCTGGGGATAAGGGCGGGCGGAAAACAGATAATAGTGATAGATGAGGATTATGCAAGCCGCCTAGGAATCCATTCTTCTGACAGAGTTGAGATCACCTACAAGCAACAAAACGTAATCGCCATCGCCAACGTAGCCACAGACTTTCCCAAAAAAACGTTGGGAATCTACGAAGAGGTTCAGCAAAAACTGAAAGCCCAAGAAGGGGAAATGGTGGAAGCTCGACCAGCTGAAAGACCTCAATCACTTGGATACATCCGCGACAAGCTTAGTGGACGAAGACTCAGAGCTCCAGAAATCAAGAAGATAATCATGGATGTAGTTGAAAGGCACCTAAGCGACATAGAATTAGCCTCATTTGTCACCAGCCTCCACATTCGCGGAACCAGCATGGACGAAGTGGAAGCATTAACAAAGGCAATGGTGGAAACAGGACAAACCCTAAACTTCAAAAAGCCTATACTAGACAAACACAGCATAGGCGGAGTACCAGGAGACAAAACCACCCTACTGGTGACTCCAATAGTCTCAGCCGCAGGCTTCACGATTCCAAAAACATCTTCTCGGGCGATAACTTCCCCGGCGGGCACAGCAGACCGAATGGAGGTCTTGTGTCCCGTTGACCTGACCATTGAGGAGATGAGGAGCGTGGTGGAAAAAACTAATGCTTGTCTAGCTTGGGGTGGGGCGCTTGAGCTTGCGCCGGCGGATGACCTTTTCATCCAAGTTGAGTATCCTCTCTCCATTGACCCGCTTCTTTTGCCGTCCATTATGAGTAAGAAGAAGGCGATAGGTGCAGACTACGTGGTGATAGACATACCTACTGGTAGAGGCGCAAAGATCAAGACTATTGGGGAAGCCCATGCTCTTGCACAGGAGTTCATAGAATTGGGCAAAAGATTGGATATGCATATTCAGTGTGGAGTGACTTTTGGTGAGCAGCCCATCGGCTACGCCATAGGACCAGCTCTTGAGGCACGGGAGGCGCTTTCGGCGCTGATGGGCAAAGGTCCAATAGACTTGGTGAATAAGGCGGTTAGTTTGGTGGCGTTACTGTTTGAAATGATGGGAGTCAAAGATGGCACACAAAAAGCAAAGAACATACTCAAATCAGGTGAAGCCGAGAAAAAGTTCAGAGAGATAATTGCTGCTCAAGGCGGCGACCCAGATGTGAAACCTGAGGATATAGAGGTTGGAGACGAAACAGTGGAGATTCGTGCAGAGGAGAAGGGAAGGGTTCAATGGATCAACAACAGGGCTATGGCGCAGATAGCCAGAACGGCTGGGGCACCTAAAACTAAGTCTGCAGGCGTATTACTGAACAAGAAACTTGGAGACAAAGTTGCAGAAGGCGACATATTGTACAAGATTTGCAGCAAAAGCGCACAAAAACTTGAGTCATCGCTTCAGTTAGCTGAGAATCTCAATCCCATAGGTGTAACTGAGAAGTTTGGCGAGAAAATGTTGATTGACCGCATCCCAACCAAGAAGATTTCCCACGAGAAACCTTTCATTCTGGAAAGGTAAACAACCCGGATTCATGAATGGGGTTGGGGATGATTAAAGCAGTCATCTTTGACTGGGACGGAACCCTCGCGGACACTAAGAAGGCGGTGGTGCAGTCTTTCCAGAAGGTCTTGGGGGAGGCTGGTTGCAGGGTTAGCGACGAGTTTATAGAGAGGCGGATGGGCATCGGAACAAAGAAGACAATCATAGAAGCCTTCAGAGAATGCCGCATGAGACTGGATGTTTCGACGCTGGAAAAGTTTGCCGAGGAAAAGATCAGGATTCAGGCAGAACTCACGCAGATTGTAGCTCTCTTTGATGGAGTAGCTGAACTTTTGGATGCGCTGCAGGGGAGAATCAAGATTGCTTTGGCGACGATGAGCAGTAGAAAAGTTGTTGCCAAGTTACTTCCAGAGAAGAAGATCGGAGGTTATTTTGATGTTGTGGTCACGACGGATGAGATTGTCAAGCCGAAACCCGACCCTGAAGTCTTTCTTGTTTCTGCGGCGAGTTTGGGGGTCAAGCCGAAAGATTGTGTGGTCGTGGAGGATTCCGTTTTTGGGGTAAGAGCTGCTAGAGCGGCAGGGATGAAGTGTATCGCGGTGCCTTCGGGAGCCTACAGCCGAGAAGAACTTGCGGAAGAGAAACCCGATTTGATGATTGATTCTCTTGCCGAAAAAGAGAGGGTGCTAAGTTTCATTTTTGGCAGCATATGATACAGGTATTGTGTCGAGTGAATTATGGCTGATATTCTGTTATATTGAAGGCAATATGACATACGTCATTCTTATATACATTGGCGCAGCAACAATATCGTGGTGAAAGAGAAGCATGACTCTCCCCTGCGAAGTTGCAGTTAAATCGGTTATTCCAGCCATCCGGTCAGCCATAGCAAGAGAGCTGACCCACTCTTACGGGCTTAAGCAGGAAGAGGTGGCTCAACTTTTAGGCGTCACCCAAACCGCAGTGAGCAAATACACGAGACACTACAGAGGCGCAATTTTCGAGGTTACAGACGTTGAGGGCGTTCAGCCAATCCTCAAGGAAACAGTTTTTTCGTTGGCTAACGACGAGATGGATAAGTATAGGCTTGCAGAAAAGCTGTGTACCATCTGCGGAATAATCAGGCAGAGCGGACTAATGTGTATACTATGCAGGGTCTCCGACCCAGATATAGACAACAGCAAATGTGTAGTATGTTGCCCAAACGGCAACAGTAAAAGAATCTTCAAACCAAGAAGAAGTGAAGTAGTTTAAATAGGCAACCTTAAGAGGGTTTAGCTGGACCCTTTTGTGGCTTTCTTTCCGCCTTCTTTGTGGTTTTCTTTGCGGGTTTCTTCTCGGCTTTCTTTTCAGCAGCTTTTTTGGCTGGTTTCTTGTCGGTTTTCTTCAAAGCTTTCTTTTTTGGTTTCTTTTTGGCTGCCTTTTCAGGTTCTGTAGCAACTTCAGGTTTCTTGAAGACTTCAACAAACTGGACGCCAGTTAGTTCTGGAAGAAAACGTTGAACATCCATGGTTATGCCGCGCTTTGCCAGCTGCAGCCCTTCAATGTAGAAGGCTTCCTCAGGCACGTTAATGGTAAGGTTTGTCTTCTCTACTGTGAAGGTGAATTTTTCGACGTCAACTGCGGGGATTCGTCGGTGAATAAGTGCAGAGATTTTTTCTTCAGCAGTTTTAAGTTGCTTGTTGACAGTAACCTCGTAGACCAAAGTTTTTCCAGCCAATGGCGGATTAAAGTCAAGTGTCACTCGCCCAGACCCCACGGTTCGTACAGTGGCGAGCCTCTTGTCATACTCAATCTGTGCTCCCAATTTAGGGGTTATTCCGCGGGCTGCCAGCCGCCTAAGGGGAACAAGCTTCACTTTTTCTGGGTCCCGTGGTCCGAAGGCGTTCTCTGGCAGAATTTCAACTGATTCTTTTTTGTTGAGTTTGAAGGTGAGGAGGGCTTCGTCTAGGGCTTTTAGAACCCATCCTTCTCCAACTACCACGAGTCTTGGCTCGTAGATGTCTCCCTCTTTGTAGAGTTTGTTCTCTTTCGCGGTTTCTTCGGAGGTTGTGTCGAAAACCTCTCCTGTCTCCTTTACTTTTCCAGTGTAATCAACAAGAATAAAGTCACTTTTCTGAATTGGCATACATATCCTTCCTTAATTATTAGACTTCTCTGCTGATTTCTAGCCTCCAGCACCATTCATAAAGGTTACGTATCCCCCACACAAACCACACAACAGCAGAAATGAAAAGATTGCCTGAAATTGTTGTATCACTGGTTCAGGTTATGAAATACAAGAAAAAAGGATAAAGAAAGGGTTAGGATTTGGAAAAAAGAACGGATAATTGTTTACATGCCAGTATCATGTGTGTCTTCGATAGTTAACTCTTCGTCGTCTGCAACCTCTTCTTCCATCGGGACTTCTTCTTCAGTTATAGCTTCCTCACTGTCTGCTTCATCCGAGCTCTCTGCAACCGTTTGTTCTTCTGCGATTTCCTCAGAATGCGTCTCTTCTGCCGTCGACACCTCTTCCATCTGCACTTCAGACACGGTTTCAGCCTCGGTTACTTCTTCGGTGGAAGGCATTTCATCAGCCGCTTCTGCAGTCACCTCAACAGCTTCAGAGATTTCAGCCTCCGCTGTTTCGTGAGGTTCTTCGATCGTTGGTTCTTCAAACATGGGTTCAACTTCGATTGTCTCTTCAACAGGCGCTTCAAGAGCAGTTTCAGGGACATCAACAGAAGGAGTGGTTGTCTCCTCAATAGCCTCCTCAACATATTCTTCAACAGGAGTCTCTAGCGTCTCCTCTTCAGTTGCTTCCTCAATAGGAGTTTCCGGAACCTCAACTGGAGCCTCAGCGTACTCGTCAATTGGCGACTCAACATAAGCTTCAACAGGAGCCTCAGGAGCTTCTAATATCTCTTCAGTAGCCTCCTCAATGGATGTCTCCGCTGGAACTTCAGTAGCATCGATGGTCTCTTCAATTGGTTCTTCAATCGGCACTTCAGCCTCTTCAACAATCTCCTCGACAGCTTCTTCAACTGGAGCCTCAATAGGAGCCTCAATAGTCTCCTCAACAGTCTCTTCAACTGGAAGCTCAGGAATCTCAACTGCTTCCTCCACTGCAACCTCAGGAGCTTCAACAGGCACATCAACAGCAGCTTCGACAGCAGCCTCAGCTTGATCCTCAATTGGCGTCTCTACTGGAGCTTCAGGGACCTCTAGCGTCTCCTCTTCAGGGTAAATTTCAGCATAAGGGGCAATCGTCTCTTCAGCTGCTTCCTCAACAGTAGTTTCCGGAACCTCAACGGGAGCCTCAACATACTCGTCAATTGGCGACTCAACATAAGCTTCAACAGGAGCCTCAGCGGTCTCTTCAGCCGGCACTTCGGCAGTCTCTTCAACTGGTTCTTCAATAGGAGCCTTAATCGGCACTTCAGCGGGAGCCTCAACAGCGGCATCCATGGATATTTCAGCAGTTTCCTCAAAGATGCCTTCAGTGATTTGCATCGTCTCAGCTTCTACGGGTGCGGGTGGGGGTGGTGGCGCTGTAACTTCTGGCATGAGGCTGCTTACTGCCTCCTTGAGGGAACCCAACTGTTTTTTCAAGGCGTTTAGACCGTTTGAAAAAGCGGTACTTTCGTTAGTGTGTAATTCTTCGTCAATCTCTCCTGCAACATACTGGATTTCGGAGTTGGCAAGAAACACTTCCAAGGTACTGATCTGCTTTTCGAGGTCGCCTACTTTGGAGGCCAGATTGCTGGCTAACATTTTCTGGCGCATTTCGATATCAGAGATGATGGTGGAAAGTTCGTTGTCAAGAGATTCATACGTAGACGCCGAAATTCTGCCTGAATTGTAAAGATTGTCAAGAGCCTGCTTCTTTTTCCTAGCTAATTCCAAATCCTTGTTTATTTTCTCGAAAGAGTACTTCCATGAGATCAAATTCTAACACCCAGCCCAAAGCTACTATAAAAGAACGAAATAACTGTTGTTAACATGTAGATATATCGTTAGCTGTCAAAATCGGCTTCTTTTCAGTAATTATCCGCGGGACAGGTTTAAATAAGCATAGATACCAATAAGCATGTAACATCAATCATTAACACACTTAACTAAACTTGAAACAGCCTTGAGTTAGCCAGTTTTTGACCCGGAAAAAGGGGAGCGGGCACACAGTTATTGGAACATGTCGAATGCAGGGCTAAAATGTTTAAATATTTGGGAACTAATTCATACAAGTATGTAAATATTAGAAAGTTATATATAGTTAAAACGTTATTAAATATATTCATATCCAATAGGGGGAATAAGCCTTGGAGCCAAAAAATCTAAACAATACGCACAAGAGAGTTGGCGAGGGCTTCACGAACGCACTCACAAGCAGCTACAACACCATCGCTATCGTCCACAGCAAATTCAGCAGTTTAGTCAGCTCAAAAACAGTTTACTACCTTCGATACTCACCTAAAGCGAGGTGCAATAAAAGTAGCAGGCGAGCGAAAAAATGGCTCATCCCCCGATTCTTGGAGGCAACTAGAGCAGAAGCAAACTTTTGGAGGGTTTCATTAATCCAAGCAGAAAATGGAAACGCAGTTTAGAAACGTTTGTCCACTATTTAACACCGATTTGCAGATTCTATTTCATATGCGCAATCTATGGGATTACGCCGGTAGCCTTGGCGAGTTTCTCGGCAGAAGCGTAATCAAGCTTTTTTTCATTCAAAATTGTGTAACGTTCGGGGCGGATGTCAGAGGCTTGCACCAGAGCCTTTATGATGGACTCGGGTTTTACGCCCAGTTCTTCAACTGTTGTGGGAGCACCTGCTTTCTGAAGCGTGTCTTTGATGCCTTTCCAATCCACATTATAGAGGTAAGCCATCATTATTGTTCCCACGCCGCACTGTTCTCCATGCAAGGCTCCATTGGGTTCAATCAAATCAAGAGAATGACTGAACAGATGCTCTGAGCCGCTACAGGGTTTGCTGCTTCCCGCGATGCTCATAGCAACCCCACAGCTTATCAGCCCCTCCAAAACAAGGCGGAGACCCTCCTCTGCTCCGGGCTTGATTGCATCAGCGTTTTTGGCAATCAATCTGGCGCTCATCAGAGCCAAACTTGCCGCGTATTCCCCATAGTATTCATTTTTTACTTTGTAGGCTAGTTCCCAGTCTCGAACAGACGTGAACTTGGACACTAGGTCTCCGCAGCCGCTGGCAGTGAAACGGTAATCCGAGTTAATGATGACGTCTGTGTCTGCCACTATAGCCATGGGAGACTGCGCCATCACTGAGTAGGGCTTACGCAGTCCCTTGACAGCAGCTACAGGGCTTGCAATACCATCGTGGGAGGCGGTTGTTGGCACGCTTATGAAGGCGATTCCTTGACGCGTAGAACTCAGCTTCGCAACATCAATTTTGGTTCCTCCGCCTACGCCGAGAACGACCTGAGGTTTTAATTCCCGAATTTTTTCTTCAACAGCCCGAACTTCCCACATGGTGGAGGAGTTCACAATAAGATAGTCAACAGTCATTTTCTTGTCGGTGAGCAGATCGATAACCCTGCGGCCTGCGATGTTTTTGGTGTCTGGACCGGTCACTACAAGAGCAGATTCGTCAAAGCCTAACCTCTGGCAAATCTCGCTTAACAGAGGTAAAGTTTCGTTTCCAACCACAACTTCCCTTGGAAGCTGCATTCGATGTAACTGCATTTTCAATGCAATCACGGATATGATTAAAGGCTCCCTATTAAGTTTCAGGTTTCCCGCATTTAAGACGTTTGATGCCAGAAACATGTACTCCAGTTTCGAAATCTTTTTAAATATGTCAGGGATGTATATACACCTCTGACTTCTCCCGAGTCATTCTGCTATCAATATATTTTCGGGGGACACAAAAATGCATGAATCTACCGAGAAATTAGCATTGAAAGGAACAACAACCGTTGGCGTCGTTTGCACAGACGGTGTTATCCTCTCTTCAGACACCCGTGTGACAATGGGATACTTCGTAGCCCACAAAAAAGGCAAAAAAATCTACCAGATAGACGACCACATGGCAATGACCATCTCAGGCAGCGTCGCCGATGCGCAACGTGTGGTTGAAATACTCAAGGTGAACGCCAAACTGTACAAACTAAACAACAGCAGACCCATCCCAATACAAGCTGCATCCCGCCTAGTCGCAAACCTGCTCTTTTCCGCCCGTTTAGCGCCGCTAGTCGCGCAGATTCTTGTTGGCGGGGTTGACTCTACAGGACCTCACGTTTTCGCTTTAGATCCCTTCGGCAGCCTAACAGAAGAGAAATGCGTGGCTACAGGCTCAGGCTCCCCCATAGCTTACGGGGTTCTGGAAGACAAATACGAGGAAGGAGCCACAATAGAGGAAGTGTTGCCTGTTGTTGTGCGCGCTGTTGACTCAGCTATGAAGAGAGACATAGCAAGCGGAGACAGCTTTGACATAGCGGTCATAACGAATGAAGGTTACCGTGCACTAGGCACTGAAGAAAAGAAGCAGATTCTAGGGGGCTCCTGAGGAGCGATAATGAAGCGTTGAAACCATCCGAGAAAGACCAAGTGGACATAAGTCAGCATATACTGAAGAACATTCCTCCGCAGGCTGAAGTCACCAGAATAGAGTATGAGGGGCCAGCTCTCGCTGTTTACACCAAAAAACCGGAGGTTCTAGTTGAGCAAAGCTACATAATCGCAGACATAGTCAAGCTGATCAGAAAACGGATTGTTGTGCGTTCCGACCCTTCGATAAGAGCTAAAGAACGGGAGACAGAAAGAATCATAAAAAAGATTGTCTCCGAAGAGGCAGAGATAACGAACATAAACTTTGATCCCAGCCTCGGAGAAGTTATAATAGAAGCGAAAAAACCAGGAGTGGTTATTGGAAAAAACGGGGGAGTCCTGCAGGAAATCATTAAACAGACACATTGGCGACCCCGAATCCTAAGAAGCCCACCCATACCCTCCAAAATCATCGCTCACATGCGACATTTCCTTTACTCAGAAAGCAAGGAACGAGAACGGATACTGCGTTCCA
>Ga0209427_10005078_pt1 | contig 15115 bp, 11 predicted proteins | sample DeeMarSWOR136_30_FD_187465 | JGI IMG/M metagenome (GOLD analysis project Ga0209427, IMG submission 187465) | Marine sediment microbial communities from White Oak River estuary, North Carolina - WOR-1-36_30 (SPAdes) (version 2) | ecosystem: Environmental > Aquatic > Marine > Intertidal zone >...
CTCGCCATCAAGGGTGACATATTGCGCACAGCTATGGCTGATGACACTGGCCTGGGCTTTGAACTGATGAAACACCTGGCCCGACTTGCCCGCCTCCGGCTGGTGGAAACCCGGGTACGCCTCACGAGCGGGCTCGGTCTCCTCCTCCTGGGCAAGGAGCTCGGGGCAGCTGAGTAATCACGCTTCTGAATCTGGAGCGAGACTCCTTAGCTTTGGAAGAGGCCATTACGGCAGTCGTTTGCACATCGTAGTATCTGGTTTAGTCGCGCGCGATCAGTAGCCCCTGGCAGGTCAAGCGACTCCGGCATTCCACGAATCGTGAAAGGGTGCAAAGTCTGCAACAGTGCTGACGCAGCTACCATTGAGCCGAGAGCGGTCATCGGCGAAGAGCATAGAGGGCTGCATATGGGACCCACGGTAGTGACCACCGAAGGATATCCTCGCATAGTGACCAGGTATGGAATAAAGGTGAGGGGTTTACGCAGAGACTGTTGACATGTTGAAAGCGGCATGGTATAAGTAACCTAAAAATCAAGGAGGGGTAAATGGCAGCTAGCTATGGCCTGACACGGCTCGAGTGGGATGAGGAGCTTGATCTGAAAAGCTACCCGCTCTGGATATTGCACCCGCAGTTTGTTCCCATGACAACCCCGCTGTATACAGCAGTAACCGTCCCGCTTCTTGCTCACGGCACTCAATACGCTTGTGAAGTGCTGCAAGTTCCCGGTAACAAGGGCTTTGACCAGAGGGTGATCGATGGCTATGTTTTTATGACGTCGATAATAACAACTGATGAAGAGCGGAAACAGCGCGAGCCGATTTTCAGAGAAAGGCTAATGCCATTTATTGAGGATTTGGACAAAGAGTGGCACAAGTTCAGAGATGAATGGATGGCGGTGATCGAGCCGCTGAAGGAAACCGAGCTCGAGAAGCTGAGTGACATGCAGCTTCAGCTCTATTGGGAGGACTATCTACAGGCTAATCAGAGATTTTGGGATGTGCACTTCCACCTCTTTTGGGCTGTGCTTCCGGTGTATATATTGTTCGAGGATGCCTGTGGGGAATTGCTCAGTCTTGGCCCTCAAGACCCCGGCTTTAAGAAGCTGCTGGCAGGCTTTGACAATGAGATATTCAAGGTGAATAGGGAACTGTGGCGCCTCGGCGATAGGGCAACGGAACTTGGGCTTGCTGAGGTTTTCATTGGCACAGAAGACAACGAAGGCATCTTGCGGGCGCTCGGAGAAAGCGATGCGGGGAGGAAATGGCTTGTGGAATATCAGCAATTCCTCAAGGTTCGTGGCTGGAGGACTCCCAAGATGCTGGAGTGGTTCTCTCCCTCCTGGATTGAGCAGCCGAGCCTGGGTATAGGGTCCATCAGGCAAGGCATAGCGAAAGGAGGGGCATTCGCCCTCGACAAAGAAAGATCGCACTTGACCGAGGAGAGGGAGGAGGCAGAAAGCGAAGTTCTGGCCAAGATCCCCGCGGACAAGAAGGACTGGTTTGAGAAGCTGATGCGGTCTGCTCAGAAGGTTGGTTCCTGGCTTGAGGAACATGACTATTATCTGGATTTGCAGGCAAATGCATTGGGTCGCCATGTGACCAAGGAGTATGGCAGGCGGTTTGCTCAAAGAGGTGTTATCGACGATCCCGATGATATCTACTTCTTGATGCTGGGCGAGATTCAGAAAGCAGCAATACCGATGGGGAAAGTCAACCTGCGCCCATACGTAAAAAGATGCAGAGAGGAGTTTGACACATACTCCAAGAAGGAATTGCCACCGATAATCTTGGGAGACCCGACTAAACTGCCGTATATGGCACAAAACGATGCCGCATACCGTGTACAGCTCACTCCACAACTGGTGAGGCCGGAGCTAAAAGCCGATCTCTATGGCTCTGGCTCAGCCCCTGGAGTGGTTGAGGGTGTTGCCCGTGTTGTCATGTCAGAGGCCCAGCTTGATCAGGTTCGGTCTGGCGAGATACTGATTGCCCCTGCCACCTCAGCTGGCTGGACCCCTGTCTTTGGCATCGCCAGCGGCGTGGTTACCGATCTCGGAGGTGCCCTGTTCCATGCCGTGATAGTTGGGCGGGAGTACGGGATACCTGCTGTCTGCGGCACCGGGGAGGCAACCAGAAAGATCAAGACCGGAGATCGGGTCAAGGTAGATGGCGATAATTGCGCGGTCTATATCCTGAAATAACGAATGCAAAAAGCCAATACATTGCTGAGTCGCTACAAAGGGAGAGATACTCGAGGATAGCTGAGGCACCGCTAAGTGGCTAGTTAAATTTAACGCCCGGAACTACGCACTCATTGACGATGCTGATGTCTGGCGCAACTTAGCATGGGCGTGTGCAGTCTGTTCGATGCTCTCAATCATCCTCCTCATAACTTCGTCGCAAATGCGGGATGCCCTGCTGGAGGGGACAAACCTGTTGCCGCGAGCTGATGAAGGACAAAGTCCCGAGGGAACTCAGCAAGGAGAGTCTCCCCGACTGCGAGAAGCACGCAGCCGCGAAGTGTGTGCCTTTAATACACCTTGCACTTGTAGACTTTGCATAGCGCCGTTTTAAGCGGCCAACCCCCGGCATGTTCATCACAAGTGTCGGGGTCGTCATCGGTGAGGACGTTGACATTGGACTCCCAGACTCCGTGGAGCCAGGGCTCCTCTCCGGGAAGCTCGGGGAACCACCAGCCATGCTCGCAGTGAACCACCCTGGGATCTATGCCATCAAAGAGTTTGGCTTTCATCCTGACGCGGCCCCTGCGGCTCTCGATCCAGACCCAATCGCCATCTTTGATGTCCAGGCCCTCCGCTGTCCTCGGGTTGATCTGAACAAGTGGATCTGGGTGCTGAAGTCGCATCCAATCAACCTGACGATGCTCGGAGTGGAACATGGGAATGAAGCGCCCGCCGGTGATCAGCATGAGCGGGTATTCCTTAGCTATCTCTGGAGTGCCTACCGGGTTCTCAAAGCTCTCTTTATACTGAGGCAGTGGGTCATAGCCGAGCTTTTCGAATATGGTTGAGTATAGCTCGAATTTGCCCGTGGGAGTGGCGAACCCTGTTCTCTCATACTTCTTGTATTCGTTGGGCTTGCTGTCAAAGCCCCCTTGAGCCATGAACTCCTTAAAGGTCATCCCAAGCGGTTGGAGTTGGTAGTCAAATAACTCCTCACGATTCTTCCAAGGCCAATGTTCAGCGTACCCCAGCCGTCTTGCCAGCTCACCCAGGATTTCCTCATCGGTCTTGCGGTCATACTTGCCGGGCACCGATGCTGGCAGCACCTGCTCACCGCCGATCATCATGTTGTCGCTGCCAGACCAAGCGAAGAGGAAAGGCCTCTCCAGCCACGATGCCACCGGCATCACATAATCAGCCAGCTCAGCGCTGGGGGTCAGGAAATAGTCTTGAACCGTATAGAGCTCCAAGCTCTTCAACGCCTTATACACTAGCTTCACATTCCCGTAAGTCACCAGAGGATTGCTCGCAATGGTCATCACCGCCTTGACCGGGTATGGCTTCCCGGTGAGTATAGCCCGAATCATTGTTGGGAAATGCTGCACAGCCGCGGAGCGTGCCACCTGAAATGGCTTGCCCCATAGCTTGAGCGAATGCTGCAAAATCAAGTCATATCCAGGCCAGCCCATCAATCTGAAGCGATCTGACCCCAACTGCTTCTTTTTTTGTTCCGGCGACAGAAGTTCACAGGCCTCCAATTCCGGCTCTGTGATGCACCGAGCCGGCCCTGGCATATAGGAGCCGCCCTCGACGTCAACGTTGCCTGTTATCGCGAGTAAGTCATATCGAGCCTGGATGGCTGCAATGTGGTTGGGATGGTGCTCTACGCCCATTCCGTGCAGCGAAGCCGTTGGTCTATTAGTGGCATACATCACAGCAGCCTCTATGATCTTGTCGGCTGGCACCCAGGTAATCTCGGCCGCCCTCTCCGGGGGATACTCCCGGGCTCGCTGTGCCAATTTGTCAAATCCGTAGCACCATTTGGTCACAAACTCCTTGTCGTAGAGCTCTTTGCCAATGATGACATTGATCATCGAGAGGAACAAAGCGGTATCGGTACCCGGTCTCAGCTGCAACCATATGTCAGCTAGCTCCGCCACCTCGCACTTCCTGGGGTCGGCGACGATAAGCTTCATCCCTGCCTTCTTACCATCGCGAATGGCTCTCCATAGCCGCGTCTGAGACTGCGCCGGGTTGATTCCTGCCACCAGCATGCTCTTGGTAATTGCTCCTAAGCCAGGCAGGACGGTGACGTAGGTGCGGTGTGCAGCCCCAGATAGGGCAGCTGCGACGACAATGTTGGGAGTATGACATATCCTGGAGTTGCCGCCATAGTTTGTGCTTCCCAGAATATGGTAGAATCGACTCTGCATGTCGCTTCTGGTGCGCAGCGTGCCAGTGGTCTCAGCTAGGGCCTCTGGGCCATATTTGTCTGTTATCTCACGCAGCTTTCCCGCAATCTCGTCCAGGCATTGTTCCCAGGAGATCTGCTGCCACTTGCCCTCGCCTCTCTGTCCTGCCCTTTTCAACGGGAAATTGAGACGGTCAGGGTGATGCATCCACTCCTGAGCGCCACGCACTCTCATACAACCCTCAACCCGCGGCAGCGAACTGCCACGGGGGTCTGTCGGATCCTCTTCAATTTTTCGCAGGTTTCCATTCTCAACATGCACCAATACTCTACATTTGTTATGACACCACTCGCATACTGCCCTTGTTACTTTCTCTGCCATGATCAGATTTATCTCCTCTCTGTACTATATCTCAGACACTCAGACCCTCCCCCAATTTGAACTGGTGGGAGGGATTTTGCTGCTTAATCCAAGATATGGACTAAGCTGAGGTCCGAGTCCACCCGTATCCTCTGCCCTGATTTGACCTTTTTCTATACCTTTCCCTCCAGAGCAGGTTTCTCATTCTTTATCTTTCGCTCGGCTCTACTCAACCCAGGATATAGACTACGCCGAGGTTGCCGTCAACCCTTATCTTATCACCCGTCTTGATCTTCTTCATCGCCTCGATGCAGCCGCTCACAGCCGGTATCCCGTACTGCCGGGCCACGATCATCGCATGTGCGATGGAGCCACCGCCATCACGGATGATTGGGTACATCCTATCCCACACAGGGGGTGATGTCAAGTCTTTCTCGAACCGGGGTTTTGACCAACTGCGGCGTTCTTTTCCACACCCGGGAGGTGCTCCACCGTTGACGACGGGGTGCGGCAGAACCTTCCCTCAGGCTGAAGTTCTGCGCGGGGCGATATGATCGCTTCTCAGCTCGGCATAGTGAGTACATGTAGGCCTCAGACCCGTGGCTCTGCGCACCGCGGTTTCCCGCGGTCTGCCTTTCTCGGAGCGAGATCTGTTTTTAAGCTAAAGATATTTTGCCAGGTCTGAAGAGTTCTAAGCTCTTCACCTCAGTGCCAGCCCGGTCATAATGTTGCCTCTAAAAAAGGACAAATGCTCCTTGCGAGGAGCGTTTGTCAGCTTGGACACTCGTTTTCCCACTACTGCCACTGCCTAATCGCACCCTCTACTCCCATCGCCCTTAGTGGTGGCAAGTGCAGCACGCGGTATCCCACTTGTCAACGCTCCGTCTAGGGTCAAGGGGTATCCTGTACCATTTTCGGCAGACTATGAAAGCTCAGGCTCGAAACCAACCGACATCTCGCTCACCAGTTGAGCATATGGTTTAAAAACAGTTTGACGATTCGTTCGATGCCCAATCCCGGATATAAACCCGAAATCTTCTCAGGACTTGACACTGTGCTGGAAATGGTGTACGTTTGCGATAATCACGGCCGCATGCAGGCGATTGACCCTTATCAGGGAGCAAGAGACTTTCGAGAGGATGAGTAGCACAGCGAGAAAGGCGGAACCACGGCAGTGTTGTTGGCAGACCAAACGGAGAGGGGGTGGCAATGGTCGAGTCGATAACAGGCACCAGGCTTTAGCCAAATAATAAAAAGGAGGAGGAAATGCCCGAAGCTTGTTATGGATTGTACGGACTTCAGTTGCGGGATGAAGAGGTAGAAAGATATACCGTTTGGGTGGCTGATATAGCGCATGCTTATCCGGCGCAGAGTCCGCTGTTAGCGTATCTTCGTGACACGGGCGTCACTGACGGCTGCGGATATGGCGCGGAGAATCTATTCTGTCCCGAGACCAAGGGCTTGGAGTGGAGGCTGGTCGATGGCATGGCCTATGTAACGGTGCGCGAGCCGAGGCCAGAGGAGGTTTCGGAGCGGGAAAAGGTATTCCGGGAGAAGATAACCCCATACATCGAGAACTGGGATGAGATGTGGAACGGAGTGATAGCGGAATGGTCGGCTCGGGTAAAGCCGCTTCAAGAATTCGACGTCGAGCATGCTACCAATGGCGAACTCCTTAAGCACTTCTATGAGTTTCTGTCGTTTTGGTATGAGAACTGGTTCAAGCATTTTGAGTGGATGTATGCTGCCGATATCCTGTTCGGCCAGTTCAGGACCACACTCCAAGAGCTAGCCGGGATTACGCCCGTGGACCCCCTATTCAAAAAGGTATTGGGTGGCTTTGATAATATGATGGTTAGGTTCAACAGGGAGCTATGGGGTCTCGCTGACCGAGCCAGGGAATTAGGCGTTGATGGCATTTTCCTGACCACGGACAACGATGAGGAGGTTCTGCCTAAGCTGGAGGAAAGCGAGGCGGGGAGGAAATGGCTGGAGGAATACCGCTCCTGGCTCAAGGTCCGTGGCTGGAGGTGTAACCGGGCAGAGGAGTTTATCGATAATCCCTCCTGGATCGAGAAGCCCAGCTTGGGAGTGCCCTTAATAAAACAGGCGCTGGCTAAAGGCGGAGCTTTTGCCGTGGACTTCGCGCGCTTGGTCACGGAAAGAGGGGAGGCGGAGAGAGAACTGCTGGTCAAGGTGCCTGAAGACAAGAGGGGGTGGTTTGAGAAGCTGATGAGGTGTGGGCAGAAGGCTGGCGTGTTCAGCGAGGATCATAACTATTACTTTGACTGTTGGAATATGTCAATGGGTCGCCACCTATTTCAGGAATATGGAAAGCGCTTTGTCCAAGCCGGAGTCATTGATCAGGTTGATGACATTTATATGCTCATGCCTTGGGAGATAAGGAAGGCGTCCATAGCCCTGGAAAGAGTCAACCTGCGCCCCTATGCCAAAGCGCGCCGCGAAGAGTGGGAAAAAGTTGTGAAGCTGGGCTCTTGGGAGTTCAAGCCATTTTATGGCGATATCGGTAAGCTGGGTGAGGTGGCGAGGAAGGACCCACTGATGTCGATAGTAGCCGAGCTGCCCGTAGTACGGCCGGAGTTGGAGGCTGACCTTTATGGTGCGGCCTCAGCCCCTGGCGTTGCCGAGGGAGTTGCCCGCATCATAGCGGATGAGTCACACTTCAGGGAGCTTGAGCCAGGTGAAATCTTAGTCTGCGCTGCCACAATGCCTAATTGGACACCTCTTTTTAACGTAGCTGCTGGCGTGGTAACCGATGGAGGGGGCAATCTATCTCACGCTGTGATCGTCGGTCGGGAGTATGGCCTGCCTGTTGTCGCTGGCACCTTGGAGGCGACGAAGAGGATCAAGACCGGGAATAAGGTCAGGGTGGATGGCACAAACGGGGCGGTTTATATCTTGGGTTGAGGAGGTGCGCCGCAACTGACTAGTGATCTACGACAACCTGATCGGCGACGCTGACGATGGCGATGCCACTCAAGCCATTGGCGGCAGTGGCATCGTTATCCACTCCAAGTAGCCCATGACGTCAAGACCTCGGCCGGAAGCCCCGGTCCAGCAACCGGGGCTTCCGTTATTCCCTGGTACCGCTACCGGGAGTCCACGAGGCGCTCTGGACGACTCCCCACTCGCTCAGTTTGGTTGCCGGTATACGCCATCTGTGCTTGCCCTCTTAGCTTCAATGGTTTACCATTTGCGCTGGAGGTGAGCGGTGAAAGCGGTTACCGAGTATCTCTGGTTCAATACGAGGAAACATCGGGAATTCGTTAATATCACAGAGGAGGTGGAACAGCTGGTGAGGCGGAGTGGTATTGCCGAGGGCTTCGTGCTGGTATCGGCGATGCACATCACGGCTGGGGTATACGTTAACGATGCCGAGGAAGGGCTTATAGCCGATATCGAGGAATGGCTGGAGGGCCTCGCGCCGTACAGGCCAGATTACAGGCACCATGCCACTGGTGAATCAAATGCAGATGCTCACCTAAAGAGCCTACTAGTGCATCATGAGGTCATCGTGCCGGTCACGAATGGCAAGCTTGACCTCGGGCCTTGGCAGCAGATCTACTACGCCGAGTTCGACGGTCAGCGAAAGAAGAGGGTTATTCTGAAGGCCTTGGGTGGGTGACCCAAACCTCAGTGCAGTAGTTGAACAATTCTGACTTTTGTCGTTGAATGGGTGGGCCGAGTGAAAGCAGCTTAATGTAGGTCTCAGGCGATCCGAGACTCAAAGACTGGCGGTTTCAACACCAGATGTGATATGCTGTAAGGCATGATCTCCTAGTATCACGAGAGAAAACGAATGAAAGCTAAACTTTGGGTGAATGGCTTTCTCGGATTTCTAGGGTTCCTTGGTTTTCAAGCTCTCACCCTCCACAGTCCTTGGCAGTTATTCTTCTTTTGCTTTTTTGCCTTCTTCTCGTATTTTAGATACCTCAAGGAGGAACTCAAATACTTGGGTTTCTTTGGCGTAATAGGTTTGATTATAGCGATACTAGGCGTTGTAGGACTAATCAAGGTATAGGAAAGACGACGAGATCATGCTGCTTCCGTCCCTGCTTCTGGCCCCCGCGATCGAGGTATTAGGCAACAATCCTCGGATTCGTTCTCCCGCACCCGTGGCACTCTGAAGTAGACAGCGGCTCCTAAGTTGGGCTACGCATTTGCTGTCACAGTGCTGCCAGACAAAAAACCATTGATTTTGGTCAGGGCCGGGGCGTAAGATTAGAACGAAAGTCGCGGAAACGGGGTGACAGTCTTCAAGGGATTGACTGTCAAAGTGTGGGAGACGGTTGATGGCCGGTGATCAGTCTTCGGCACAGAAGGTTTTTGGACAGCCTGATAAGGATAGCCACGCACTCAAGGGAGGAAGATACAATGGAATACTTTGGCTATGCGGGTAAATCTCTTTTTGTAGATTTAACCAGTGGTCGAATTAAGACCGAGCCGCTGGACATGGAGAAAGCCCGGAAATTTCTTGGAGGAATTGGCCTAAGCGGACGATTGCTCTGCGATATCTTGAAATCCAATATTGACCCTCTCAGCCCGGATAATCCCATCATAATTACTGCTGGTCCTTTTGTAGGTACGCCAGTTCCGCAAAGCAGTAAGATAGAACTCATAACCAAGTCAGCCACTCCGGCGAACAAGGAACAGTCAAAGTATGCCATCGGATGGTCAATGGCCGGCACAGAGCGCTTCGGTGTTATGATGAAAAAGGCCGGTTATGACCAGATAGTGATTACCGGTAAGGCCAGCAGTCCAGTTTACCTGAAAGTAATCGACGATGATGTTGAGATTTGTGATGCTGCTGATTTGTGGGGCAAAAAGGATATCTATGAGACCAGCGATGAACTGGCTCGCCGGTACAAAGGTAGTGGTGTATTTGCTATTGGCGAAGCGGGAGAGAACAGGGTAACTTTTGCCATCGGTATGGTTGATAAGAACGCCACACTGGGCAGAAATGGCGGCGCCACTGTAATGGGTTCTAAGAATATTAAGGCTATAGTGGTGAATGGCAGTGGAGTGGTGAAGATTCACGACTCAAAGACGCTGAAGACTATGGCTTCGAGTATACAAAAAAAGGCCGTAAAGATACCAGAGCTCAAGAAGCCAGGGGTGTTTAGCTGGGAGTTTGACGGTGAATGGGCAGAGCGTTATCCTCTCAGCTTATGGGATGAGTCGCTCATAAAGATCAGTTCCTGTGCTACCTGTCGCACTGGCTGTCATGCAACTTACCGGATAAGAACCGGTGAGTTTGCCGGCGCTGAATTCGGGTTTGGCGCGTTTTTGATCATTCCCAAAAACGGGAAATACCTGGAGCTTAAGGATTATCGGCATGCGCTGAAGTTAGCCGAGATGTGTAATCGATACGGTATCTGTCTTTCTACTGCATCCGCAATGATGCGCTTCGTTACCGCGCTATACGAACGCGGTGTAATAACCACAAGAGATACCGGTGGTCTTGAACTGAAGATGGGCGACATCTATGCCTACCTCAAACTGATAGAACAAATTGCCTATCGAGCGGATATTGGCGATACGATGGCAAACGGATGGTACGCGCTTGCCGAAAGGGTTGGTATGGATGAAGCAGCATATGAGGATAGCCGCGGCGTATTCAAAGGCATCTCGGTTGTTACTGATAATTGGCGCCGTAGACTGGATCCATTCTTGTTTGAGGAGGTAGTAAATTTAAGAGGAGCAAAACAATACCACCCCCTGACCTACCGGAGAAATATAACTATGAACCAGTTGAAGGAGTGGTGCCGGAACCTTGCTATGTCTGAGGCAGAGATAAACCGAATCTTTACCAGCGGCGACTTTAATTGTGCCAGGTTAACCAAGCATGTCGAAGATGGAGAGGCGGTTTACTTTTCTCTGGGTATTTGCATGATGAACATAGTCTATGAACTTCAAAGCATAAAGAAACTTGCTCGCTTCTATCCCGCGGCAACTGGTATAGAGCTTACACCCGAAGAACTCAAGAAAGCTGGAGAAAGAATCCATAATCTGTATAAGATTCTTAACTTAAGGGAAGGATTCACCAGAGGTGACGATGAATTCCCTGAATTGTGGATTAAGAGCACGGAACAACGAGTGAAGTCGCCCTTATTAGGTGAACTCAAGCTCAAGACCTACTTCGGCAATCCAGTTGCTCGTGCCGACCTTGACCAAATGATCGATGACTACTATGACGAGCATGGCTGGGATGTGAGGACCGGTATTCCAACCGCAGAGAAACTTCATGATCTGGAATTAGAGGACTTTGCGGAAGTCCTACCCAAGTAAGACACAGCATGACAGGTTATACCTGTCAGCATAATGACCCCTTTTTCAGACAGCCTGCCACAGGAGGAATTTGCCTGAATCACACAATTTGATGAAAAGTGCAATGCTCGTGATAAGGAAATGAAATGTTACTCACCGCCTCCTCATAGTGAGACTCTGCAGGAGCCGCGACCGACCGTAGCTCAACCCCAAAGCGCATGTCAACTATCTCAACTGGTTTTGCTGGTATCAAGGACTCAGGGTCAAGGCTTCATCGGCTCTGCTCCCTTGAGCAGAATGTAATCGAACGTCGAGCCTTTAGCCTGCCTGAGTTGGAGAGCGTCAACAATTCCCTCGTATTTGCCTCCCTTTAGACCCTCTCCAATGATGAACGCGCCTTCGGCGGCTTCCTTGGCCACTTTCGCCTTTCTTCCTACCGTACGCACCTTGCCGAATTTAGTGAGTCGTGCGTCGAGTGCTTCAACAATTTCGGGGATTCGAGAGAGCCGGCCCGAAAGGAGGATCTCCCGCGGCTTCTCCATCGCAACTGTCATCGCTGCAACGCTCTTCAAAATGCTCTCAAGTATCATGTTCCAGGAAGCTGAAAACTTGTGTCGATATCTCGCCATTTCCTCCGGGGTCAAATCGTCCTTGCCACTCGCGTCTTTGGCTCCACCGCTAAATAGTACCGCTCCGGGGAAGTTGCCCAGTCGTACAGCCAGCTCGGAATCCATGCAGCCAAGAGTGATGAAGCCGGGGCCGCCTGAAGTCCCGCCGAGTCCATCAACTATCTTGCCACCATCAACAGCCATGACCGCACTGAAAGCGTAGCCAATCTCCGCTAAAATAAAAGAGGCTCTGCTATACGGCATGCCATAGTTTTCCGCCTGGTCTCTAATGGCCAGGGCAACACAGCAGACCTTGTCCGCTGTCCCCATATCCATCTTGTTGGCTTTGCGGTAGGATGGCACAGTTGGCAGGTGAATCACTCCAGGAGTGAAATAGACCGGTAAGCCCTCCGACTTCATCAGTCGAAGGACCTTGCGGATGCCATCGTATAATGGGATACTTCTGTCGTCCGGCACCATCAAATCTAATTCCCTCTCACCCATATCCTTGATCGGTGTCACTGGCAGTCCATAACCGGATGGTCCGACGATCATATCCAGTGGACAGACGCCTCTAATCGTATCCAGAAGAACCATGGCATTTTCAGCAACGGCCGATACCGGCACTGTAGTATCAATGATTATCTTTTGCCCTTCCATGCCAAAGAAATCAAAACTCCCCGTTCCAGGGTCAATACCGATGACTCTCATTTACTCTCCTATTTCCTAACCGGTCCCAGCAGCAAGGGACAGCAGGGGTCTGAAGCAAACCAGTCTCCGGTTAACATGAACGTTCTGGAGCGGCATCCCTTACAGTCTGCCACATAGCGACAATCCTGACATTGCCCGGTCCTGTTTTCCGGTTCCTTAATCTGCCGCATGAATGGCGAATCAAGCACCTCACGCCATATCACGTCAAGACGCTTCTCATTGACATTCCCCAGCACCATTGGGGCGAAGCTACATGGTTTCACATCCCCATTGGGCTCAATGAAAAGATACTCACCGAAGATGCAGGCTGTGGTTGAGGAAGCCAAGATACCGGCATTCGATTCCGGCATTTTGGCGATAAGCCCGGCCTCTTTAACGACAGCCCAGAAGAATGGTTCATCGAAGAAGAGGCCGACACCGGTTCTCCGGGCTGCTTCGCAGGCCAGCCTGATCGCTTCCAAATACTCTTCCGCGGTCAGCACCTCCTCGTGATAACCATGACACGGCTTGAATCCAATGACTGTGATCTGCTTCACGCCAATGGACTTCGCTATCTCAAAGATACCAGGTATCTCGGTATAGTTCGCTTTCATCACTGTGAAATTAAGTGCTTCCAAAAGCCCTTTTCTGACACAGTTTCGCGCTTGCTCTATTACTTTCTCAAAGCTGGCCCCACCTCTGATTTTTTCGTAAGTTGCCTTGGTAGCACCATCGATGCTTATCATCACTTTTGTTCCCAGCGATGCAAGGGTAGTCAGTAGCCGGGAGGTGAGCAGTATGCCATTCGTAATCAGATGAACGTCAAGTTGCCTCCGCTGCATAAGGTCCAACAACTCGAACAAATCGTCTCTGAGTAGTGGTTCTCCACCTTCAACGATAACCCACTCAGGCGTCAAATCAGCTATCTCTTCGACCAGACTTCGGGCTCTCGCGGTTGATAGTTCTCCCTGAGCCATACCGCGGCAATGCCGGCAGCTTAGATTACATTTCGGCGTTATTGCCCAATCTACGAGTCGAGGCAAGCTTTGGAACAAGAAATCGCTCCTTTGACGAGCAGCTGTCCGTACCGATGGTTATTATAGCTAATTGAAAGAGAGAGTCAATCGAGCTTCACCAGATCGTTTGGCGTTTCCACCGGCTTGGACACTGTCCGACAAGTTGACTGAACGTTGAGTTGTAACCCAGTTCGACTCAAGCTGAGATTCTCGCTCTCAAGCCTTGTATTCGCCTCTCATCATGTCGTCAAGGATTGCCACCGCTTGTTCTGCGAATTCCGGGTCATTGAGATGGAGATCGACCTCGATGACCCTCACCTTGGGCTCTATTTGCTTCTTCAGCCTCTCGGTAAATGCCTTGCGCTCCTCAGGCATATAAAAAATCCCCTCAGGTTTGTCAGCCTCGAAAAAACCCTGAGTTGGAATGAGCACTGCACTGGGCCCGGTGGCTCTGTTCAGCTTTCTGGCCATTACTTCAGCTAATTCTGCCATCTCCTCTGCGTTCAGCGGAGGCACGGTATCCCTCGGGTTGTGCATATGCAGCTTGCGATTTCTGAACCGAGGTGGCAGTGTTTCCGGAGGCCCAGGCCAGCTGAGGATTCCTAAAACGCCAGGAGCAACAACCTGAGGGATCCCCATCTTGCCAGCAGCTTCCAGCCTATTTGGTCCAGCATCACAGCCGGCACCATACAGGTTGCCAATCAATTCATGCGTGCACAAATCTAAAGAACCAGCTATCAGCCCCTCTTCTATAAGCCGTTCAAATGTCCGGCCTCCAATCCCATTGCTGTGAAATACGGCGACCTCATATCCTCTTTGTTCTAAGAAGCGTTTGGCATGCCAGACATACCTGCAGGGGGCAGTGCCCAGAGTAGTCATACCCACCACTGGCTTTTCCGAAGGCACCTCTCTTGCATAGGTTTCAGCCATGGCCACAATGGCCAGCGCTGCCCGCTCAATTGTCATCTTAGTCCATCTATCGAGACCAGAGAAATCAACGACGCATTGGAATACCACTTGATCAGCGCTCACATCCTCTGGGGCTACAAAGGGAGTAAAAGCCACCGTGGACACCATGAGCTTGGGCACTCCGAGCGGTAATGCTCTCATCACCGACAAGCCGAGTGATGTCCCCATGCTGCCACCCAAGGCGATGATGCCATCTAACCTGCCATCTGAATGCAGCTGCATTGCTATTTTCACAGCCCCTGCTGACATCACAGCCAGCGCCTTTCCCTCATCACGCTGGGTGGCGATTTCCTTCAAATCCCCACCGCCAGCCTCGGCCACCTGATAATGACTGAAGTCGGGGGGAAATGGAGGCTCCTCTAGGACGCCGGTGTCGATCACAATAGCCCTATGTCCCTTTGCTTCTATCAGCTCCTTGACGTATTCGATCTCTTCTCCTTTCGTATCCAGGGTGCCAACGATGACTATGGTCTTAGCCATTCCCACTCTCTCCTCGCTAGCAGCTTGACTGAGTGATCCGAAATCCCCCAAATTTTGGAGCTAACCACCAAGGGTTATCTTTATTGCGCCTCGCCTCCGGAGGGCACATCTCCGACTTTGGCGCAATCGCTCGCAGAGCCAAGCATACCTCTATTATAACTATCGCAGCTTTTTAAGGGTAGGGCATATTTACGTGCCAACACCTAATGCAAACCAAAGGCAGCAAAGTGCACAGAATGACGTTTTGGTTCATTAGAGGTTACTCGCATAGTTTTTCTGCCCTCTTTCAAAAGAATCCATGATGGACTGGCGCGTGGTGCGAAAGCTGA
>Ga0209427_10005081_pt1 | contig 15107 bp, 15 predicted proteins | sample DeeMarSWOR136_30_FD_187465 | JGI IMG/M metagenome (GOLD analysis project Ga0209427, IMG submission 187465) | Marine sediment microbial communities from White Oak River estuary, North Carolina - WOR-1-36_30 (SPAdes) (version 2) | ecosystem: Environmental > Aquatic > Marine > Intertidal zone >...
GATCCAGGTTCTTCTCGATTTTATCTCTCCCTAGAAGATGATCTTCTCAGAATCTTTGGTGCAGAGAGGATTTCTTCCATTATGGAACGTTTGGATATGCAAGAGGGAGAGCGTATAGAACATAAATTATTAACGTCAGCAATAGAAAGGGCTCAAGCGAGAGTAGAAGCTCACAACTTTGACATAAGAAAACACCTTTTAGAGTATGACGATGTGATGAATAAACAGAGAGAGGTGATTTACCAACAGCGAAGTAAAGTACTGAGAGAAGAAAGCCTAAAGGATGAAGTTGAAACTGCAATTGAAGAATTGGCAGAAGAGATGGCTCAAAGGTATGCAGATGATAAGGCTCCACCTGGTGAGTGGGATATTAGAGGATTAAAGGAAGCTGTATTTAAGCAATTCTCTTTCCCCTTACATCTTTCTCCTGCCACTGTGGAAGATTTAACCTATGAAAGTTTGATGGATCTGATTACACAGCAGGCAAAAGAGGTTTATCAAGGAAAAGAAGCTGAGTTTGGGGAAGGTGCTATAAGAAAACTGGAAAAGATAATATACCTTCAAGTAATCGATAGTTTGTGGAAAGAGCATCTGCTCAATATGGATCATTTGAAAGAGGGGATCGGACTTAGAGGGTATGGACAGCGAGACCCTTTAAGGGAATATCAAAAAGAAGGCTATGATATGTTTTTAGACTTACTGGGACGAATCAATGCTGAGACTATTGAAAAATTATATATGGTGCAGCTAGCTAAGGAACCACTGCCCATGCAGCCCACACCATCGCGTTCCCCACAATTTGTCTTGAGTCGAGGTGAAGGGGCCGAACCTCCAAAAGGTAAAACAGTGAAGAGAGAAGGGAGAAAGATTGGGAGAAACGAACCCTGTCCCTGTGGCAGTGGAAAAAAATACAAGAAATGTTGTGGTCGATGAAAAGATTTTAGTGAGAACTGATGACTGAACACAACCATTTGACCACGTTTCAGAAAGGAGTGATACATTGGGGATTTTAGTTACTGGTTTTCGTGCCAGTGGTATTTTTTCAGGCATTAAACAAAGCGGTAAAAAAGATTTGGGTCTACTTTTCTCTGAGGAACCTGCGACTACTGTTGGAGTATTTACAACTAATAAAATAAAAGCTGCACCAGTCTTAATAACCAGAGAAAAGGTGAAACAGAGGTGCTGTCAGGCCATCATTGTGAACAGTGGTAATGCCAATGCCTGTACAGGTACTACCGGGCTTCAACATGCAAATGATTTATGTCAATTAGTAGCTGAACAACTGGGTATATCTGAAAATTTAGTAATGGTATCCTCTACAGGAATCATAGGAGTTACGCTCCCTATGGACAGAATAGAAAATAGTATTCCCAAATTAGCCAAATCCTTGTCTCCTCTGGGCCTTAGCGATTTTGCAGAAGCTATCATGACAACCGATACCTTTCCCAAAATCGTAGTGAAAAAGGATAAGATTGATGGAAAAGAGGTAACGCTTTGTGGAATAGCCAAAGGTTCGGGAATGGTCATGCCACACATGGCAACACTACTATCGTTCATTGTTACAGATTTGGCTATACACGCTGACCTTTTAGAAGAACTCTTTAGAGAGGCTGTTAATAGCTCTTTTAATCGAATCAGCATCGATGGGGAAACAAGCACTAACGATATGGTCATAATGATGGCAAATAGCCGAGCTGGAAATTCAAACCTTCAAAAACAATCGTCCGATCTTAAGACTTTCAAAAACTCATTGAACGCTACTTTCGTAGATTTAAAAAAACTTATTCTTAAAGATGCTGAGGGATCTACTAAGATGATATCTATTCGGGTTAAAGAAGCACGCAGCAATGAGGAAGCAAAAAAAATTGCTTACCAGGTCGCAAACTCAAGTCTTGTAAAAACTGCTTTTTTTGGGGAAGATGTCAACTGGGGACGCATAATAGCTGCTGTAGGGAAAGCAGACGCTGATATAGACCCTGAACACATTGATGTTTTCTTTGATGATTTAATGATTGTAGAAAACAGCACTAGCACAGGTATGGAGTCTCGGGCAAAGGATATTATTAAGAAATCTGAGTTTCAGGTAACTATTACCTTACACAACGGTTCAGGAATGGCAGAAGTCGATACTACTGATCTCACTACTGAATATGTAAAGATTAATTCTTCTTATCACACATAAAGGTAGTCTATAAACTTTTCTCTTGCAAAATAAAATATGGTATGCTAACAAGAAAAGCTATTTTAATGCTGAAAACTTTAATAAATTGTTTTCTTAAAAAAAATAATTTTTGAAAGAGAGGTGCACTTGACAATTCTTAGCATGAAACAACTATTAGAAGCCGGGGTTCACTTTGGCCACCAGACCAAGCGATGGAACCCAAAGATGAAACCCTATATTTTTGGTGCAAGAAATGGTATTTATATTATAGATTTACAAAAAACAGTTACCCTCTTTGAAAAAGCCTATAATTTCATTGTCGACGTAGTATCTAATGGCAAAAAAGTTCTTTTTGTAGGCACAAAAAAGCAGGCTCAGGATTCAATCGCAGAGGAATCTCAAAGATGTGGTATGTTTTATGTTAATAATCGATGGCTGGGAGGTACTCTCACTAATTTCAAGACCATCAAGAAAAATATTGAAAAACTAAAAGATTTGGAGTCTATAAAGTCTGATGGCAGAATTGAACAGTTGTCTAAAAAAGAGGCTTTAGAGATTGATAGAGAAATTGCTAAGTTAGAATATAGTTTAGGCGGCATAAAAGATATGGAACGCCTTCCAGGAGCTCTATTAATTGTGGACCCCAAGAAGGAAAGAATAGCGGCCGCAGAGGCAAAGAAACTGGGTATACCATCAGTTGGCCTCTTAGATACCAACTGTGATCCCGATGATTTAGATTACATCATACCCGGCAATGATGATGCAATTAAGGCAATTAGGCTATTTACTTCTAAGATTGCAGATGCGTGTATAGAAGGAAAACAGAAATTTGAGGAAAGAATTCAAGCTGAAAGCATGAAAGAATTAGAAGAAAGTGATGAAAAAAAAGATACCTAAGAATTACCAAATGAGTCGGGGGGAGGAATGAAAATCACCGCATCTATGGTAAAGCAACTGCGGGAAAAAACAGGTGCCCCTATGATGGATTGCAAAAAGGCTTTAGTCGAAAGCAATGGAAATTCGGAAAAAGCTATTAGTTATCTTAGACAGAAAAGTTTGGTAACAGTGTCACAAAAGGTTAGCCGTGCCACAATTGATGGTGGTATAGCCTCTTATATTCACCCTGGCAGTAAGATGGGGGTTATGTTAGAATTAAATTGCGAGACAGATTTTGTGGCACGAAGTGATGAATTTAAAGAACTTACCAAAAATATAGCTATGCATATTGCTGCGCTTAATCCACTTTACCTAACCAGGGAAGATGTCGATCCTCAAGTTATTGAGAAAGAGAAAGAAATTTATCTCACGCAAGCAAAGAACTCAGGAAAACCGGAGAAAGTATGGGATAAAATTGTTGGTGGAAAAATGGAAAAGTTCTATTCCGAAGTATGTTTAATGGAACAGGTCTATATTAGAGATGATAAGCTTACGATAAAAGATGTAATAAATGAGATGATAGCGAAACTTGGTGAAAATATTTCTGTTAGACGCTTCGTGAGATATCAACTTGGCGAAGAACTGAATCAATAGCATTTATTTGGATTCAAGCATTGAAGCCAAAGTATCATAGAATTCTTCTGAAGCTTAGTGGTGAAGTATTAAGTGGCGATCAAAGCTATGGCATCAGTCCTTCGACAATTAATGGTATTGCATATGAAATTAAAGAAGTTATCGGTTTAGGATTAGAAGTCGGTATTGTGATTGGAGGTGGAAATATCTTCAGAGGTATTTCTGCTGACGCTCAAGGTATCGATCGAGTATCTGCCGATTATATGGGGATGCTTGCTACCCTGATTAATAGTCTCGCCTTACAGGATGCCATAGAAAGGCAAGGAATACAGAGCAGGGTTTTATCAGCTATAGCTATGCCTCAAGTAGCAGAACCCTACATTAGACGCCGTGCAACGCGTCACTTGGAAAAAAAGAGGGTAGTTATATTTGCCGCAGGAACAGGGAATCCCTACTTTTCAGCAGATACGGCTGCTGCTCTCAGGGCTATAGAAATAAATGCAGAGATCATTTTAAAGGCAACTAAAGTAGATGGTATCTATGACAAGGACCCTATGATCCATCGAGATGCTCGCAGGTACAGTGAGATTAGTTATCTAGAAGTTTTAAATAAAGGATTGAAGGTAATGGATGCGACAGCCGTTTCACTATGCATGGATAACAAATTACCTATGATCATTTTTAATCTCACCGAGGCAGGCAACATTAAAAAGGTAGTCATAGGAAATGAAATAGGAACCATTATAAGGGGCTAGTTAATGAATGAAGGGGTATTAAAAGAACTTAAAGAACAGATGGATAAATCTATACAGGCCTTACACAAAGATTTAAATCGGATAAGAACGGGAAGGGCTTCCACAGGTCTCCTTGATGATATTAAGGTGGATTATTATGGAACACTAACGCCTCTGAATCAAATTGCTACCATTGCTACTCCTGAGAGCAGATTAATAACAATCCAGCCTTGGGATATCAACATTATTGATGGTATTGAGAGAGCTATTCAAAAATCTGAGTTAGGTTTGAATCCAATGAATGATGGTAAAATCATTCGCATTAACATTCCTAGTCTTTCAGAGGAACGCAGGAAAGAGTTAGTTAAGGTAGTAAAAAAAATGACAGAAGATTGTAAAGTTGCCTTAAGAAATCACCGAAGGAATATTAATGAAAAGCTTAAGAAGATGAAAAAAGAAAAAGAAATTTCAGAAGATGACTATTTCAGGCAGCATGAGGAGGTCCAACGAATAACAGATGACCATGTCTCTCAATGCAGTAAGATTTTTGACACCAAAGAAAAGGAAATTCTTGAATTTTGAGGCTTGAGTGCACAGAAAAAGACATTCATAGAGAAGGAGGTGATCCCGTGTCTTATAGAATAACAGACGAATGTGTAGCGTGTGGAACTTGTGCTGAAGAGTGTCCTTCAGATGCCATTCATGAAGGTGATGATATCTATGTGATTAATCAAGATGAGTGTTCTGAATGCGGCACTTGTATGGAAGTCTGTCCCACAGAGGCAATCGTGGAAGAGTAAGGATAAGGTGCCGAGGTTAACCTCGGCACATGCTCCTTTCTCTCTGATTTCTTCTCGATCTTCTTACTTCATATAATACAATTTTAGTGCGCATAACTATTAATCCCCATTTCATATATACTCCATCAATCAAAAAAGAGAGCACTACAAGACCAATGTTCTGCTCTTCTATACATTTATTCTTAATTATTAGAGTTGTTGATCACAATATATACCATTTTTCATAGAGTTTTGTTGACTGTTAAGGTTTCAATATGTTTTTTCGAATTTCTCTATTCTTAGTTAAAAGCCAGGTGATTATACTAGACTGCATCACTACAAATATATAACCATAAGAGATTTTTATGAAGCAAATAAGAAAAGATAAATTACCAAGGCATATTGCAATCATAATGGACGGAAACGGTCGGTGGGCGGAAAAGAAATCTCTCAATCGTATTGTTGGTCACCGGAAGGGAATTGAGGTAGCAAGGGAAGTTATTCGCTGCTGCAGAGAATTAGGTATTCAAGTCTTAACTCTCTATGCTTTCTCGACAGAGAACTGGAACAGACCTAAGAGAGAGGTAAAAGCACTTATGACACTTCTAAAAAGATTTCTCCGTGCTGAAGGAAAAGAATTAATTCAAAACAATATTCGTCTCAATACCATTGGTAATATTGCAGATCTACCGAAAGATGTGAGTGAAGTTCTTAAAGAATTTATGCTAGAGACAAAAAACAACACAGGCATGATACTCAATGCAGCTTTAAGCTATAGTGGGAGAAATGAGATTATTCAAGCAATCAAAAAAATCGTAAGATATGTACAGCAAGGAAAATTGACACCACATCAGATTAATGAAGAGGTTTTTTCCCACTGTCTCTTTACAGATGGATTGCCTGATCCTGATCTACTTATTAGAACAAGCGGAGAACTTCGAATAAGCAATTTCCTCCTATGGCAAATGGCTTATACAGAAATATATGTTACTAATATTCTATGGCCTGATTTTACTAAAAAGGATTTATTAGATGCGATAGAAGATTACCAAGGGAGAGAGAGGAGATTTGGTCTTACTCAGAAACAGATAAAATCCAAATCTTAGTACTAGGTAAAGAGTTTTTTAGTTCTCATCATTATAAATTATCAACGTATCTTGATGTTTCACCCTTTCTTTACGTAAGTGTGATGACTATTGTATTGTGATAGATAGCAAATGTAATTTCCTTTCACACTGTAAAGAATACGATAACAATGCACTATTTCTCATTTGAGTAAAATGTTAGCTAAAAGGATTTTAACAGGAATAATTGCAATTCCGCTTCTTATAGCTTTAGTTTATTGGGGCTCAGAAATTATCTTTTTAATCACTATCATGCTGACTGTTGGCTTTGGTCTCGTCGAATTTAATAAAATGAATCTGGCAAATGATAGCTTCACAAACACTAGTGCCATTGTCCCAGGTTTGGTTTTAGTCTGGTTTATCTATTATTATCGGGATTATCTATCTTTTGAAAACACCAATGGGTTGAGTTGGCTTATAGTCTGGTCAATAGTTCTTGTTACTCTTGCTGCTTTTCTCTCACTGCTTATGCATCTAGTATTCTTTTCTAAAAAAGTGTTTTCACTGACTAAGCCTTTCATAGTGGTTATTGGTATTCTCTACGTGAGTTTATTATTATCCTACCTTATATTAATAAGGTGCGGTGAAGACGGAAGAAGCTGGGTGTTTTTTACTCTTTTAGTAGTATGGGGTGGAGATTGTGGATCTTATAGTATAGGAAGTTTGATAGGGAAGCACCAACTCTACGCTGTTGCTAGTCCTAATAAGACAATTGAAGGGGCTCTAGGAGGTTTAGCAGCTAGTTTGATTGCTGCCTTTGGTGGTAAACTTTGGTTTTTGAAACAGCTTACCATGACTCACTGTGTAGTTCTCGCTTTAGGGATAGCAGTGATAAGCCAGTTAGGAGACCTTTGCGAATCAACCTTTAAGCGGATAAATGGTGTCAAAGACTCAGGCAACTTGTTTCCAGGACATGGGGGAATGCTTGACCGTATAGACAGTCTCCTTTTTACTGCTCCCTTGGTATACTATTATAAAATGTTGATTTTATGATGGTATATGTAATAATAATTTGTATATGACCTTGCCTTCATCACTACAACATGGGAGACATTATTGAAGCGTTTATCAATCTTAGGTTCAACGGGCTCAATAGGGATAAATACACTTGATGTCGTTAGTCGCTTTCCTGACAGTTTTAGCATTATTGCACTAGCAGCAGGAACCAATCTTAAACTACTAAAAGACCAGATTAAAGCATTTAAACCTCAAATAGTTTCTGTACTTACAGAAACCCTCGCTAAGGAACTCAAAAGGCTTCTTCCCAGAAACTACATGCCAGAAATAGTTTATGGAAATGAGGGGGTAGCTATCGTTGCCAGCTTAGAAGAAATAGATATAGTAGTGTCTGCTATTGTTGGTTCAGCTGGATTAATTCCTACTTATACAGCTGTTAAAAGAGGTAAGCATATTGCCTTAGCCAATAAAGAGACACTCGTGATGGCTGGTAAGATTATAGTGAGTGAAGCTCGCAAGCAAAATACGAAAATTATACCTATTGACAGTGAGCATAGTGCTATCTTTCAGTCACTACAGGGAAACCGAAAAAAGTATATCAAAACTATAATTCTAACAGCCTCTGGAGGTCCTTTCCTAAGGTATTCTCACAAGAGGCTCGCAACTGTTGCACCAAGGGAAGCTCTAAATCATCCAAAGTGGAAAATGGGGAAAAAAGTGACTATCGATTCAGCCTCCTTGATGAATAAAGGTTTAGAGGTGATTGAGGCAAAGTGGTTATTTGATATAGCCTCAGAAAATATTAAAGTGTATATCCATCCTCAAAGTATTGTTCATGCAATGGTAGAATATACTGATGGGAGTGTGATTGCTCAGTTGTCCCATCCAGATATGAGAATCCCAATATCGTACGCCCTCTCATACCCTAAGAGGATGCCTACTATGCTGTCTTCTTTGAATTTATTGGAAGTTGGGAAATTGAACTTCATTCCACCAGATCTCAAAAAATTCCCCGCTTTAGGTTTAGCGTATAGGGCACTAGAAGATGGAGAAACCATGCCAGCAGTTTTAAATGCAGCAAATGAAATAGCTGTAAGAGCTTTTCTTAACAGAAAGATACGGTTTACAGATATTCCTGAAATTGTAGAAAGGACTATGGACGTTCATCACCCTCGAAAAATTGATTGTCTTGAAGATGTTCTTATAGCAGATTGTTGGGCTCAACAAAAAGCTGAAGAAATGATTTCACATCTTAAATAGAAAGAACTTAAAAAATGTGAAGGTTAGGTTATGACACGATGATTACATTAATTTCTTTTACAATTGTAATTGGCATCCTCATTTTTGTACATGAATTTGGACATTTCATTGTCGCCAAAAGAACAGGAGTTGAGGTAGAAAAGTTCTCTTTAGGTTTTGGCCCTAAACTATTTGGGTTCAAAAGGGGTGAAACCCACTATATGATCTCTGCCATACCCTTAGGGGGATATGTAAAACTAAAGGGAGAAAACCCTGATGAACCCCTCACCAATGATTCAAAAGAATTTGGATCTCGTTCTGTAGGAGTAAGATGGGCAATAGTCTCAGCAGGACCTCTCATGAACTTTCTTTTAACCTTTATTCTCATGCCTCTTGTATTTATTATAGGCATTCAGGTTCCTACCTATTTAGAGAAAAAATCGGTAGTACATTGGGTTGCTGAAGACTCACCTGCTATGACAGCAGGTTTTCAAACAGGAGACCATATACTTGCTGTTAATGGGAAAGAGGTTGAAAATTGGAAGATGTTCAACACCCTCACTCAAACACAGCTCGGTAAGGAAATAAAAATAAGAATTAGAAGAGGCAATAGAATCCAAGAAAAAATAGTTAACCTTTATTCCGATAGCTTAAGCACAGCAGGGATAGGACTGTTCCCCAAAATGGATGCTACGATAGGAGGAGTAGTTAATGATTCACCTGCTCTAGAAGCTGGTTTAGAACCAGGTGATCTGATTAAAGAAATAGGTGATAACAAGATAACCCATTGGGTAGAGATGTCGGAGATTATTAAGAAACACCTGGGAGAAGCGGTAACATTTAAGATTGAGAGAGAAGGGAAACTCATAACGTTTAAGATCAAACCTGCTGCAAGGATAGATGAGATTCAAAAGGAATCACCAGCCTATCAAGCAGGCTTAAGAGTGGGAGATACTATACTAACCATCAATTCTAAAGATGTCTCCTATTGGAAGGGAGCGTTATTAGGCAAAGGTTTCCCTCAGGAGGATAAGCTCACATTTGAAATTGTTCGTGATGGAAAGGAACTTCTTACTACTATTAAATCTCAGAATATTCAAGACATAGGGATTAAGGCAGTCGGGAAGATTGGGATAATGCCATTTGAAGAAACGGTGTTAAAAAGGTTTGGAATACTGGCCTCACTGAAAGAAGGGTTTAAACAAGCTATTGAGATGACAGGACTTACCCTCTGGGCGTTGGGAAAACTATTTACCTTAAAGCTCTCATTAAAAACCTTAGGTGGACCCATAATGATTGCAAAAATGACAGGTACTGCAGCAAAATTAGGGCTCTCATCTCTTCTTATTTTTACTGCCTTTCTTACCCTTAATTTAAGCATACTAAATCTACTACCCATACCTATACTTGATGGAGGCCATCTGCTTTTTTTATTGATTGAATTGATCATGAGAAGGCCTTTAGGAACAAAAAAAATTGAGATTGCCCAAAAAATTGGATTTGCTTTAATAATCCTTCTTCTTTTGACCGTTACTTATAATGATATCTTGAGAGCTGTTCCTAAAAAATATTTAGATTTCCTTCCCTGGAGATAAAGGTTTTAAGCAATTTATGCATCTCAGCAATGAAATTATTAGCAATAGAAACCTCAACTATGATGGGAAGCATCGCTCTGATTAGTGACCATCAACTTTTAGCAGAGTATCAAATAGGAATCAAGACAACCTATTCTGATGCACTTTTTCCCACTATTGATTACACACTACAAAGTGCTCAAATCTCTATCCAAGAAATCGATGGTTTTGCCTTAGCACTAGGGCCAGGATCTTTTACCGCTTTAAGGATTGGACTTAGTGTAATTAAAGGATTAGCACTATCCACCAAAAAACACTTGGTCGGCATTCCCTCACTGGATGGTTTGGCACATAATATTTGCTTTAGCAATGTGTTGATTTGTCCATTATTAGATGCTCGTAAAGGAGAAGTATATACTGCCTTCTACAGGAGAAAAGGTAGTCATATTCTAAAAAAGCTCACACCTGATAGAATAGTTAAACCACAAAATCTTTTAGATGAAATTCAGGAAGAGGTGATTTTTCTGGGAAATGGCAGCGATATTTATAGAGACAAAATTCCCCGTAGACTTAAAAAAAAGGTTTTATTTGCTCCTCTTCATCTTAAGTATCCCAAGGCCTCGGTTATTGCTCAGTTGGCCCTGAAGAAGTTTAAGAATAATGACGTAATGGATATTGAACGTATCACGCCAGTTTATGTGAGACCACCGGAGGCAGAGATTAATGGGAGGGGGAAAAAGATAGAATATTGACATCTATTTAGTATTATTATATTTTTAATCTAGTAAATAGCTAATCCTTACAAGGGTGATAGATTCAATGGAAGAAAAAGACAGATTATTGATTGAAAGGCATATTAACCATGATGAAGAATTGAGGAAGTATGTGGAAGAACATATTACACTGGAAAAACAATTAGAAGAACTGAATAAAAAGGTATACCTCACTCCAGATGAAGAAATAAGGCAGAAGAAGATAAAGAAATTGAAACTAGTTGGAAGAGATAAGATTGAAATGATTTTGAAAAGATATCGCTAATTTTGTTTTCCAAATAGGAAGCTAAGGTGAAGGGAAAAACCGGAGCACAAATATTTTTTGAGTGTTTGAAAAAGGAAAGGGTAACTGACATTTTTGGTTTCCCAGGTGGAGCCGTTCTGGATATCTACCATGAGTTGAAAAACTACACTATTAGACACATACTTGTTAGACATGAACAGGCTGCTGTGCATGCTGCTGATGGGTATGCAAGAGCTACTGGAGGGGTGGGAGTGTGCTTAGTAACTTCTGGCCCTGGTGCAACCAACACAGTAACAGGGATTGCTACAGCATACATGGATTCTATCCCAGTTGTTGTTTTTTCAGGTCAAGTTCCTACTATGCTCATCGGGAACGATGCCTTTCAAGAGGCTGATATTGTTGGAATTACCCGTCCCTGTACAAAACACAATTATTTGGTTAAGAATCCGGATGAGCTAGCCCTCACTATAAAAGAAGCATTCCACATAGCTAGAAGTGGGAGACCTGGTCCTGTATTGATTGATCTTCCCAAAGATGTGATCAAAGGAATATCCCATTTTCACTATCCTGAGCATATTCAGTTACAGGGCTATAATCCAACGTATTCCGGTCACCTAGGACAGGTCAAACGGGCATTTAATGAAATCTTACGGGCTAAAAAACCTCTGATCTACTCAGGAGGAGGTGTCATATCTTCTAATTCCTCCAGGGAACTTGTAGATTTAGCTCATAAACTGCAGATTCCTGTTACAACCACTCTTATGGGATTAGGAGGTTTTCCGGGCACCGACTCGCTCTCATTAGGAATGTTAGGAATGCATGGCACCTATCGAGCTAATATGGCTGTTACCAATTGTGATCTTTTGATTGCCATTGGTGCACGTTTTGACGATAGGGTCACAGGAGATATTAATAAATTTGCACCATTGGCAAAAATTATACATGTCGATATCGACCCCACTTCCATAAGCAAAAATGTGAGGGTAGATATCCCCATCGTTGGGGATTTAAAGGATATTTTAAAGAAGTTTCATGCCTTACTTGAAGATGTAAAGAAAATAAATTGGAAGTCTAGGAGAAAATCATGGTTTGCCCAAATCAATAGGTGGAAGAATACCCATCAATTGGCCTATAAGCAAAGAGATGTAATAAAACCTCAGTATGTGGTTGAAAAACTGTATCAATTAACTAAGGGGAAGGCCATAATATCCACAGAAGTTGGTCAGAATCAGATGTGGGCAGCTCAATACTACAGCTTTGATCAACCTCGAAAGTTCCTCACTTCAGGGGGATTAGGTACTATGGGATATGGTTTCCCAGCGGCTATTGGTGCTCAAGTTGCTTTCCCCAAAGAGACTGTTATTGATATTGCTGGAGATGGGAGTATACAGATGAATATCCAAGAATTGGCAACTGCAGTACAACATAAGTTACCTGTAAAGGTTGCCATTTTGAACAACAGTTACTTAGGTATGGTCAGACAGTGGCAGGAACTGTTTTATGATAAAAACTATTCTTCAACTTTCTTAGATTCTTCACCTGACTTTGTAAAGTTAGCAGAAGCCTATGGGGCAATGGGATTAAGAGCTACTAAGCCAAGCGAGGTTGTTCCGGTAATAAAAAAGGCCCTAAAATCTACAAAACCTGTTATTATGGAATTTGTCGTTGAGTCTGAAGAAGGTGTGTATCCCATGGTTCCAGCAGGAGCCTCTATAGATAAGATGATACTTTTATGATGAGGGTTTGTTATGAAACATACTATTTCACTGCTAGTTGAAAATAAACCAGGTGTGCTTTCAAGAGTAGCTGGATTATTCAGTGGAAGGGGGTTTAATATTGAGAGCCTCTCTGTTGCAGAGACTATCGATCCAAAAATATCAAGGATGACTATCCTTACTACAGGAAATGATAAAATTTTAGAACAGATAAACAAACAGCTCAATAAATTGATTAATGTTATTAAGGTTGTTGATTTTAAGGGCGATGAGTACGTGGGGCGTGAACTAGCCTTAATCAAGGTTGCAGTTACTGAAGAAACCCGTTCTGAAATCCTAAGTATCATTGATGTATTTAGGGGAAAAGTGGTAGATGTAAGCCCTGAAAGTTATACAGTGGAAGTAACAGGTGATGAAAATAAGATCAAGGCTATTATAGATCTCTTTTCCCCTCTAGGGATTAAGGAGATTGCAAGAACTGGAAGTGCAGCACTCACAAGAGGAAGCAAGATAAGGACTTTAAAAGGGAGAAAAACAGCACACTCAAAAAACAATTGAACGTAATCGAGAAGTAAGAAAGTAGCAAAATCATGCACTATTCAAATTTCGTTAATGTACCCATTTTATTGTAAACAATATAAAAATTTTTTTTATCAATAGGTTGCATGCAATGCACTAAATTAGATAACTCCTTGATAATAAAGGCTTTAATTTTATAAATAACAATTAATTGGGGTCACTAGGCAAAATTCAATAAGGGGAGGAATTGGTATAATGGCACTTATCAATTTTGGGGGTATAAGGGAAAAAGTTGTCATGCGAAAAGAGTTCCCTATGTTAAAGGCACATAGAGTTCTTAAAAACGAGACCATTGCTGTTATTGGATATGGAGTGCAAGGCCCTGCGCAGTCATTAAATATGAAAGACAACGGTTTTCATGTGATTGTCGGCCAGTCAAAAGATTTTAAGAAGGATTGGGATCGTGCAAAGAAAGACGGTTGGAAGCCTGGAAAAGATTTATTTGATATCGAAGAGGCTGCACAACGCGGAACGATAGTTGAAATGCTAGTCTCTGATGCAGCTCAAAGGGCAATCTGGCCCATCATCAAGAAGAACCTCAATCCGGGTGATGCGTTATATTTCTCTCATGGATTCTCGATTGTGTATAAGGATCAGACGGGCGTAATTCCTCCCGATGATATTGATGTTATCATGGTTGCTCCTAAAGGGTCGGGTACCTCACTTCGCCGAAATTTCCTTTCAGGTGCAGGTATTAACGCCAGCTTTGCAGTATATCAAGATGCAACCGGCAGAGCGAGAGACCGCTGCATCGCTCTAGGCATCGCCATCGGATCTGGGTATTTGTTTCCAACGACTTTCAAAAATGAAGTCTACAGTGATTTGACCGGTGAGCGTGGAGTTCTGATGGGTGCCCTTGCGGGCATCATGGAAGCACAGTATGAAGTTTTTCGCAAGAATGGGCACAGCCCAAGTGAAGCATTCAATGAGACGGTTGAAGAGCTGACGCAAAGTCTTATAAGACTCGTGGATGAAAACGGTATGGATTGGATGTATTTAAACTGCTCAGCTACAGCCCAGCGTGGTGCTCTTGACTGGAAACCTAAATTTAAAAATGCTGTGATGCCTGTGTTTAAAGAAATTTACAGAAGAGTAAAATCAGGTGAGGAAACGCGTCGGGTACTCTCTGCCTGTGGCAGATCCAACTATCAGGAACAACTGACCAAAGAACTGGAGACTATGGCCAACTCCGAGATGTGGTTAGCAGGCAAAGCTACTCGTTCTCTGCGGCCAAAGGAGCAGTCAAAGAAAATTTCAAAGGCTACGAAAGGAATTGCAGGAAGAAAAGCATATTAAAACTGAAATTAGGCATTGTGGAGAAACACAAAAAGTAAGTTTACAAATTAAAAGAATTAGTGTGCAGAAAACAACCCATCTCTTAAAAAGGTTAGTAGTCAACAGAAAACCAAATGAGCTAGATTAAGATGTAACCAGTATCTAGGAGATTAAACTTGAAGCGAGGGAAAGGTAAGAGAAAGATTAAAAGAGGTATCTACATTCTCCCCAGTATTTTTACTTCCCTCAGTCTTTTTTGCGGCTTTTACTCTATAACTGCTTCCATTAAGGAGAGTTTTTTATACGCATCATGGGCAATCATCCTAGCTGCTGCTTTTGATGCTATTGATGGAAGAATTGCTCGCCTTATTCATTCTGTCAGCAGGTTTGGTGAGCAATATGATTCATTAGTGGATGTGATAAGTTTTGGCATTGCACCTGGTA
>Ga0209427_10005084_pt1 | contig 15104 bp, 14 predicted proteins | sample DeeMarSWOR136_30_FD_187465 | JGI IMG/M metagenome (GOLD analysis project Ga0209427, IMG submission 187465) | Marine sediment microbial communities from White Oak River estuary, North Carolina - WOR-1-36_30 (SPAdes) (version 2) | ecosystem: Environmental > Aquatic > Marine > Intertidal zone >...
TGACTCGGAGTTTTCCGGCGTTCCCGGCGATGTACAGATATTTGAGTGGTCTGTCGGCAAGCTGGATAATGGTGGCGAGAAGATACAGCTTTCCAAGCCAGGCGATGAGGTGGGAGGCGAGCGTTATTATATTCGTGTGGATAGGTTGAATTACAGCGACGGCTCGCATCCAGTAGGCAGCGATCCTTGGCCGACCGAACCTGATGGTGCCGGCCCATCACTCAGTCGGAAGGTACCTGCCGATTACGGCAATGATGTAATCAACTGGCAGGCCCCTTCCGCCTCTCCCGGCCGCAGCAACCCATAGGTCCATGGAACAGAACGGCAAATTCACTATTCGGCCTTTGGAGAACACGAAGTCGCTGTGAGCCCACTCCTTTTGATGGAGTCACGTCGATTCAAAAGTATCGCAGCCACAATTCTTCATTTCCAAATACTTCCTGGAGCATCCTGCTTATGGCGCGGTGACGCAACTGCCGTTAGGCGAAACTTGGCACATCAAACAGTGCACGGCTTTGGCTGGAAAGGCCCATTATGCCAATTCAGGTGAGCTTTGTTTGGCCGGGAACTGCTACGGGCTGCACGGACAAGTCACCAAATTCATATCTTGACGGAGTTAAGTCCAGCTTGGAAGCCTTCATCGCCCAGTCCCATTTCAGTGCCCGGCCGGTATAGGCGCTCATACGACCCATAATCGCTGTCATTGTGCTTTCCGCAACCTGTCTTGCCTCATTCAATGGCTTGCCGTCACGAATGCTCTTTATCAGGTCGGCATGTTCTTGCTCATACGGATTCACGCTTGGGCCGTCATACTTAAAGGGATTCGCACCTTCGATAAGACCGTCAGATGCTGTGCCCTTAGTTCCGACGATGCGTTCGGCAATGCGATCGGTGCAGCCTATGATCTGTCTGGCCATGCTCAAGATGCGTGCGCCATTGGGATACTCAAATTCCACTGCAAAATGATCGTAGATATTGCCGAACTCCGGCTCGGTCCTGACTTGTCGGCCACCCATACCCATAGCCACTACCGGGTGCGTGCCCATAGCCCAGTTAATGACATCAATGTTGTGCACATGCTGCTCGACGATGTGGTCGCCGGATAACCAAGTGTAATAATACCAGTTGCGGCATTGAACCTCCATATCTGACCACTGCGGTTTGGGCTTTCGCCAGAAGCCCCATTGTCTGACCCAGCCCTGATTCCAGTAACACTGACCCGAGACTATCCGGCCGATTGCGTCGTTGTGGATGCGCTTCATGACCTCGATATATGTGGGGCTGTGTCGGCGTTGTGTACCCGCAACGATGGCCAGCTTTTTTTGCTTCGCCAGTTCTGAAGTGGCAAGTATCGAACGAATTCCGACAGGGTCAACCGCGACCGGCTTTTCCATAAACACGTGCCTGCCCGCTTGGATAGCGGCCTTTAGGTGTTCGGGTCGAAAATGCGGGGGCGTGGCGAGGATTACCAGGTCAACATTAGACCTAATCACCTGCTTGTAGGCGTCAAAGCCAGCAAAGCAGGTGGCCGGAGTGACCTTCACCTTGCCTGCATTCTGCCAGGGCCTTGAGGAACTCCAATCTTTCTCGCCTTCAGTTTTGAGTTTCTTCAGGCAAGACTCAACTTGGTCTTCGAACAGGTCGCCAAGCGCCACGATTTCCATATTGGGTGAGGAATCGACACAGTTCATAACTGCTCCGGTTCCCCGACTTCCACAGCCGATCACACCCATTCGAATGGTGTCTGACCCTGCTGCAAAGATTCTATTTCTCCCAGGCCCTAAAGCCGCCAAGGGTATTGCCGCTGAGCCTTTGATGAAGTCTCTCCGTGAGATTGTGCTTGTCTTTTTGCTTTCTCTATTTTTCATTAGTAAGCCTTTCAATAGAATCGTGCGCTTTTGCAATTGTGTGCAAGGGCGCTGCGGCTAAAAGCTATCGCACTATACTCCAAGGCAGCACTGCGTTAACGCAACTCATGCTGAATCGAGTAGTAGACATAATGCCATCTCCTGACGCCGAAATACCAAAGCTCCAGACCTTTTCAAGCGACGGGCGGTCGCAGGTCCACTCTCTGTGCAGAGATTTGTTCTGTCGGCATCGACAGCTCAAGGACGGAGCAGAACCTCTGCCCCTTTGCCCTGCTGGATTAGGGGGACGTAGCTTTCAAGCTCCTTCAAGACCCTTGCATCGGTCAGGTCAAGTACTTGTCTCTTTTCGTGTGACATGTATGCAGCCATAATGAGCATAGTGATCAGCCGACCGTATTCCAAATCAAGTAGAGCGTTTTTGCCTTGCTGGAACGCTGCGATTGCATCTCGCCACTCTGCTATATATCCATAGAGGTCAGGTTCGTTTGGCTGAAGGACCAACGCACCGCGCGTGGCCTGCGCTTTCTCAAGAGCCAGCTCGCTATCGGCAACAGCGGCGGCGGCAGCGTCACTAATAAACAGGCCAGCAGGAGACTGCAAAGAGTTGACAGTGTATGAGTAACCTGGCCCAAAGGTTTCCATAAGGAGTCTCAGACCAGGGGCATCATACATCCAGGAATTCGTAGCCTGAGCTACGCTGCGGATTCCGGTCTCTGGGTCTTTGAACTCTATAGTAACATTCGAGTAGTCCTCGGCCGGCGTAGCGGAATAATCCACACCTCTTTCTCGCAGCTTGCCAATCCACGGGTCTTTTGTCCATTTTAGAAGTGCCATGCTGGCGGTAGCTGAAACTGGCTTGAGGTAAGTGGGGGGCTTGCCGCTGGGTGTGAGCATGTGCATTCCAACAGCTATGCTGTGGCAACCCATGTCGCAGCAGACGCCGCCACCTTGCCTTGTGGGGTCCCAGAACCAAGGCTCGTGTGGGCCGCCGTGCTCCTCGGCGCTGCGGGTCAGATGCGCAGGCCCCATGCTTTTTTCTACCGCTGCAAGTTGAAGCCTGGCCTCTACAATGGACGGCATATGAACCTGATTCTCGAAGTACGCGGTGGGAACACCGATTTCTCCGGCTATCTTTACCAATGTGGTTGCTTCTGTGAGGTTCCGGGCGAGAGGTTTCTCGCATATTATTCCCTTTATTTCAGTTCCGGCCCGAACTGCCTGGGCTATATCGCGCATTATTTGAATGCGGGCGAAGTTGGGGGCAAAGATGCAGACTACGTCGGCGACAGCGCATAGCTCTGCAGTTGTTGCGCAGACTTTGGGGTTGCCGAGGCCATCTGCGCGAGCCCGCTTGACAAGGTCCTCTGCGCCCTCGGGGGCACAAACTCCGGCTATTTGCACGCCGCGCACCGACTGCAGCGCTCGTTCGTGAAACCCGGCTACGAAGCCGGCTCCAATCATTCCTATCCTGAGCATGGCTTAAACCCTTTCATATGAAGATGCTGCAAATGTTTAGATATTCTTAGGACCATTAGGGCGATATGTAACAATTCGGGCTGTCTTATTGCTTTGTGCGTTCTTAACCTCTTTTTGCCGTTAGGCTTACATTTGGTCCTTGCGCTACATGCAAGTGCCACAAGCGCATTTACAGGTTCGCTATATGTATCGCACTCGCCGCTGAAACACAACAAAAAGGGCGGAGAAAGAGCAAAAATTGGCTCTTTGGGGGCAGGCTGCAAGAAGCGAAGCCGGACACTTGATTGTTCAAACACACAGTCGTGACTTTCGTAAGCTCCTGCACCAAAAGGTCTTAAGTGCGAAAAAGACATGTTGTAGAAGGGTAGCATAAACTGGTAGAGATTTGCAGAAATGTGCGTGTATTTTTGAAAATTGGCAGGGAGCCTGGCGTGTCAGATTCTTTTGGGCTTTTTGGCGAATTTGTTCTTGACAACCTCCTTTTGCCATGTGTATCATATTGTAGTAACAGATCTTACCGCACGGATGAGGTGTCGGTGGTCTTTACGGAGGAGCTTCCCGAGGTCTTTACTTGATGGTTGAATGTTGTGCGCGGACCGCACGTCTATCCGGATTCCGGCACAACAAGAGGCTCAGCACTGGGCTGGCGGTTTGCCCTTTGCTGGCCAGAGCGGTTGGAGGCAGGGCTACGTAATCCCGCTTCAGCTAAGGCATAGAGAAAGCTGTCACGGTGTTTTTTGATGCGCTGTATATGATGCGGCAAATTTAACGGGTACGGCAGGTCCGGCTCAATCGTCGGAGCTGTCCTGCAAAAGTCAATACTATATATTGAAAGGAAGGAAAGATGAAAAGGTCAGCAGCAGCAATTTGTGTAGTGGTAGTCACAATGTTCATGGCCGTTGGGCCTGCGTATGGTAACACGCTAATAGCAGAATATTACGGTAGTCGGGTAATTGCGGTTGACAGCTCCGGAGGAATCGTCTGGGACACGTTTCCATTGATCGGACCATTGGCTGGTCCCACTGATGTTGAAAGACTGCACAATGGTTCCATCCTGATAGCAGAATATGGGGCCAAGCGTGTACTCGAGGTTTCCCCCTGGGGAACAATCGTCTGGCAAAAGACCGTGTCGGCTTATTGTCATGATGCTGAAAGATTGGCCAATGGTAACACGCTGATAACAGAATATGCGCCGGTTAATCGCATAATCGAGGTTGACAGCTCCGGAGGGATCGTCTGGGACACGACCGGATTGATCGCATTGAATCGTCCTTGTGACGTTGAAAGATTGGCCAATGGCAACACGCTAATAACGGAATATACCCCGGGTAATCGGGTGATCGAGATTAACAGCTCGGGAGGAATCGTCTGGCAAAAGACGGGATTGAATGGTTCTTGCGATGCTGAAAGATTGGCCAACGGTAACACGCTGATAGCAGAGTATTTGGGCAATCGTGTAATTGAGGTTGATAGCTCCGGAGGAATCGTCTGGCAGAGGGCCGCCAATGGTCCCAGTGATGCTGAAAGGGTGACCAGTGGTAATACGTTAATAACAGAATTTGCAGGTAATCGGGTAATTCAGGTTGACAGCTCCGGTGCAATCCTCTGGCAAAAGGCCCTATTGACTGGTTGTTATGATGCTGAGCGGTGTGTACCTGATGTCTGGGTCGATGACGACTGGAGTAGCCAGGGTGACGTGGATGGCTACGACCCCAGCCTGACCTGGCAATACGATGCATTCAATTCCATTCAGGATGGAACCGATACTGTCTGTGGCAGCACGGTACACGTTTTAGATGGAACGTATGGTCCGTTCACCGTAGAAGGCAAATGGAATGTGACTATTAAGGCTGAGGGTGATGTTATCGTTGAAGGTGTGCAGTCAGTAACGACCGCTTACAGTGATAGGGATTGTGTCGTCTTCGTTAAGGATGCGACGAACATTTTGTTGCAGGACCTGGACATTCAAGGTAACGGCTTAGGGACCATTAACACAAAGAACTACGGCATAATTTACGAGGACTCCAGCGGCGATATAAGCGGTTGCGCCGTATCTCCAAATACCGCTGGTGACATGTCCAGCACCGCGATCGGTATATGGGATGGTTCTGACGTTGGGGTTAGCGAGTCGGTAATCAAGAACTATGGTCGAATAGGTATCCTTGTTTACAATGGGTGCGAGGCCACCATTTCTGATAGCACCATAGAAGGACAGGTATACAGTGATATAAACAAGGTCTGCTATGGAATCGAAGTCGAAGGCGTCTATGGGTCTGACGACCCGGCAACGGCTTCGGAAGTAGACATCGAAGGTAATGAGATTTACAACTGTGACAATACGGCCAGCCCCGAGCCAACATGGGGCTCCAGCGCCATATACGTCAGTGGCTGGATGGCGTACGGCTCAGAAGCGGATTCCACAGTATCTATAGAGAACAACATACTTCGCGACAACTACAACGCGATCTACGTCATTAAGAGTCCTTCCTCAAGCGCCAACTACAACAGTATTTATAATAGTCGTGATAAAGGTGTCATATCCGGCAAAGCATTCGATGACACGACGGCGGTTTTGGATGCCTCGGTCAACTGGTGGGGCACGAACACACCGGCTGGTGTAGCCGGGCAAGTTAGTGACGACGTGGACTATACGCCCTGGATAGACTCCGGGACGGACACGGATCCCGGAACGGCCGGTTTCCAGCCTGACCTTTCGTACCTGCATGTTGACGACGACGGCCCGCAGACGGGCGCCGGGCGGATCCAGGAGGGAATCGACGAGGCCGTTGGAAGTACGGTCATGGTACATGCTGGGACGTACAACGAAGAGGCCACGCTGACGCCAGGCAAGGATACGACGATTGCTGGCGAAGGCCGGGACTTGGTGACGTGGGTAGCGCCGGCCGGCGGTAAGTGTATCAACGGCAGTATGAGCGGCTACACGGGGGCCATGAACTACGAAATCTACGGCTGCACCTTCAATTGCCGAAGCAACCCGGCGGCCACTTGGGGCGCAGGAATACTGATCAACCGTGCCAGCAAGGGACCGCTCAGCCTGAGCATCCACGACAATCGCTTTATTGAGGACCGGGCATCGGGAGATGATACTCACTGGGCTACTTCCATGTTATTGTGTCATAACCGCTATGCCGGACGAGACGGTGCGGGCAACCCTGCGGTTCGCGTCTACAACAATATTGACGAGACCTGGGGCGGCATGACGATGTCCAATAGCCAGGCATACGATATCTACGACAATGTCTTTGATGGCTGCAGTGATGCCATCTATAACGGACACGGTTGTCCTGACGTGCTCGGTCAGACCTTCGGTGACCATCACATTTATAACAACGTTTTCATGAACGCAATTGACAGTTTGCACCCCAGTGGCAAGACGCCTGCGATTGACTGGCAGTACTATGGCGCTGGTGGTGGGACACATCTTGCCAGTATCATCGAGAATAACATATTCCAAGATAATGATACGGCCATGAGGTTCTCGATGGGCACGGATATGACATATCCACCGCACGTCGTGAGGCACAACATCTTTGTTAACAACGGTCAGGCGATCATAGCAGGTGGTGCTTACGCCTCGCCTGTGAACGCCGAGAACAACTGGTGGGGTGATGACAGCGGGCCCTATGACCCGGTTGGGACCACACAAGTGCCGCCATGCGGCGTTCCGGTGAATGATATGAAGAACGTCCACGGCTTAGGGGACCTGGTCTCTGATAACGTAGACTATTGCCCGTGGCTTAAGGGCCGGCCCGATATGCTGGTAATCACTCTTTTTGCTACCAACATAGGCAAGACCTCTGCTACCTTGTGGGGCCAGATCGTAGATGATCTTGGAGAGGCTTGCCAGTATAGATTCTGGTATTGGACGCAAGGGGGAGGGCCCTGCATCGCGACGCCCTGGTCTTCCGACACCAAGAGTAGCGGTGAATCGTTCTCTCAGGATATAACCGGTTTGACTGAAGGCTCCAGATATTACTTCTGGGCTCAAGCTAAAAACTCCAAAGGCGAGAGCATTTGGGCAGCCGCTAAGAGTTTTGTCACGTTGGAAGGCTTATTGGAGCTCGTGGCACCGAATGGCGGGCAGATACTGTTAGCCGGCAGCACGTATGAGATCAGTTGGAAGGCTGACGCGGCGGTCGGCGATGTTCTGCTTGAATACTCCACAGATAATGGCGGCTCCTGGAGCGTTATTGACACCGCAGCCAACACCGAGCTATTTACAGGCCACTATGGAGGCTCGTACCCGTGGGTGGTTCCGTCGGTAGGCTCATGCGAGTGCCTGGTGCAGGTAAGTGAGGTGGCCGATCCAGGCATTTCCGATGTGAGTGATGACACATTCTGCATAGTAACTCAGGCCGTGCCTGATGTAGTTGGCATGTCGCAGGCTGATGCAGAGTCGGCAATAACATCTGCCGGCTTTGTCGTCGGCACAGTTACATACAGCTACAATGGTACTGTGCCGGCAGGGGCCGTTATAAGTCAGAGCCCGGCAGGAGGAACACCGGCGGTCGGCGGTACTTCGGTGAACCTGGTTATATCTGCCGGTTCACTTGCAGCAGCACCACCAACCGTCATGGGTCGCTTCCCCACTGATGTAGGACCGAGCAGTGCTAAGCTCAAAGGCCAGATCAGCGATGATGGTGGAGGAGGCTGTGAGTATCGGTTCCGTTACTGGAAGGCAGGGAGCCTGGTTTACACCGCTACGCCCTGGTACGGCTTTAAGGTCGCACCAGAGGTCTTCAGCGTTGAGGTGACTGGTTTAACTCCAGGCTGCAAATATTACTACTGGGCTCAAGCTAAGAACTCTGCTGGAGAAGGTCCCTGGAGCGCTGCGGTGCCTTTTGTGACGCCTGAGCCATAAAACGAAAAGTTGCTGGTTATTTCGCTTTTGGCCAGGGATCCGTGCGCCACTGCTACGCTGATGCCAGTCGTTGCGGGCGTGAAAGGTATTTGTCTGTTGGGTAATCGGCAGAGCAGATCTGTGGGCCTACGTACTATCTGAGTGTGACGTGCGGTTTAGTTGCTGGCTAAACAGTCCTCGTTTTGGTGAGGATGACAGTCAATGAACGATAATTTGCTTGCTGCCCGGCCTCAACAGATTGCTGGGGGCTTTCGGTTGTGCTCCGAGCAGGTTTGAAGGGGATCGCAGGTCTGAGTATTGTAGGAAAAGACGGTAGGAAATTATTTTCTCATTTTCTTGACAGGTCATATGTTTTTTGGTAGCATTCCCGGCGCTTTTGTTAAGGGGTATTCTTTCGTCCCTCAAAGTATACGCCTAATGAAAGTCGAGGGAAGTTTTGGTAGGCCCGCGGGCCAAAGGAGAGTATTGTGGCAAAAGGTAAGGTAAAATGGTTCGATGAGAGGAAAGGGTTCGGTTTTATCACTCCGGACGATGGTGGCGAGGATTTATTCGTGCATCACACGAACATTTTGGGCGAGGGGTTCCGGTCCCTAAGCGATGGGCAGCCGGTGGAGTACGAGATTGGAGAAGGGCGAAAGGGGCCCCAGGCAACGAACGTGCAGCCCTGCTAAGCTGAGTCACAGCCTGCCAGGATGGTGAAAACCGAGAGTCCCGTCGAAAGGCGGGGCTTTTTTATTGACTACTGACCGTTGATTACGGTTTATTAATCCCTGTTTCAGCTCTGTATTTTCTCTGATATCCCTACGCCACGCTCAAGAGGAGCTTGACGCAAGTTGAGGAGTTGAGTATCTTAAGGTTTGAAAGTCGGATGCTTTGTATCAGGAGCTGGGGACGGCTGATAGCGGCAAGACTGAGAGTGTCCGCGGTTTTGGGCAGGTGATAAGGCAGGTTTGAGAGTAAGAGGGGAAACATGAATTGTCCGGTCTGTGCGAACCTGATGGTTGAAGAGGATTTCGGGGGTATGCAGGTTGATGTGTGCAAGAATGGCTGTAAGGGAATATGGTTTGACTGGGGCGAATTGAAAGAGTTGGATGAGAATAGTAAGGCAGTCGGCAGAGCACTTGAGGAGGCTTTGAATAGTCCGAGAGTTAATGATGCGAACCGCGGGCCACTGAACTGCCCCAAGTGCAGCATACCAATGCATGCACACAAGTATAGTCATGCCAAGGAAGTGAATGTGGATGAGTGCTACGCGTGTGGCGGATTCTTCCTTGACAGTGGAGAACTCAAAGCGATAAGGCAGACGCGCATGAGCGAAGAGGAGAGGGACGCCTATGTGCAAAAGCTGATAAGTGGAGCGCCTTTGAAAGCAGGGAGTGGGAACGTAAGGGTAAGAACGTCTGCGTGCCAGAAATTCGGTGACATTCTGAGCAGGAGATATCCTTTCTGTATCCGATAGATGGTTTTTAGGTCATCATGATTTGGAATTTGAATGTCTTGTCGCGAATATACTGGGAAGGAGACGGAGATGCGAAGTTTGAGATTAGCAATTTTGGGTCTGGTGGTTTGTTTGGTCATCTGTGGGTGCGAGAAGGAGAAGGAGCTAACGCAAGAGAAGGAAACAGAAACAGCAACTGATAAACCTGAGGCAGGAAAGGAGGCCGGTATGGGTATTACTCTGGAGTGGCTGGGTCATGCTAGTTTCAAGATCTGCCATGCAGAAGCAGTCATATACATCGATCCGTGGAAATTGAAGGGGTCACCGCACGATGCCACATTGGTGCTGGTTAGCCACAGTCATCATGACCATTACTCGGCTGCGGATATTGCCAAGGTTTCCGGGCCGAAGACTAAGTTAGTCGCTTCGGCTGATGTGGTCGCAAAGGAAGGCAGCGGGCAAACGCTCCTGCCTGGGCTGAGGATTGAACTAGAAGGCGTGAGTGTGGCCGGGGTGCCCGCGTACAATCCAGATAAAAGGTACCACCCGAAGGACAATAAGTGGCTGGGTTTTACGATCGAAGTTGGTTCAAAGCGGATTTATTACGCGGGTGATACGGACCTTACAGACGAGATGAGGGCTCTGAAGGGGGTTGACGTAGCGCTGCTGCCTGTGGGGGGCACTTATACGATGAACGCTGAGGAAGCCGCGGAGGCAACAAAGTACATTCAACCCCAATTGGCCATACCATACCACTGGGGCGACATTGTCGGCGGCCGAAAAGACGCCGAGCAATTCGCAGAAAGAGCTGAGTGCAGGGCAGCGGTACTGGCCCCCGGTGAGACGATGGAGCTTGAATTGTGACTTGTGGCTCATAGACGGCGGGTTGATGTCATACCTTGCGAAGCGTATTACGCCGAGGCGGCAAGGGGGAAAGGAGTGTTAGGATGGTCAAGGACGAAGAATACCTGAAATTGCTTTCCATTTTTCATTACATAGTCGGGGCACTGGCAGGTTTTTTTGCCTGTCTTCCACTAATACATTTAATCATCGGGATAGCGATACTTGTTGAGCCTTTTGATGACGCGCCGGTCTTTGTCGGGTTGGTGCTCGTTTTCATAACTCTTGCTGCGATTCTGTTGGGCTGGACCCTTGCGGTGTGCATGCTTATTGCCGGCCGGAATCTCGCGAAGCGGCGCCACCATACGTTCTGCCTGGTCGTGGCTGCAATCAGTTGTATATTCATGCCGTTCGGGACAATCTTAGGTGTGTTGACAATCATCGTCTTGATGCGGCCATCAGTTAAGGGACTATTTGAAGGTGTCAACGTTTAGCAGCAGCACAGTTAGGGCACAAAGCCTGTGCCAGGATTTAGATTGTCCTGATTATTAGCTTGTTTTTTGAGCGTTCAGGGGTCTGAAGATGGAGGACACAATGTCTGCAATTAGGAACGGTCACATGGGATATGCATACTTTGGGAGAATAGAAGGCGTCGGCCAGCGGCATGAGCCGGAAGAAGGAAACGTTGAAACTGGGCAGGGGTTTTTCATAGGGGATTATGAGCCTGTCAGACACTCGGGCTTTGGGATTGCGTCCTTCACAATATCTGTGTTGGTGGCAATGTTTGACTTTTTCCTTTTGGCGCTTGCCGGCATAGTTGGACAAACCTCTGCAAACGGGATAGGCAGGGAATCCTGGGTAGTCGTGGTTGTTGGACTGTTTTTGCTTTTTGGGCTTGGCATGAGTCTGTTGGGGATAGAGCTTGGAATCACCGGACTAATTCAGAGGGACCGAAAACGAGCATTTCCGATTTTGGGGCTTGTCCTTAACTCGGCGATTGCAGTTGTACTGGTAGTGGTAGTTGTTAGCGGAGTGAGGGCGTTTTAGCTGAATCCTGATGGGAGAGACTATGTTGACAGTCGATCTACCGGACAAGCCTTTTGGATGTGCCAGCAGGTAATTCAATAGACAACTGGTCGTTCATTATTTTTTGGAGGGTAGTGTAGATATTGAGAAGGCGGCCAATTTAAGAGTGAGGTAAAGTAAGCCGTAAAGGTCTGTTTGGGAAAAGAAGCTGCTGAGCGGATTTGCAGGACTTTCTACGGGGCCGTCTTAGTCTTGTGCCCTTTAGAACAGCGGAGATTTTTTGCTTGACGCGGAAACGTCTCGGATGTATATTGGTGTGCACTAATGCTCTGTCACGGTTCAGTTGAGGGTTGTCATTATCGGCACATTGGTGTGTGGGTTAGACTCCATTGGGAGCCCAGGACTATCGATGGGTCTGGATTCGGCATCAAGCGCGGAATGACAGTATCTCAAACCACGCCTGGCAGAGCATTAGTCTTTATATCAGCATTAGGTGAAGCAAGTCATGGCGGAACGAAAGACGATGTGCTTGTGTTTCTGGCCTTTTGTTGCGGTATGGAGGCTGCCGGCTGTGGTGCTGACTATTACGGGCCGAGTCCTGGGGGTACTATTAGCATTGGGATTCATGGTAGTTGGCGTTAGCTTGACGATAACGTTCGGGGGTGCCGCCGCTGGGTATTCCAGTTGCCATCCTCGGGCTATTGTTGATGATGCGGAGCATATTTTAAGTGTGCGAAATTGTGCTTCAGGCGAGCCGAATCCAAGTTTAGAAATTCGAAGAAAGCAGAGCTGATTGAAACGGTAAGTTCATAGCGCAATCCTTGACCGCCCACAGAATGAGCAACCGCATGTCGGTCGGTTGCCTCTTTGGCTCCGACAATCCGGCGTATTATTCCTGCAAAAGCGAAAAATATTTGCGCGCAAGACCAGGCGACCAGAGAACAAAGGCATCTCTAAACGGTAGATACCTGTAGAGGTGTGGTTTAAGATGAGCAGCGGGTGTGTGAAATTGGTTAAGGTAAGAAACGAAGCTGGAAGTAGAATAAGGAAGATGAGACTTACAATAGAACAACGCCTTGCGGCATTGGAGCGTGATAACGTGGTTCTCCACGATACGATAAAGCTGCTGCATAAGCTGCTAAAACAGCAACGAGCTTTGATAAACGACTATATTACGCAGAAAGTGACATCGGTGGCTGCCGGCGATGAGGAAATCTCAGGCAGCTTGCGGCCTGAGGACGCTCTGTATACTTTTCGTTGCAGGCAGAGATTCGATAGAGTGGAAAAGGATGTCGAGAAAATCCGCAAAATGATGCACGATTCGAGATTCGGGCTGAAAGCAGGATAATTGGGTATGATTATTTTTGGGGTAAATCAAGCGTCCTTTTGCATCTTGGGCATTTGACTGCTTTGGATCTATAGTTGGGGGGGATCTTCAATTTTAGGCCGCACAGACAGGTTAAGAATACGAATTCATTGACCCTTCGCATAATGTCGCCAACCTGGTGGAGTTGTTTTTCGAGGCGTTCTTTCTTTTCCGCTTCAGCGCTGGCACCGCGGACAGCGACGTCCTCCTTTTTACCTAAAGCGGTGGGGGGGACAACTGTCTTGGTATGTGTTACCGCCGTGAAGGCGTCCGAATAGTCTTTGAGAGATGCGCCGTGGGTCATATTGCGGAGGATTCGTATCCTTTCCGAAATCGGGGGATGCGTACTTGTCAGGTCGGACAGTCTCATCTGCCCTTTTTTCTTGAATGGGTTGGTGATATACATGGGGGCGGTGACTTTGTTGACCGTAGCTAACTGAGGCGATGGGTCGTTGGCGATTTTCTCGAGGGCGCTGGCCAGGCCTTCCGGATAGCGAGTCAATCTGGCGGCGCCGGCATCGGCAAGGTACTCTCGCCTCCGTGAGAGTGCGAAGTACAACAAATAAGCCATTATTGGTGCCAGGATTGCCGCGACAATAGCGACTACGAGAACGACAATTTGGGCCTGGCCTCCGCCTTTGCCACCGGAAGAGTATCTTCGGCGTGAGCCCATCATCGAGCTATAGAACATGCCTCGCAAGAAGACCTGCGAGAGCAGCACTATCGAGCCGAGCATTATGCCAGCGAGCGTCACGAAGAGGATATCACGGTGGAGGATGTGGCTTGCTTCGTGTGCGACAACGCCCTGGAGTTCATCGCGGTTGAGCCGGCCTAAAAGGCCTGCCGTTACGGCGACAGACGCAGACTCTGGGCTTCGGCCGGTTGCGAAGGCGTTGGGGGCGGGGTCGGCTATGATGTAGACCTTGGGCATCGCAGGCAAGCCGGCAGCGATCTTCATCTCCTCGACGACATTGAACAGTTGTGGATGGTCGTCGTGAGTTACGCGTACAGCTTTGCTTGAGGCTAAAAGGATCTGGTCGCCGCTTGAAAAACTTATCAGCATCAAGATCAGCCAGATAGCAGTAGCAATTATCAGGCCGAAGAAAGCGCCCGCGGGGTCACCGGAGACACCGAAGCCAATGACAAAGCCCAAGACTAAAAGCACGACTGCCATCAACGCCAGCAGCACGATAGAATTTCTCTTGTTGGCTCGAATTAGCTCCCACATGGTTCGTGGCTCATGGTTTTTTGCATTATCTGCTGAACACAGACCAACGCACTGTCACTGGCAATTCGATAGACCACCATTAGGGGCCTGATGCGCAGTGCAGCGTTTTCGATAATTGCCGATTCCTGCCTGGGCAAGAATGTCAATCATCGGTCGAGCAGTGACAGACTACGAGCAATCAAAAACTTACTTTTGGCACTTCGCGTTCAGCGGCGACGTCGATCTCGAAGAAATCACGTTTGCTGAAGCCGAAGATGCCAGCAACGATGTTCGAGGGGAACATCTGAGTCTTGTTGTTGAAGGACAAGACCTGGTCGTTATAGCTCTGTCTGGCAAAAGCGATTCTGTTTTCGGTGCTGCTAAGCTCTTCCTGGACCGCGAGGAAATTCTGATTGGCCTTTAGGTCAGGATAGTTCTCGACCACGAGCATGAACTTGCTAAGAGCTTCTCCGAGAGCGCCCTCGGCCTTTGAGGCTTCGGAAACGGTCTTGGCACCCATCGCCTGGGCGCGTGCCTGCGTTATGGCTTCGAGGGTCTCTCGCTCGTGCTTCATGTAGCCTTTGGCAGTCTCGACGAGGTTAGGAATCAAGTCGTGGCGGCGCTTTAGCTGGACATCGATCTGCGACCAGGCGTTATCGACCTGATTGCGAAGGCGAATCAAGGCATTGTATATGCCAATCACCAAAAGAATGAACACCGCGAGAGCCACAGCAACAATAATCAGCGCTGTTATCATAGTTTTTGTCCTTTACGGAAGCCGGTTTGGCGCCGTCATGTTGATCGTTTCTTGATGATCAATGCCAAGGCGATAGCGATTACAGCAACGATGATGAGAATTATGCTTAGTCTAGTCATGGTTTTCTCCTTTCATCAAATGAGTTTAAGCCTTCTGCAAAATACGTAAGTTTTTGTTAAATAATGGCTTATAACCATTATTTTCTTGCAATCTCCTCCATCTTGTCTATTATATAACCGTTGTC
>Ga0209427_10005087_pt1 | contig 15099 bp, 14 predicted proteins | sample DeeMarSWOR136_30_FD_187465 | JGI IMG/M metagenome (GOLD analysis project Ga0209427, IMG submission 187465) | Marine sediment microbial communities from White Oak River estuary, North Carolina - WOR-1-36_30 (SPAdes) (version 2) | ecosystem: Environmental > Aquatic > Marine > Intertidal zone >...
GTTACCCAGTGATCGTATGCCGCTCCCCGCACCTATGATAATGATTCTCTCATCCTTCAACCTGACCTCTATGCAGGTCGTGTTGCCCCCATACTTCACTGTTTCAGGTCCCGGTGTTGGTATTGAACCCCTCACACCCCAAAATCGGACTTTCATTTTGTGAGCATCTCCCTTTCCGGTTGTAGTTTCCTTTCACCATTTAGTACTCTCCCATTCCGTAGACTGCATTACAACAACTATACATGAAAGTGTGAAAATGAAAAAGAGAAAAATCAGAGGGGGCGAATCACGGCTCCTCTATTTCTGCCCGGAGACCTGTAAAAATACAGATGCTTTTTCTATTTCAGCAGAAATGGATTCGAAGATTTCATCAAGGAACTCTTCTGTCACACCAACGGAGCTTAAAATATAATCCTCGATTTTCTTGACGTATCTGTCCCCAGAAAACCCAACTTCATTCATATTGCAGTAATTGTTTGCGATGTAGACCGATGCGACGAGTTTGAAGTTCTTTTCAGATGCTGAATTGGGATCGTGATGGTAGAGGATGCATTCGAAAGTTTCATCAGTGAGCCTCCACTTTTCGGCAATCATATTCCCAACTTCACAATGGGTTATTCCGATGATCGATTGCTCCATCACCAGGAGATCAGTTTTCTTCATGTCCGCTTCTCGAATTGCCTTCAGGTACTCTTCCTCGAATATGATGTTGAGAGGAATCTTACCGATGTCGTGAAGGAGACCGCCGATGAAGAACTCCTCCCTTCTGTTTGCCGGAATGCCGATTTTGGCTGCAATGAGTTTTGAAGTGACCCCCACACCAATGGAATGCCGCCAGAATCCATCGACGTTCAAGGTCCTGAAGCTTGACCCTTTCCGCATGTTACCGAGTACCGCAGTGGATAGAGCAAGATTCTTTATGGTGTTGATCCCGAGCATGATGATTGCTGTTACGAGGGAGGTCACCTTGTTGGACAATCCATAGTAGGCAGAGTTGACGAGCTTTAACACTTTCCCCACCAGTACCGGATCAAGGCTTATCACTTTGTTGAGATCTTTTGCAGTTACCTGGGGATTTCTCGTTACCTCAATTATCTTCGAAACCGTTATTGAGAGGGAGGGCATGGTATCTATATATCGGTTCAAACGAACGAGGTATTTATTTTCCATAGTGGATATTTTATCCAAAATGGCATTTAAAAACAAGCATTAGTTTTTATTTTTTTCATTGCAACTCGATGATGAAACGATAGAGACAGGCGTAGAAATCATCACACCTCAAGCAAAATTCACCGTTGATATCGAACTCTACGTCTGCACAGATCCTGTTTCGATTCTTCCTGTAGGCTTCCCTCAATCTGTTCAGGAAGGAGGTTTCACCCCTGCTTAGAGATTCTCCCCTGGACAACTTCTCTCTGAGTCGCACCGCCTTTCCAATAATCGCATTCCGACTCACCCTCGGTTTTTTCTTCGGTAAGAGTCTGCCCTTTAAACGCACGCCACGGATGCGAAAGAGGTAATACAGGTAACCGAAAAGAAGTCCTGCGAGGTGGGTAAGATGGCCGATCCCCTGGAAAGTGCCTGTGAGAATCATTACGAGTTCGATCCCACCGAAAATCAATGCCGCGTACTTAGCCCTGACCGGAATTATGAAGAAGAGAAGGAGGACGGTGTCGGGAAACTCGAGACCGAAGGCGAGTACAATTCCAAATATTGCACCCGAGGCACCGATCGTCGGTATGAAGGGATTCCTTGCCAGATTCCAGAAATAGGTGACAATCCCGGCCCCTATCCCTGTTACGAGGTAAAATGAGAGAAACTCTTTCCACCCCCACCTCTCCTCCAGCGGCCTGCCGAAAAGAAAAAGCGCATACATATTGAAAAAAAGATGAAAGATGCTTCCGTGAAGAAACATATAGGAGAAAAACTGCCAGAGCCAGCCCTGCTCACGAATCATCGCTGGAAAAAGGGAAAAGAGGCTCAGGAACAACCCGTATCTCCTTACCGCGTAAGCAAGGCTTGTCTTTCCCTTTAGCAGCAGACTGTCAAGTAACCGTTCCGGAATCGGGAAGGTGTTGAACTGGGTCAGGAAAAATATAAATACATTAATGATCACAAGTCCAATAACAATGCTTCGCACATTGAATGCCGTTCTTCGCACTATTCCTTCCGTCTATGAATCATGCATTCATAACTACAGTAAAAGATAATAATCCACTGTTCATAAAATGTGAATAAATTTGTGGAAAAAAACTGTTTTTCCCTACCATTCCAGAACTTATCCCTCAAATAGGGATATAATCGTCATTTCTTTTCAAAAATGTCAATAATAAACGAGAAAAAAATCTATCTCAATAAGAGATAAATAATTAAACACCTATTCAGTGGATCGAGACGCATACAGGAAATTGTGGATAAGTTGTTTATGAATTGCGAATGGGAGTGAACGAATCAAGACGCTCAAGCTCTACCTCCTTTAAGCTTGCCTTAGACTGTGGATCCGGGTAGTCGTGTAAAAATACCACCCTCCTTATTCCTGCATTCAGGATACTCTTCGAGCACCAGGAACAGGGAAGATGGGTCGAATAGACGGTTGCCCCGTCAATTGAGATCCCATAACGCGCAGAAAAATTAATCGCATTCTGCTCGGCGTGCGCACCGCGGCAGAGCTCCGATCGCTCCCCAGAGGGAACCTCCTCTCTTGCGCAACCGATATCCACACAATGGGGCATACCCTGCGGTGCGCCATTATACCCGGTGGAAACAATCTGCTTTCCCTTCACGATCACAGATCCAACCCTTCTTCGCAGACAGGTAGACCTTGAGGACACCATGATGGCGATATTCATGAAGTAATTGTCGATGTCGGGTCTCTTCGACGTTTCAGCTCCCCTTCAATTTTAATGGTATGAAATCTTCCAAAACATTCCGTATTAATAAGCAGGATGAGCAGAGTGGATGGATGACTATTTCTTTACAGCTGGTGCGACAGTCACATACCCTTTGTTGGGTCCGGGAACTGCACCCTTTACAAGCATCAAGTTCTTGTCAGGGACGAGATTGACTATCGACAGGTTCTGAATCTTCACTTTTGTACCACCGTATCTTCCAGGCATACGCTTCCCCTTAAACACCCGACTAGGATAGGAAGCGGCTCCTATGGATCCACCATGTCGGAAATATTCATGGGTCCCATGACTCCTCTTTGCCCCGGACATTCCGTGTCGCTTCATCACCCCGGTGAATCCTCTCCCCTTGGTCTTGCCTGTCACGTCAACGATATCATCTTTATTGAATACATCGATCCCTACTTCCTGACCTATCTCGAACTTGTCGAGATCCTCCTTGAGGAGCCGTGTTTCTCTGAGTATCTTTCTCGGAGTGACATTCAACTTCTTATAAAGCCCGGCTTCACTCTTTCGAATTTTGTTTTCTTTCACATCCTCAAAACCGAGTACGAGTGCGTTGTAGCCGTCCTTTTCGTATGATTTTTTTCGAACCACGATTGCCGGTTTTATCTTTAACACTGTGACAGGAATGACCTTTCCATCTTCGTCAAATATCTGGGTCATTCCCACTTTATGAGCCAGTAAGCTGAGCTTCATATTGTACCTCTCATCCCTCGGAGAAATGTCCGAATAATATAATCATTTTCTCTCCAAGGAGCAAGGAATAATCATTGAGGAAGGAACGTTATGCGATTCTGCTATTTTGGACAGCACTCATTCATGTTATCGCGTGACAAAGCGATAATCCTGACTGATATCGTCGTTCACAGCCATATCTGCCCGGATTACGTTGGGGTGTATGATATAGTTAATGTTGTACTGGATGATCCCTCTCTCTGTTCCAATGATGTCCGCCAGCTCCCCCGCTTTATAGAGATAAACGAGACTGTCTTTCTGATACGCTGGATTTCCCGTGGTCTCGAATAATTTTTGATAGGACACTCCAAGATTATTATACACAGAGGCGGCACCGAGCACGATTCTTTTATGATAGGCGCTCCATGGTTTTATATCTCCCAAACTCTCCACAAGCCCTTCGTAGGCCTCTGCGAGCATCAAAAACTCACCCAGAGCAGCATTGTATTTACCCATGTGGAGAAAGGCACTCCCGATTGCAAAGCGTACGTTGGCATTGTCTGGTATTATCTCCTCAAGCCGGGACCATTGACGCAGGGCCTTTTCGAAGTCTCTTCTATAATAGTAGAGGAGCCCGAGGTTGTATTTCAAGTCATCGTTCTCGAAACCCCTTGCCCGCGCCCGCTCGTAGTACCTGCGCGCAAGATCGTAATTTTTCTCTTGATAAAAGTAGGTCTGACCAAGATTGAAATATGCCTGCGTATTCTCTTCATTTATACTGATAGCTTCCTTGAAATAACTGACCGCTTCTGCGGTTTTCCCAGGCACTTCCATACGCGCATATATCTCTCCAAGGTTATTGTAAGCATTTGAAAGGAGTTCCCTGTCCCGCGTTTCCCAGGGATATCTCAGCTCCCTCTTGTTCTCATACTGAATTGCAAGTTTGAGAAGTCCCTCTTCATGAGCTTTATTGTTTATCTCCTTATTGTAAAGGGAAAACACATAGTAGGCTTTTGGAGAATCCGGATAGCGCTGTATGACAGACGAAATTATGTCCCACACAGGATCCAGATACTTGATCGTGATATAAAATGAGGCGAGATCGGTGTATACATCCCTATCAACGTCCTGTGGGTACCTTTCCGTCAAAACGCCGTATAGATAGTTTACGTTTTCCTCGTTCTTTGTGAGGATATCGATGGAGAGCAACTGAAACAGCGGATCACTGTTTCTTTTATTCTCCCCGTATGCTTCTCGAAAAAGAGAATAGGCCTCATCAAGGCGGGCCTCATCTTCTCGCCCCCAGTCGATAAGGTTTCTCCCCTTCAGTTTCTGGTAGTGATAGTATCCAGGCTTCACACTGAGGAGGATGTCATAGAGTGCGTCCGCCTCATCATATTTCCGCAGTATGTTGTATAGCTGTGCAAGGTTCTCCCTGAGGCTGAGGTCCTTTAATGCGGTATCTATCTCAATGCCATGTTTGAATTTCTGCTCTGCAGCATCATAGTTCCCGGCAAGCATGTACTCCCAACCGTAGATATCATACTCGCTGACCTTTTCATAGATACTCACCGCCTTCTGAAAGATCCTCTCTGACTCTGTATAGTTCTCCCTGCGTAAATACTCTATCCCCTCCCTGTAGTATCTGCCTGATTTGATCGGTCTATAGAAAAAAACCATGAAGATGGTTCCCAAAACCACCAGAATAGTCAAGAAAAGTCCAGCAATCCTGATGAGGGCACCGAGATTTTCTGCTACGAGGGCAAATCGTCCCTTTTTTACAGCAGGAAGGGGGATTTCAACCGGTTTTCTTACAGGAACGATACGCCTGCCGGTTACCTTTTCGATATAGCGGATGATTTCAGACTCAGGTTCATCGCGAATCAGAAGCCGCAGAAGTCCGGTCATGTGCGCCGGAGGAATGCTCACATTCACGATCAGGTCACGAACGACTGAAGCAACCGCCGGGCTGAGCTGTTTCAACTTGGTCTTGATAAGGATTATGTCCTCATCACTCAGCTCAATCTCCGGCTCTGCTTCTCTCTCTTCTTCACGCTCTTCCTCGGAAATTCTGGGGGCCGCTTCCTCGACTGAAGGAAGCGGTTCCTCGATCTCTCTTGCGAGCTCAGAGAGCTCCTCCTCGATTTCGAAGGTTGGTTCCGGAGCCTCCTCTATACCGATCTCTGCTTCAGAGACCTCTTCTTCCTGTACTGAGACAGGCTCTCCTTCTTCAGTGAGGGGAGGCAACTCCTCCTCGAGTTCTATTTCAAAAGGTTTTTCCGCCACAAGTTCCGGCTCTTCTGCAGCTTCCTCACCGGCAGGGTGTTCAGCGACCTCTTCCAGACTCTCAAGCTCCTCCAATTCGGGCATCTCAAACTCTTCGATGAATGGCTCTGAGACCTCTTCCCCTGTTTCCACTTCTCCTCCCTCTTCAGCAGGAGGTTCTGCAGTAATACCCTCTATCGATTCAATTTCCTCCTCAACCTTCTGAACTTGAGGCTCTGCCATGAGTTCATCGATCGTCTCTATTTCCTCTTCAACCTCTTGAACTTCTGCCTCTGCCACCTCCTCTTTTTCAACTTTGATGGGAGGCTGTTCCTCCTCTTTGGTTTCCTCAATTCCTTCGGCTCTCCGCAATATGTCTACAGGAGGCTCCTCATCAACACCGATTTTCGACATATCAAAATCTGCAGGAAGATCAAATCCCTCTTCGAGCATCTCCTCCTCGGAAATCACACCTTCCTCAGGAAGCGCTGGGGATGGTTCCTCAACTTGTTCCTTTACTACATCTTCTTCAGAGAGCGGTATAGACGGCTCCTCTTCTTCTATGGGTTCTCCACCCTTCTCTTCCTCCTCTACCTCTCCCTCATGGAACTTTGCCTCGAGCTCTCTCTCCTCACTCAGCCCTATCTCGATGTCCTTGAGAAGGTCCATGAGCTCATTCTCATCTCCACCTTCAGCCACCTGAGGTATTTCTTCGGGAGGAACGACCTGCTCCGCCTCTTCTAATGTGCCATCAGCCCGCTCTTCCACACTCTCCTCTGCAATCTGACCGATCTCGAGCTCTGTCTCACCCACGTCTTTCAGCATCTTCTCGATTTTCTCGATGTCATTCAGATCAGGCACACCTGTACCTCTGCTCTCTGAGATATTCGTTCTCTTATATTATTATTGTACTTTTTTTAAAATAGTTTAGCAACATCTCTTCCGCTTGCAAACATTTGACAGATGCATACACAAGCTATATCTTAACCAGTACGCTTTTCAATTCATTATATTCCTGGAGCGGAGGAATGGAAATCATCGTTGCTGATAGGGTAAATGCAATCGGTAGTTACGCATTCGCAGACGTTGACAACATCGTTGCAGAGCTTAAAAAAGAGGGCATTGAACCGATCGATTTCGGAGTTGGTGACCCGACCCTTCCAACACCAATAGGAATACGGGATGCCTGTAAGACGGGCACAGAAAAGAGAAAATCCTCAGGATATCCAAGCTACATCGGGGAACCTGAGTTCAGGGAAAAGGTGGCCTGGTGGAGCAAAAAACGATTCGGAATCAACCTCAACCCCGAGAAAGAAATCATGTCCACAATCGGTGCAAAAGAGGCGATCTTCAACTTCCCAGAAACGTTCATCAATCCGGGAGATTACACACTCGCCCCAAACCCCGGATACCCAGCCTGGTCGAGAGGGACACATTTTGCAGAGGGAAGAACTCATTTCCTCAATCTGCTCCCCGAGAATAACTTTCTCCCTGATCTCGACTCTGTGCCAACTGAAGTGCTGGAAAGGGCAAAACTACTATGGGTGAACTATCCCAATAATCCAACAACCGCCTTCCCCACACGCGCGTTCTATGAAGAGGTACTCATGTTTGGAGAAAAACACAACATTATTATCGCCTCTGATGAATCCTATACGGAAAATTACTACGACGAACCGCCCCTCTCGATACTCCAATTGAAAAAGGAGGGGATCGTAGTATTCCAGTCACTTTCGAAAAGGAGCAACATGACCTGTTACCGAGTCGGATGGATGTGCGGAGACAAACGAATTATCGACGCTTTCAAGAAGGTGAAACCCAATATCGATTCAGGTACCGCCACCTTTATTCAGGATGCAGCAATTGCCGCCCTGGATGATGAAAGGCATGTAGCGGAGCTCAGGGAGGATTACAGGAAAAAAAGGGATATCATTGTGGAGGCTTTCACCTCTATCGGCCTTCCGAAATGCGAACCGAAAGGTACCATCTACATCTGGCAAAAAGTTCCCAAGGGTTACACATCTGTGGATATGGCAAAAAAGCTCCTTGATAGGGATGTTGCCGTGGTGACGACACCGGGGAGCTGGCTCTCACGGGAGTTTCAGGGGGTCAATCCAGGGGAGGGATACATACGTCTCGCGCTCGTTCCTTCTCTTGAAAAGGTGAAGGAAGCAGCTAAGAGGATAAAAAACTTACGACTTTAGAGAAGCTTCACTCCAATGAAGATCGAATGGACCAAAAAAAGCATACTGGTGATATTTTCTTCTCCCAGGCGTGTGTTGAGTTCAGCTCCCTATTCAGGTGGCATGCGGGAGACGGATCTCATTATCAATCTCAGAACCAGTGCGAGGCAAACAAGAAAGAATAGCCCTCAGTCCATCATCTCGGAATTCCTCAGAGAGAGAGGACTGTCTGAAAATACTGTCGGCTTCCTCACTGCCGCACAACTGGAATACAGTCAGTTTATTCTGCGCACGCAGGAAGACATTAAACTTCTTTCCATAGTGACCGCCGGCACCTCAAACGCCCTCAATATTGCCGACAGGGCACCTACCCTCTATAGCGGTGAATCCATGCCTTATCCTGGCACAATCAACATCATACTCGTTACCAACGCAGAGCTACTTGAGGACTGCTATGTTTCAGCAGTTGTTTCAGCAACGGAGGCCAAATCCGGCGCCCTTTTTGACCTCCAGATAAAGAGTGTGCTGAGCGGGAGGCAGGCTACAGGGACCGGTACAGATGCAGTGGCGGTTGTGTCCGGAAGGGGCAGGAAGATCCAGTACGCGGGCGGTCACACCCAATTCGGACAGCTTATCGGAGATGCCGTGTATACAGGGGTCACACGGGCGCTCTCCAGACGGAGGATGAAACCCCACAAGCTGGAACAAATACAGAACGCGCTCGACTGAGACCTTTAGAAGGAGTGCTACGACCTTTCCCGTAGGGGAGATGGAGGAGCCGGCATGAAGTTCATTGATATCCTTACCCGGCGAAAGAGCGTTCGTAAATTTCTTGACAGGACGGTCGAGCGCCACAAGCTCGTCCAGTGTATAGAGGCAGCACGCCTTGCCCCCAGCGGTGACAATATGCAGCCCTGGAGATTTATCGTGCTGGATGATCCCAAGATGAAAAAACACTTTTGCCGTGAGGTGACAAAGGGGATTTACCGGCGAACACGGTTCATTGGGAGCGCACCGGTCATCATCGTACTCGTTGCAAAGCTTAATTTTATTGTCCACAGGATCGGAAAAATCGTGTCCAGAACGAATATTCAGCTCATCGATACGGGTATAGCGGGTGAGCACCTCGTCCTGCAAGCCCAGGAGCTTGGAATCGGCACCTGCTGGATCAATCTTTTCAATGTGAAACGTGCAGAGAAGGTACTCGGACTACCGAAAAGCTACAAGGTTGTTTCACTCATCGCAATGGGGTATCCTGCGGAAGGAGCGACAAGGGACCGCTCAAGATTTCCACTCGAAAGAATCCTCTACTTCAATGATGAATATAGGAAAAAACTCACATAATCAACAGGTCCGTTCATTTTTTCAGGCTTCCCGCTCGTCGGGCCCTACGAATATCATCTTCAGATTGGAAAGACATAACACTCTCGGCTGCATTGAGTATCCTCTTCTCCTCATCAGGCTCAAAATCTATCTTCTGAAGGAGCCTCTTAATGAAGGGTTTCACAAAGTGCTCCATATGGTTTCGCTTCTTTTCATAATCTGTCCTGTTGTCCACCATCATAACGGCAACCGGAAGAAGTCATTCATACTCACCTATCGTTTGAAAACCGAGCTTCTTGTACATGTTGATATACTTCTTCTCATCGCTTAACACGTCGAGAAAGACCCGCTCGGCGCCTTCTGATTTTGCATAGAGATAGGCCAGAGTCATGAGACCAAAGGGAATGTTCCTCATCATCTTTATCGAGGCCCATATGATACCGTAAAAAACCGGTGCGCTCAAAATCACGAGCACGAAATACAAAATTGCCTTGATCACGAAGACCGAATAGTGGACAAGCCTAGACGTCAAGGGTAAAATAAAGGCCAATTGGCATAAAAAAAGAGATTTTTGCCATATACTTCTATTATAGAGTAGAGTTTTGAATATTCAACGAGTACAGATCATGATTCTCTCTTATTTATAGGTATTTTGAGCGTATTTCCTTGATTTTTAAGCTGTGAACCGGTGTCCGGTCATTCAAATTCAGTCCAGACTGTGTTCTCCTGGACTATAGGATGCTGGGAATGTCCGGAGCTGAGGTCCTCCAAACTCTAAAGAATGAATCCCCTCTGATTCCGGTAATCATGCTCACCGCGCTTACAGATTTGGAAATTGCTGTCGATACTATGAAAAAAGGCGCCTTTGACTACATAGTCAAGCCCATCAGAAAAGTTCATCTCATCGAGACGATTAAAAAGGCCATCCATTACAGGGACGTGCTTCTCGAAAACGAGAGACTCGCCAGAGAGAATGAAGAGTATCAGAGGTCACTGGAAACAAAGGTAATAGAACGTATAGAGGAACTTGTGTTGGCCTATAAGAAACTCAAAAATACGAATCTGGAAACCGTGAGGCTCCTCGCAGAAACGATAGAGGCAAAAGACCCCTACACCCGCGGACATTGCAACAGAGTACGTATTCTCTCCTCTTCCCTTGCCCGCCACGCAGGTCTGGGAAATGAGAAGATCGAGGTGCTCGAATACGGCGCTCTCCTCCACGACATCGGAAAGATCGGAATCAATGAGACTCTGCTCAATAAGAAAGAACCGCTCTCTGATGAGGAAAAACAGAGCTTCTGTCTGCATACGATCATCGGAGAAAATATTCTCAAGACCGTTGAGTTCTTCAAACCTTGTCTTAAAATCATACGGAGCCACCACGAGTGGTATAATGGCACAGGATACCCGGACCATTTCAGAGGTGATTACATTGATCAGTCCGCTCGTATCGTATCCATATCCGATGCCTTCGATGCCATGACTTCAAGCCGTCCTTACAGAGAGGCACTTCCCCTCAATTTTGCTTTGGATGAGCTGATCAAGGGAAAGGGAATTCAGTTCGACCCTCTGTTCGTGGAAATATTCGTTGATAAGGAGCTCTTCACCCTTGGTGAAAGAGCTCTTCTCGAAAGACCTGCATGAGCGTGGAAAAAGGTTGGCTTGCATTCCCCTGAACGACACTCCTTCCTTACCTCGAAATATTTGGTTGCGTAACTCCAGATTGATGGATATGATGGTGAAAATATGAAAAAAACGATTGCTCTCGTCGGCACACTGGATACCAAAGAGAGTGTGTACAGCTTTATAAAAGACATCATCGAGACACGCGGTTCCAACACTCTTCTCATCGACGCGGGAGTCATGAAGGAGCCGACAATCGCAGTCGATATTCCGAGAGCAGCTGTTGCACAGGCTGGAGGCGTCGATATCAGGGAACTGGTTGCCCAGGCAGACCGAGGACATGCGATAGAGATCATGGGCAGGGGTGTCGCAGCCCTTCTCGCTCGACTCTACTCCGAAGGGAGACTCGATGGAGTGATTGCATTCGGCGGAGGCGGCGGCACTTCAATTGCTACTCGCGGGATGAGGGCACTTCCTCTGGGAGTGCCAAAGGTGATGGTTTCGACAATGGCCGGAAGGGATGTATCAGGATTTGTAGGGTTGAAAGACATCGTGATGATCCCGAGCATCGTTGATATCACCGGTATCAACCGCATCACAAGAGAAATCTTTACCCGGGCAGCTGGAGCGATCTGTGGAATGGTCGAAACCAACGTAGTGATCGGACAGGATAAGCCTCTCATTGCGGCGACTATGTTCGGAAATACTACCACTGCAGTTGAGACCGCACGCTCAATCCTGGAGACAAAGGGGCTCGAGGTTGTGGTTTTCCCGTGCTCCGGAACGAGCGGAAAGACCATGGAAAGTCTTATAGAGTCCGGATATTTCACTGCAATACTCGATATCACCACTACCGAATGGGCGGATGAGCTGGTGGGGGGAGTACTCTCTGCAGGACCCGATCGTATGAATGCAGCCGCAGAGACGGGAACCCCGCAGGTCGTTGTTCCTGGATGCCTTGATATGGTAAACTTCTGGGCTCCGGAAACAGTCCCTGAAAGGTTTAAAAACCGTCTGTTTTACAGGCACAACCCGAACATCACCCTGATGAGAACAGATGTGGAAGAATGCAGAAAGCTCGGCGTCATCATCGCCGAGAAGCTCAACCGCTCTAAGGGTCCTGTAATGGTGTTTCTCCCTCTGGAGGGCCTGAGCATGCTCGACTCTCCAGGCGGACCTTTCTGGTGGCCGGATGCCGATTCTGCTCTCTTCACATCCATTAAAAGTAGTCTCCGCAACGACATCCCTGTGGTCGAGATGGGGTACAATATTAACGACCCTGAGTTCGCTGTTGGCTGTGCTGAAGCGCTACTCAAAATGATACCTGGAGTATCATGATTCAGATATTATTGTACTAGTCGACCGTGCCCCATTCGGTAGCTTGCTACTGCATGCAGCAATCGAAGATTATACTATACAACGATCCAGAAGGAGAAAAAAGTGGCAGAGACGAGAATTGAAATTCTACAGAGATTTCGAAAGAAAATCGATAGGGGAAAGCCCATCATTGGAGGCGGGGCAGGAACCGGCATTAGTGCCAAATTCGAAGAGGCGGGAGGCATCGACCTCATCATCATATACAACTCAGGCCGCTTCAGAATGGCGGGACATGGCTCAATGGCGGGGCTTCTCCCCTTTGGTGATGCAAACGCAATCGTCATGGAGATGGCACGTGAGGTCTTGCCCGTGATACAGCATACTCCCGTGCTTGCCGGTGTCTGTGGAACAGATCCCATGCGGATCATGGAGAGATTTCTTCGGGAGGTGAAGGAACGAGGGTTTTCAGGAGTTCAGAACTTCCCCACCGTTGGCCTCTTTGACGGAAAATGGCGGATCAACCTGGAGGAAACAGCATTTGGCTATGACAAAGAGGTGGAAATGATCCGGATTGCCCGTGAGCTCGACCTTCTCACGACTCCTTATGTATTCAACAGGATGGAAGCCGAGAAGATGACACGCGCAGGAGCGGATATCATTGTCGCTCACATGGGGACGACGACCTCTGGCTCGGTAGGAGCGAAAACGACCCTGAGGCTCGATGATTGCGTGAGCCTGATCGACGAAATCGCACAGGCCGTAAAGCATATTCGCGATGATATTATCATTCTCTGCCACGGCGGCCCCATCGCGGAACCTGAGGACGCAGAGTACATTCTGCAGCACTGCAAATCGGTTGACGGTTTCTACGGCGCAAGTTCAATGGAACGGCTACCCACAGAGAGGGCAATACAGGAGCAGACCGAAAAATTTCTGAAAATTAAAAAGTAAAAAGAATAATCCCCATCCCATACGATTATTGTTGTTTTCCAAAGAGTCCAGATGCTATTTTTTCCCCAGGGGACACTGAATGAAGCCCGAATATCTTCCACTCACACACTCGGAGATCAAAAAGAAAGGATGGAGCAGCGTGGACGTGGTGCTCGTCACCGGAGACGCATATGTCGACCACCCTTCCTTCGGTGTGGCCATAATCGCACGAGTCCTGGAAGCAGCGGGTTTCAGTGTCGCGATCCTCAGCCAGCCGGATTGGCATTCGAAAGAAGATTTTCAGCGATTCGGCAGGCCCAACCTCTTTTTCGGTATCACTTCAGGGAACATGGACTCTATGGTGAACAAATACACCTCCCTGCGGAAGGTACGGAACGATGATGCTTACTCAGAGGGAGGGCTCCCCTTCAGACGGCCGGATAGAGCGACTATCGTGTATGCTCACCGAGCACGGGAAGCCTGCAGAGGTGTGCCAATCATCCTTGGAGGAGTGGAAGCTTCGCTGAGACGTTTCGCCCACTACGATTACTGGAGTGACAGCGTGCGGCATTCTATCCTTATTGACTCAAAAGCTGACCTTCTGGTCTTCGGCATGGGTGAGCGGCAGATCCTGGAAATCGCCCGGCGGCTCAAGTCCGGGCAGTCCATTGAAAAAATTCGGGACGTGCGGGGAACGACATTCTGCCTGGGAGAAAGGGAAGCTTTCTATCTCTCCGGAACGAGAACACTGCCCTCCTTTGAGGAGGTTGTCAGACAGAGTGAGAAGTTCAGCCTGGCAACAAAGATCATTCATGAAGAGACGAATCCCTATAATGCACGGCCCCTTCTTCAATATCATGGAAAGAGGGCGATCGTAAGCCTTCCTCCTGCCCTCCCTCTCGATGAGAGAGAAATGGATGAAATCTATATGTTGCCCTTTACTCGCGCGCCCCATCCCGTTTATACGAAGACGATACCTGCCTATGAAATGATCAAGAACTCGGTCACAATACTTCGCGGCTGCTTCGGAGGGTGTTCTTTCTGCTCAATTGCACTCCATCAGGGGAGGATCGTCCAATCCCGCTCCGAAGGGTCGGTCCTTGCAGAAGCGAGGAAGATTAGGGGCACAGTGAGCGATCTCGGCGGCCCCACTGCGAATATGTACAGAATGGGGTGTGCACGCGAAAAAGCCCTTACCGCCTGCAGGCGTCTGTCCTGTCTGTACCCAACGGTGTGTAAAAACCTGAACACTGACCACGAGTCCCTCATCGAGCTCATGCGGAAAGTCCGGTGTCTTCCCGGGATCAAACACGTGTTCGTTTCAAGCGGCATCCGAATGGATCTCGCACTCCTTTCTCCGGAGTACATCAGAGAGATAGCGCACCATCACACAAGCGGGCACCTTAAAGTCGCACCAGAGCATGTTTCGCGGCATGTGCTCGATCTAATGAGAAAGCCCAGTAGCGAAACCTTTGAACAATTCGCAACGCTTTTTACTCAATACTCAAAGGAGGCGGGGAAGAGGCAGTACCTCATCCCCTATATAATCTCTGCACATCCGGGCTCCCGAATAGAGGATGAGGTGGAACTCGCGCTCTTTTTAAAAAAATGGAACTTCAGACCAAGGCAGATACAGGACTTTTTACCCTCGCCCATGGATATTGCGACCTCCATGTACTACACCGGTATTGATCCGTACTCTGGAAAGCGGATAGTCGTGACAAAGGGCGAAGGAGAAAAGAGGCTTCACAGAGCCCTTATCCAGTTCTTCAAGAAGGAAAATCGCTCACTCGTTCGCAAGATGTTGAGCAACCGCGAGCGCTAAGCACCTGCGGGCGCTAAGCACCTGCGGGCGCTAAGCGCCCGGGAAAGCG
>Ga0209427_10005088_pt1 | contig 15099 bp, 13 predicted proteins | sample DeeMarSWOR136_30_FD_187465 | JGI IMG/M metagenome (GOLD analysis project Ga0209427, IMG submission 187465) | Marine sediment microbial communities from White Oak River estuary, North Carolina - WOR-1-36_30 (SPAdes) (version 2) | ecosystem: Environmental > Aquatic > Marine > Intertidal zone >...
AGCTTTAGTCTGGCGCCATAGATACAGGTACCAATAGACAGGAAAGGCAAGTTGCCATACAGCTAATAATACAACGGTCCATAATGCTTTTTGATTCTTGGCGACACGGCTATTTCTCCAGACATCAGTAATATAGAATATTAGCATACATGGTATTGAAATGAATGTAATCCCAAAAAATACTACAAAACCAGGTACTGCATCAACATTTATAAAATGTCCAAATACAGGATACGGTTCTTCATTATAATTTACCAAAATTCCAAGTTGAAATAATATAATAAATGATATAACAAAGATTATCGGTAATAAACTTACTAATAGTAGAAATATCTTCGCGAGTTTTTTTAGCAATTCCATGATTTCTACTTAATCAAAAGACATCCTGATTCTATTCCTTTTCAGACAAAATGCCAAGATATGTGAAAATGTCAGACGTATCCGTAATAAAAAGACAGGGGGCAGACTTTCAGAGTCCGCCCCCATCTTTTCAGATGCAAGGCACCTTGCTTAGTTTTAAGCCGTGCATCAGTTACTGGCACTATGGTTCTGGTTCACACCAAGGGCAGCTATAGCGGTCCCAGAAGAAGTAGGGAAAGTAATTGTAGTAATATGGGTACGAATATTCGGGGTATTTGGGGCAGGTCGGGCAGGTTGGACAGGTGGGACATTCCGGACATAGCGCCTTGCCTTCTTGCAGACCTCTAGTATAGCCCTCGTTGTAGCCAGCATCTTTGCCCCTGGCGAAACCATCGTCGTATCCAGCGTTGTAACCTTCCAGTTTTCCCTTTTCATACCATTGCTCACAGGCCCGGGGTACTGTTCCCGGCGGTGCGCAGGCGGAGCCAGCGAAGAAAACTCCAAGCAAAACCAGAACAGTTACCGGAAGCAAGACATATAATGTTAGTTTATTTATTTTCATCGGTTCCTCCTTTCCTTTAACTGTGTCTTTTTCTCCGTCTTTTCATTTTTACTTCTTTTTGGTCTTTTCCGCTGCGGGCTTTTTGCTAATCTTTGTTTCGGCTGTCTCCTTTGTTGTCTTCGGTGGTTTACGGACTGCAGGTTTTTTACCTGTAATACGGAATTTTCCACGGGTTAGGAAGTAGGCAGCTGCCAGGCCACCGAGAACCACGACAACGATTGGAATAATGATGAGAAGCAGAGAAGTCGGCTTAATAACCTCCAGCACAATTCCGTCAGCCCTGAGCGTGAGTCTGAGCCGCTGGTCATCTTTGCCTTCGATGTTTCCACTCAAAGCCACTGGCTCGAGATAGAAATTGTTCAGGGTGGCGGCAGCGGCAACTGTATAGCCGGTATTTTGAGCACCCTGAAGCTCCAGGAAGTAGGCGCCGAACTCAGGATTGGTGATGAGATACAGCTTTTTAGCGCCGATATTGAACAACAGGGGTGATAATATCTCCTTTGTCCCGTATGAGAACTTTTTCGGCTCTACAGGGCCGTCAACGGTAATCCCCAGGATATTCTGCCACGTGGAGTATTCTTCAGCTTCTGACCAATTGGGGAAAGCGTTGAAGGTGAAATCAGGTAGGTCAATGTCAGGCGGATAGAAGGCACGCCTCATAGTAAAGTTAACATCAGTAGCACCGCCATCAGCCTGAACCTGTACAGTTATAGGTGGCTGTGGTTCACAGGCGATTGCCTCAACAGATATGGTCTCTGTGGCCGTGGGTATCCCGTTAACCAAGGCGTAGTTGTTGCCAAGCTGGTAGGAGCTGAATTCGTAGAACCCGTCATTGTTTGTTGTTGTGCTCTGCATCGTGCTGGCAACATAGACATTAGCCATTGGGACCGGGTTTTGATTGGTATCGATTACATGGCCGGATATGGACGCAGCCCGGCTGAAAATGCGAATGTCAGCGGAAGCATTTCCCGTGACCCTCATTGACCGGAGACAAGGGTAAGGCTCCCACCAGCAATCTTCGTCGAAACATACATATCTGGTACAGGTGTCCCATATCTCCGCGAGAGCATCGCCTTCGCAAATGAATCTTATGTATCCGGATGTTGATGGTGCTGTCCACGCGAGTGTATAGGTGCCGCTTGTGGTGAAGCTGCCGATTGTTTCCTGAGAACCGTCAGGAAGCTGAGCCAGCAGACGAATATGCGTATTGGCGGTGCTTGTGCTGACGGAAATGTTAACAGTCTCACCGGTCAAATATACGGACTTATCGGTACCGATTGACAGTGAAAGGTATGATGTTTGGAAAGCGGCTTTACTCGGTGCAATGTCTTCACCGGCTAAAGTGGCATTTGTAATGATAGGAATAGCTTCCTCTGTGGGGGGATCCGAGATGGTAGCATGGCATGGCGCAACTGCGAAACCTATTATAAACAAGCCCAAAACCAGAATAGTAAGCCAAGTCCATGAATTTAATCTCATTGCCACTCTCCTCTGCTTAAATTACAATTATTCTAGCACAATTTACATTTGTTAGCTTATAGGTTTCCGTCATCGCGAGAAGAGTCCGATTGTATCGGGACTCGCAATGACACGAGGGACATTATCCAGTGGCGACATTTTAAGGACGCCACTACGTGTCGGCGTTTGGGATTCTGGCGGCTACGGCTGCGCCTAAGGCGGTCACGATTTGTGGTTGGGGTGGAATGAGGAGCTTTATATTCATCTCTTGCTCTACAGTCTTGACGAGTCCGATGTTCAGGGCGCCGCCGCCACAGATGGCGCATGGCGGCTCGAGTTTAATCTTCTTGACCAGTGAAGAAATCTTGTTGGCCAGGGCTTTATTGACTCCGGCGGCGATATCCTCTTTAGGGATGCCTTCAACGACTCTGGTGATAGCCTCCGATTCGCCGAAAACAGCACAACCGGTGCCGAAGGTGATCGGGTTCCTGGACTTAAGCGAAAGCGGGCCGAAATCCTTCAACTCTATTCGCAGCACATTGGCAATGACTTCAATGAACCGTCCACTACCGGCGGCACATTTTTCGCTAACGGTAAAGTTACCCACCGTTCCCTGTTCGCTTATGCGTATCACCTTAGTGTATTGCCCAGCCACCTCGATGGCTGTTCTAGCCTGGGGGAAGATGCTATTTATACCTCTGGCGGTGCAGACTATGTCACTGACCTGTCGGCTGGCAAAATGGACATTGCCAGCACCAGTCCCGGTTGCCACAGTATCGGTTATATCGCCCTGAGTTAGGTCAACTTGCTTCAGGAGCTCCTGCCTTATCGTCTCGGCTGCTGTCTGGTAATTGGCTCCAGAGGGAATCACGTGGTAAGCGGCAAGCTCTGAATCTCCCATTATGACACCCTTGCTGTATGCCGAGCCGATGTCTATGCCCATAAACCATGTCATTTGAATCGTTTCCTTAGCTGAAAAAGGTAGCTTTCTCCAGGCGGCGTGGCTTTGTTGATATGGTCTCGCCTTTCGCAGCTGCTTTAGCATAGATTTCCTTTGCCAGTATTGCCGCCCCTATGGCTCCGGTGAGCAGCGGTTCTTCCGGGACGAAGAGTTCGCAGCCTAAATTTTCCTTCATCGCCTTAACCATGCCGATGTTCTTGGCTACGCCGCCGGTAAGCACTACATCAGGCTCTACTTTCAGCCGCTGTGCCAGTGCCGCCACCCGGCTGGCCAGTGAATCGTGAAGTCCGGCTATGATGTCTTCCAGCTTTTCTCCGCGAGATAGCAGGGCCACCACCTCATGTTGGGCAAAGATGGTGCACAGGTTGCTGAGCTGGATTTTCTTTGTAGATTTCAATGAGTTATCACCCATGTCTTCCAGCCTGATACCCAGTGTAGCAGCGGTGACTTCCAGGAACCGGCCGGTTCCGGCGGCGCATTTATCGTTCATGGCGAAGTCGAATAGTTTGCCTTTCTTTATCTTCATACATTTGGCATCCTGGCCGCCGATATCGATGGCAGTGGTGACATTGGGAAACAAGCTGTATACACCTCTGGCATGGCAGGAAAGCTCTGTTATCTGGTCGTCAGCGAAGGGAACGTTTACCCGCCCGTATCCCGTGGCTACGATGTAAGAGATGTCATCAAGCTTTAAATTGGCTTGCTCAAGTGCTGTTCTCATCACCTCGTTGGCTAGCCGGCGATGCTCGGGACCAGTTGGGCCTTTGATGGAGGACAATATACTTTCAGCCGTGTCTATAAGCACGACCTTGGTCATAGTGGAACCTATGTCTATGCCGGCGAAGTGCAAATTAGCCTCTGGCGTGGTGTTGCTAGCTGATTGTCTCAATGAAAGCCTCGACCCTGGTTTTTAAAGGGGCTAAAGCTCCTATGGTGTAATCATATTCTATGTAGGTGCTGGGGGTGCCGATGCTGTCGAGGTAATCCCTGAGCGACGGCATTTCAAAGGCGAATGGATCACAGTATCTGACGAGCAGCAAAATGGCGCCGTTGATTTTCCAATCTCTGACGATGCCTTTGAGGTAGCCAAAGCGGCTTTGGATGTCTTTTTTGTAGTCTTTCTTTGTCTCACCGAGAGTAGCCTGTCTGAAGGTGCGGGCGCAGGTAATTTCCTTCATGTAGTAATCGGCCAGTCCGTCTAATGGGTCGGGGGTAAGCTTTACACTGCCTCTGTAAGCTCTGATGCCGCCGCAGGTCTCATCCATGACTACATTTGCCTTAGCCTCAAATACCTGCATGATATCGGTATCATCCAGTGTGCTGCTCCAGATAAGGAGACGAGCCGGTTTTCTCTTGGGGCCATCGGTACGGCTTTTTACCTCGGATATAACCTGATTTAGCAGGTCATTGCCCTCAGCTACAGGCAGGCTCATGAGCGCTTTTACTACCTGAACGAGCTCTGTTCCCGAGATAAGCGGTGGGGCCGGCTTGGTTAGCTCGTATAATTGCTGTACCAGGGCGCGCTGTTGATTATGAGCCTTGATGGCTGGCTTAAGCTTGTCTGCAGACAGTTTCTGTCCGGTAAAGGCTTCCAGCGTCTTTCTGAAGTCGTTCAGTTGTGACTTGAAGTATTCAATGGACTCAGGGCGGATGGTGCTGAGCATATCTATGAAGTGGAAATAGGGGTAGTTGGTGTAAGATTCCCAGACGCGAGCTGTTTTCTCCTGTGGGTCGCAGGCGTGGACGGTGACCATACCGTCAAGGAAATCGTCTTTGCCTTTCAAGGCACAATCGAGGCAGGTGCGCATGATGGAACAAAAAGAAGTGGGCAAGGCTCTATCTGTCTCGGTGACCGGCTCTCGGATGTCTCCGTATGTACGGTACGGTATCAGGTCGAGGGCGGTTAGCATTTCCAGTGGGACATAGACGCAGGGATAGCCTATTACCTTTTTGCCTGCAGCCTTCAGTTCTTTAGCTCTCTGCGATCGGTTTAAGTAAATCTCCTGGGCTTTGCTCAGCCCTTTGCTTTCATCTGACATTGCCAGCACCTGATTAAATTGAAATTGTTTACCTTCTTACCAGTCGAAACCTTCCTGTTTTCTTACTTTTCTGTAGTACTCCATGGTCTCCTCGAATGGCTCTGCCTTAGCCAGGGCGTCTTCAGGGTTGAACAATCTGAGGTCTACGATGTCTCCCTCGATGGTTAGAGAAGGCACCTTCAGGGTTTCTACAAGCATGTTTGCCACAAAGGGCAGGTGTGTGGAGGCGCTGCGGCAGCTGATAAGCGGATGAAGCATTGCGCCATCGCACTTCCATTCTCTGGCATATTTTATATAGGGGTAAGCGAAGGAGCCGCTGGGCAAGTTCTGTCGCCGGGCTTCTTCAGCGTAGCCAGCAAAAAACTGGAGGTTAAATCTGGTAATTCGTTCCAGCGGGTCGCTGATGCCACCAAGGTCAAGAGGTATAGGTGGACGATAGCCGAAGCTCTCGACGGCGAAGTTCCACCCCCTCTCAGCCAGTTTGTCAAAAAACCCCAGACTGTGCCAGGGCGGAAGCTCGGCGAATAGCAGCCGGTATTTCTCCTCAGGGATAGCTCCTATATGGTTGCTGACCCTGTCTTTGACCTCTTGGTACATATTTTGGTAGAGCTGCAGCGAATCCTCGATGTCGCCCATCAGGAACAGGGCTGCCGGCATGGCGCTCCAGAAGTCCCGGCTGTGCATGGGGCATGGTTTTGCCTTGCGCAGCTCGTTCACCTCATACCATACCCGGTTTACCTCTATCATGAGGTCGACCGTTTCATCAAGCTTGTTCCAGTCCATTTTCTTGCCCAGTATGCCTTCGACGAAGACAACGAAATCCCCTAGGTGCTTGACTCCCGTGTCAACCATTGTTTCGAAAGCACCTTCGATGAAGAGCTCCTTTGCTCCGGGACTGGGTGATTCCAGCGGCCATACCGGGACATCCATGTAACGGCCCAATGCCTGGAACCACTTGTACCTGGCATCGCAGATGGCAGATGAGGACAGCAGGAATAATGGCTTGGGCATACCTCCGAACGGTGCCTCTGGTGGTACCTCACCTTTGAATTCCCTCATCATCCTAGATGTATAACCGAGACTGGCAAGGCTGTAACCGCAGAGATGTGTGGGAAAGCCATCGGCATACGCCTGTTCCAGATATTGTTGAGCAACTCCCATTGCTGCGGCGACGGCACCATAATTTTCCGGGTAGACCACTTCTATGTCCATAGCTTTTAGTATGGGGTCGCCGTAGTAGAAGTTGAGCATAGCCCAGGCGGTGGGCTTGCCTGCCTTTATAGCTTCAATGCTCTTTAGATAGGTATCATTTACCTTGGCCCGAAGCGGATACATTGATTTCAGTCGGTTTATTACCTTCTTTTTCTCTTCTGTAACCATGCCAGTTTCCTTCTTTTGGGTTTAGCTTGAAAGCAATGAGCAGTGGGCTTTTTAAGCTTCCTGATCCAAATCAAAGCCTCTTGGAATGAATCCTAGCTGCCTCTTTCTGACAAAGTAGACTATCAAGCCAGCGACAGCGGCAACGATGAAAAGCGGAAACGTCCACTTTGCGTTCTCCGAGGTCATCAGCCCGTAAGCCAGTACAATCATGAAGATGATGTTTATGGAAATGGCTGCCAGTGATGTGGTGGCCAGGATTCGCGGGCTGAACTTAAGCCTGGACTTTGCATAGATTTCCGGGTGCTTTTTGGGCAGTCTGAATGCGGCAAAGAGCACCAAGGTTATCATGAAGAGCAGTCCGAAGTTTATCATCTGGCCCAGAACTATCAGCGGTGGATTGATCAGCAACGTGACAATACTCATACCGTAGGCCAGCGTCAGCCCCCAGTGCGGTGTGCCGAACCTCCTGTTGATTCTACCAAATACACGGGGGAAGAACCCGTCTTGGGCGAAAGCCAGCGCATATCTTCCGGCTAGGGTGAGTATCAGGTTTATGGTTGTTATGCAGGCTAGAATGCCACCGCCTATGATGAAGAAGCCAAGCAAGGGGCCGGAAAGGAACGCTTTGGCGGGAGTGCCAAGAGACTCGCCTGCGGCAAAAGCCTGCCAATCCACCACTCCGACAGCAACCACCTCGATTAGCAGATACAGAGCTATAACGATGATCATGCTGATAACAAGTGCCCTTGGTATAATCAACCTGGCACTCTTGACCTCACCGCCGATGTCAATGCCGAACAGACCCCCAGCCAGCAAGGTGAACAGAAGCGCTGAGGCACCTAGGAAGCCCATCACGCCTCCGGTGAAAAGCGGCGCCATATTAGCAGTTTCTATCGCTGGTATGCCAGGGGCGATGAAGATGAAGAGTGCCAGGAGCAGTATTATTACCGTGCCAAGCTGCACGTAAGCTGTGCGCTTGATGCCGAATACATTTAGGAGATAAAACAGTGTCATTACGACGATAGCGGTTGGTATAACGGGGGTGGCCGGTATCAACATTTTCACGAAGTTTGCGGTAACAGCGGCGAACAGGGGGAGGGCACCTATTGGTATGGCTATGAAGAGAGTCATCCATGCAGCGACTGCTGCAGGATGGGAAAAAAGCTTAGCATACTGGTAGTTGGCGCAGGTTGTTGGTATGGCTGATGATAAGACGAGGTAGGGGATTAAAGCCAGAAATATGGGTGCTGCTGATATGATCTGGGCGATAAATAGAGACGGGCCAGTCAGTCCAGCAGCAATTGCGGTGAGTGCAAACAGAGACCCGCCCACGTTCATGCCAATTATTACGGCGATTAGGGCAACTAAATTAATTTCTCTTCTCAGATGGCCCTGGGTGGCTTGGTTTTGAGAACGGTTCATGTCATACCATCCTGCTTTATTACAATATTTTTCTTCGATCAGCTTGAATCAGGCGGATCATCGGCCATTGTCTCTACTTCATTGGCTGAGGTCTTTCAGTACGTTGTTGTGCCGGCTTGAACTTTTGTTTTTCTCCGCTCTTCTTGGGTTTCAGCCGGAATTCTACAAGCCTGCGACGGCTTCGGAACAGAACGAAGGCTATGATAAACAGTGAGAAGTAGAATACCATTCCTATGCCATTGAATAGCCAGACGAAGAGTGCCAGGAAAGGAGCTGCAATACAGGTCATGGTGAAGATATGGCGGGTCAGCAGAAGAGCCAGGCCCATCACTCCCAATGTGCAGGCCATGGCTTTGGGGGCTAGAACAAGAAATACGCCTATGATAGTATCAACACCTTGCCCACCCCTAAACCCGATCCAGGGCGGATAACTGTGACCGAGTATGGCAGCAAAGCCGGCGGCAAGCACCCAGGGTTGTGCTATGCCTATAGCCTGGGCGATTGCTACAGCGGCAGCCCCTTTTCCAATATCGGCGACTGCAACGAGTGCACCTTCCCAGCGGCCAACCTGGCGTAAGACAGCACCAGCACCCATGTTGCCAGTAGGGTCTACCTGGCGTATGTCTACGCCCTTCCTCCATTTTGTAACGATGTAGGCGGCGGGGAAGGAGCCGAGTAGGAAACCTATGATTATAGACGCAATGCCGAGCCACATAATCTTTTTGCTTTAAATGCCTGATTATAACAGAGTATGTAATAGATTGGCTAGAGTCCTGTCCTATTTAATTAGGTTGTATGTAAGCGGGTTTATTTTCGGTGTGGGGCTGAGGAGAAGGCAAACTGCTTACAGTACCCGTTTCAGCCTGGGATTCTGGGTGATGCCGGGTATTCTGCCTCTCTTAGCGATGGGTTTGCCTTCAATATCGTGGATGTCGGCGGTGAAGTCGATAGGTCGAGCGCCGCTGATATAGCTGCCGACGCCGAAGAAGTCGACCGGAGCGCCTTCATCGAGAAAATATGTTATGCGCTCGGGGTCGAGACCACCGCTGACGAAGATTTTGACCTCTTTGAAGCCAGCAAGGTCGAGCCTGGCTCTGGTCTCTTTGACCAGGTCGGCGGTGACTCTGCCTCGCTCGCCTGGGGTGTCGAGGCGGACTCCCTCCAGCTTTCCCTTTAGCGCCTGGGCGACGGTTATGCTTTCTTCAGGCTCATCCTTGAAGGTGTCCACGAGGGCTATGCGCGGCACTTCAGGGGGCATGTGCTTGTTGAAGGCTTTCGTGGCGGTGGCAGTATCACCCATGATTATAATCAGGGCGTGGGGTATGGTGCCGGCGGGCTGGATGCCAGCAAGCTTGGCACCGGAGACGCTGGAGCAGCCAACACAGCCGCCGACGATGGCAGCATAGTCCATTATGCCAGCTATTAGTGGGTGCACATGGCGGGCGCCGAAGCTGATGATAGGAATGCCTTGGGCAACATCAACGCACTCTTTGGCGGCAGTCGTCCAACCGCTGCAGTGAGCCAGCATACCTAGATAAACTGTCTCGTAGATGCCGTAGCTCTGGTAGGGAGCGGTTATCCGCAAAACCACTTCTTTCCGCTGGAAATGTTCACCTTCGGATAACGCCCAGACCTCTCGATTGCCTTCGGGCAGTACTTTCTCCAGCAGGGCTTTGACTTCCTCCATGCCGCAGAGTATGCCGGCGCGGCTGGGGAAGACCTCCATGGTGGCTGTAGGATTGATGCCTTCTTTCTTGAGGATTTCCACGGTGCGGACGAAGTAAACGTCCGATGTGTCCCCGGCCAGGACGAGGTCAGGAGTTTCAAAGCGTGGTTTCGGTAGCTCGACTGCGGTTACGCTGGTCAGTTTGGCGCCAAGTACCTTTTCTATGTAATCCAGGGCCCAGACGTGGGCTTTCTCGTCGAAGTCACCGACGCAGTCCCCAGGTACCTCAACCGCATAATGGCGGACTCTGGCCTCTGACACGCCGTGCAATATGCAGATATGAGTGCAGACACCGCAGATAACCACCGTTTCCGGCTTGAGTTCTTTTAGCTCTTGCTCCAAAGTAGTACCGTAGAACAAGCTGTAAGTTTTTTTGGGTATTATTTTGCCCGCATATTTTGAAAGCTCTGGAATAATTTCAGATTCTATAGTACTTTCAATGGCATGGGGTGGAAACATGGCGAACTCAGGGTCATCCTTGTCATGTTGGTCGCAGAGGTAGAATATCTTCGAGCCCTTGGCTAACTCTTGTTCCAGAAGTTTCTGAATATTGGGGATGATGTGGCGAGCTCTGGCACCACAGTAGAGTGGGTAACCTTCTTCCATAAAACCACGTAGCATATCCGAAACTATTACCGCTCTAGCCATTATTTACCCTCCTCGTTTCTTCTTTGTTGTTAATGCTTCTTTGAGTTCTTTCGCTACTTGGAACGGGTCGCTGGAGATGATGCTGGCGGCGTAAAGCTCCATGGTGCCGAAATCAGAGGAACCATCCCAGGGGTAGCCGCGGTCGACTATACGGGCGATGACGGGAAAACCCTCCCATTCTTTGGGTAAGGAGTCTAGCGGTGGGGTGGCTATGCCTACGTTGAAAGAGGTCACGTGCATGCGATCACGAAAACAGGCTAAGACCTCGTAGAGCCTTTCTTTAAAGGAATCAGCCAAGGCTGGGGACAGGAGCATCAATTCCTTTTCCTTTATGGGGGTTAAGTAAGATAGGATTCTGATACCGTCTTTTTCCAGAGCCAGTCCCAGGTCTAAGTGGACCTGGTACATGTCTTCGAAATAATCTGAGCCGTGTTTGGCTTTATAGTGAAGGGCATCCTGTCGAAGGGCTTCTATTTTGGCGTAATGGTGCTCCCGGCCTAATACCACCTGGGCGTGGCCATGAGCCAGGCTAGCGCCGGCTTTCTTCAGTGCATTCCACAGAAAAAAATAGTACCTGGCTGAGGGGTCGAACTTATGAGCTTTCTGTGCCCATTTCCAGCCGGTGTCCAGATAGTCGATAATCTCCTCTCTGGAGAACTTGAGAGGGTTGTGGCCTTTAAAGATTATCATGCCGTGGAGTCCATCGTATTTGGCGATGTTGCTGGCGGTAATGCAGTGCTTACCCTCGATTCTGCCGAAAAGGTCCTCCGGAGTATCTTCGAGGGGTTTGTTTAGCGGGTCGTCTTTGGCGCGGTCCATCAGCCTGGCTTCAACTTTGAGCCTGTCCTCATATTGCCGTGGACGTAGGGCTCGCAAGGAGTTGAATATAGACCCTTCAAAGGTGACCAGATTGGTGACTTTGATGATTTTTTGCTCGGTTACTCTATCAACTGAGCCGAACTGCTGCTCGATCCAGGGGAGCATGCTCTCAGGTGGCTTGAGGCACCCCTTGATGGTGTTAAGCGAGAATATGCGATGGAAAAGCCTCTTTGACTTTGGGGACAGAGCCTCAACCAGAATATCGAGGTCAACAATAGTTCGGTTGGCTGGGTTCACAGCTTGCCTCTAGTACCTGGATGTACTCTTGTAATAAATCAGCGGCTTGAGCTGCATTGCCGTTCTCTAGTGCTGCCAGGGTATTTTCCAGCATGTTGACTTCGTGGGTGAGTTGTGCCGATACATTGCTCAGGGAACCGCAGCAAGGTGCCATGCCCTCAGACCGCCACAGGAGTGTTTCCTTTATCTCCAGCATTTTTTTCACATCTTTAACAGCCTGTTTTATCTTCTTAGGGTCAGCTATTTTCTGCCTGGTAGCAGTAACGCTATCTTTATCTATTATCATCATTGGTCTTTCCTTCATAAGTTCATATTTCCTCTGTCGCCGGGGTAGACATGGTTTAGGTACATCTAATGTTTGAAGTGGCGTATGCCGGTGAGGACCATAGCCATATTATATTTATCGGCTGTGGCAATCACCTCTTTATCTCTTACTGAGCCGCCGGTTTGGATTACGGCGGTGGCTCCGCCCTTGGCTGCCACCTCGACGGTGTCGGGGAAGGGAATCATGGCATCAGAGGCTAGTACGCTACCCTTAGCTGCTTCCCCGGCCCTCTTGAGAGACAGCTCGACGCTGACCACTCTGTTAGGCTGACCAGTGCCCATGCCGAGCAGTGTATTGTCTTTAGCCAGGACGATGCCGTTCGACTTGATATGCTTTACCGCTCTCCAGGCGAAGATGAGGTCGCGCATCTCCTCCTTGGTTGGCTCACGCTTGGATACGGTCTTAGGCTTGAATTCTTCTTCGGTATAATAGTCCTCTTCCTGCACCAGGAAACCGCCGCTGATGGGACGCAGGTCGATTCTTCCGGTCTTGCCCTGTGGCAGTACAGGTAAAGAAAGAAGACGCAGGTTTTTCTTGCGTTTGAATATTTCGATGACTTCATCGCTATAGCTCGGGGCTATGATGCAGTCATAGTGGGTCTTGTCGATTTCGTTAGCCAGGGCGAGGTCGATAGGGCGATTGCAGGCAACAATGCCCCCGAAGGCAGATACCGGGTCACCGGCAAGGGCTCTCTTATAGGCTTCAATCAGGTCATTATTGCTGCAAAGCCCGCATGCGTTGTTGTGTTTGATTATGGCTATGGTGGGCTCGGTGAAGTCGCAGGCGGTGCTCCAGGCAGCTTCAAGGTCTAGAAAATTATTGAAGGATAGCTCAGGACCGTGGAGCAGCTTGACCGACGTCATACCCGCAGGCTGCAGCTTTATGGATTGCTCGGCATAGATGGCAGCTTTCTGGTGGGGATTTTCCCCATAGCGCAGGTCATAGAGCTTCTTCATGGCTATGGTCATGTCCTGCGGGAAAGCCTCTTCATCTCGGAGATACTGGGCGATAGCGGTGTCATACATGGCGACATGCTGGAAGGCTTTCTGGGCCAGTCTTTTGCGCTCTTTCTGGTCCACCTTGCCCTTTCGCAGCTTTTCGATGACAATGTCATAGTCCTCGGGGTCAACAATTACCAGGACAGACGGGAAGTTCTTGGCGGAGGCACGAATCATCGTCGGTCCGCCGATGTCTATATTCTCGAGGGCTTCCTCAAGGGAAACATTGGCTTTGGTGACAGTCTGGACGAAGGGGTAAAGGTTAACCACTACCATATCTATGGTTTGAATCTTGTTCTTCGCCAGCTCCTCCATGTGTTGTGGAAGCTCACGCCTGGCAAGTATACCGCCGTGAACTACAGGATGAAGCGTTTTAACACGACCATCCAGAATCTCAGGGAAACCGGTTAGCTCCGAGATGCTGTGGACTTTTATACCCTCAGCCTCTATGGCTTTTTTAGTGCCACCGGTGCTGAATATTTCGATATCTAAATCTTTTAGTTTGCGGACAAAATCGACCAGCCCCGCTTTGTTGGAAACACTGACGATAGCGCGCAAGTTAGCCTCCTTTAAATAATAATTATTTTTTTGCCATCTGTGGATTTGATAACTTTACCAATTTTTTGGGCTTCAGGCAAGGCGGCTGTAAGTTCGGCTGCCTGTTGCTGGGAGCAGAAGATGACCATACCTATCCCCATGTTGAATACCCGGAACATCTCTATCTCTTTGATTTTAGCCTTTTCTTGAATGAGTTTAAAGATGGGCGGAATCTGCCAGGCACCCTTGTTGATTTGGACAGCCAGACCCTTGGGTAGAATCCTGGGTATATTACCTTCGAATCCCCCGCCGGTTATATGAGCCAGTCCTTTAATCATTGGCAAAACCGGCTTCAGCTCTGAATAGTAGCAGCGGTGCGGCTGAAGAAGCTCGTCACCGAGAGTGCGCTTAAGTTGATGGTAAAAGGCCTGTAGCGAAGACGGGTCTCGTTCTAGCCCTAAGACCTTACGCACCAGCGAGTAGCCGTTGGTATGCAGTCCGCTTGAAGGCAGACCGAGAAGGATATCTCCCATCGCGATTGAATTGCCATTGAGTATGTTTGCCTTTTCCACCACGCCGACGATGAAGCCAACGAGGTCGTAGTCATCGCCCTGGTATATTCCCGGCATTTCAGCGGTTTCGCCGCCGACCAGGGCACAGTCGGCTTTTTTACAGGCCTGGGCTATACCGCTGACGATGCTTTCTACTTTTTCTGGTACCAGCTTGCCCATAGCTATATAGTCGAGGAAGAATAGCGGGCTGGCGCCGCAGGTGAGTATATCATTAACGCAGTGATTAACTAAATCAATGCCGATGGTGTCGTGCTTGTTCAAAACTGAGGCGATTTTAAGCTTGGTGCCTACTCCGTCAACGCTGGAGACCAGAACCGGCTCGGTGTAACCCTTTAATTGGAACATGCCGCCGAATAAGCCGATATCAGTTAAGACTTCAGGGCTGGAGGTAGACCGGGCAATTTGTTTAATCAGCTCTTTGGCTTTATCGGCAGCCTCGATATCAACGCCAGCCCGGGCATAGGCATCACGATCCGCCGAGTTCACTCAAGCTCCCCGAGGGTATAGCTTCAAGGGCCAGTTTGTCCATCTCTAGCTGCACCGGGGTAGGGTATTCTCCGGTAAAGCAAGCTAGGCAAAATATCTCTTTGGGCAGGTCTATAGCCTCGATTAAGCCATCGATGCTTATGTAGCCGAGGGAATCAGCTCCAATGGCGTCTCTGATCTCTGGTACGGTCTTCTGGGCGGCGATAAGCTCCCATCTGGTTGCCATATCCACACCGAAGAAGCAGGGGTGGCGGATAGGTGGTGCACAGATGCGCAAGTGTACTTCTTTGGCGCCGGCTCGTTTAAGCATGGCGACTACTTTGGGAGTGGTGGTGCCGCGGACAATACTATCATCTACAACTATCAATCTTTTTCCGACGATTGTTTCAGACAGCGGATTGAACTTCAGCTTAACGCCGAGGTCTCTCAATCGCTGGTCAGGCTCAATGAAGGTGCGTCCTACATAGCGGTTCTTGATTAGCCCCTCGCAGTAGGGAATGCCTGAAGCT
>Ga0209427_10005090_pt1 | contig 15098 bp, 10 predicted proteins | sample DeeMarSWOR136_30_FD_187465 | JGI IMG/M metagenome (GOLD analysis project Ga0209427, IMG submission 187465) | Marine sediment microbial communities from White Oak River estuary, North Carolina - WOR-1-36_30 (SPAdes) (version 2) | ecosystem: Environmental > Aquatic > Marine > Intertidal zone >...
CTTTTAGGGGCCTTCCTTGGCTGTGTGAATGCCTTGGATATGCCTGCCCGTCAGTCGTTTGTGATAGAGATGGTGGAAAAGAAAGAAGATTTGGGGAATGCCATTGCCTTAAACTCCTCGATGGTCAACAGCGCGCGGCTGCTGGGCCCTTCCATAGCTGGAGTATTGATTGCTGCCATAGGGGAGGGAATATGCTTCCTCCTTAACGGCCTAAGCTACATTTTCGTTATCGCCTCACTGTTATTGATGAATGTTGCTCCCCAAAAAAATAAACCACAGAATACCAGGATCTGGCAAGGATTTAAGGAGGGATTCTCTTATGCCTTTGGTTTTCCCCCCATCAGGTTTTCCATCCTGCTGTTGGGGCTGGTGAGCCTGATGGGAATGCCCTATGTAGTGTTGATGCCTGTTTTCGTTAAGGAAATACTCCATGGCGGCCCTCACACGTTTGGCTTTCTTATGGGAGCTTCGGGTATAGGCGCTCTGGCGGGAGCCTTTTATCTCGCCTCCAGAAAAAGTGTTTTGGGGCTGGAGAAGATCATTCCTCTATCTGCGGCAATTTTTGGCTCTGGACTCACGGCTTTCGCTTTTTCCCGGATCTTCTGGATTTCTCTGCCGTTGATGTTTATATCGGGTTTGGGGATGATCATGCAGATGGCCTCAAGCAACACGATTCTGCAAACCATTGTCGACGATGACAAACGCGGGCGGGTGATGAGTTTCTATGCGATGGCTTTTTTCGGCACAGCGCCTTTAGGCAGCTTATTAGCCGGAGGGCTGGCGAGTCGGCTGGGTGCGCCCAACACTCTGATCATAGGGGGTACTTCATGTGTCATCGGCGCGCTTATTTTCGCCACCAAGCTGCCAGAATTGAAAAGAATGATTCACCCCATTTATGTCAAATTTGGCATCATCCCCGAAGTGGCTTCAGGAATTCAGGCCGCAGCAGAATTAACGATTCCACCAAAAGAATAGAACTAGCTCTCCAATTTCAGGTTCAACCTTTTTCAAGATCGACTACTCTGTCCCGGTAGATCTGATGAATGAAATTTCGGTCGAATTCTCTCTCTTTATCAAGCATCGACTCCCGCTCTTCAACACTGAGATATTTCGTTATCGGAATGAAAAAGTTCTTATCCTCTTTTTGGATGTGCCTCGGATAAAAATCAATAAGTTCCTTCAGACAATCCAACACTCCCAAATGTGGGGTTTTCCAGGAGAAAACACGCTTAACAGGAGTGCCGAGGGCCGGACTCGAACCGGCACGCAGGTTACCCTACGAGGGATTTTAAGTCCCTTGCGTCTACCAATTCCGCCACCCCGGCATCCAATAACTATAAACCAAAAGATAGGAGTGTTACTATATCACAATGTGAATATATCTTTAAGTGACTATTCTATCATTCTGGAATAAAAAAACTCCCTCTTTCTTCGCCATGGAAAGCATATCATCGGTATATCCATTCTTCGAAAAAAGAACATAGAAACGTTTAGTTTTTGAATTACCCCATTTAATCTTTTTAGCCTTTGATTTGAGTTGCAAAAAGATATTTTCGCCTACTCTTTTCCCTCTCCATTTCACTTCACCATACAATATGGCGTTGAACTCTCTGCTTACTCCGACGATATCAATTTCATTATGTCTATCCCACCATCTTCCCAAACGTTCAAAAGAGAAAAATAAACCAGAATTATTCATGACAATCTCACGAGCAACTTTTTCATAAACAAAAGAAATGTAATCAGATATTTCTCTTTTGATTCTTTCATTGACTTTATCCACATTGTCCATCTCGAGTTCTGCTCTTCTCGGAAAAATAAACCGGAACCAGAATTGAAAAAATTCATCTTTGATTCTATACAAACCTTTCTTACTTTTAATGGGGTTATCTTCTGTTACTGGCACTTCTCTCTCAACAATATCGAGGTCAGAAAGCACCCCGAGATATTTGTTAGATGTAGGCTGTTGAATACCTGTTGCATTGACTATTTCGGAGAGCCTCCTCTTTCCCTGAGCAATCGCCTGTAACAGAGAGAAATAATACCGAGGCTCTCGCAATTCCTCTCTTAAGATGAAAAGTACTTCTTCATAGAGTGGTTCACCCTTCCTCAAGACATGATTTTTAAGATTTTGATAAAAATTACGCTTGTCTGAAAACCACAGCCAGTAAGCTGGAGTCCCACCACATACAGAATAATGCATAATCTGATCCTCAAAGGATGCTGTTTGTCTAAATTCTTTTACGTCAGTAAAAGGCATGGCTTGAATCTTCCATTGCCCTGTTCTTCTTCCATAGAGAGGAGCTTTATAGCCAAGCACTTCTGTCTCCATCATCGCAACACTAGACCCAAGCAATAAGATATAAATCATACTCTGAGACAGGTATTCATCCCAGGCCTTTTGAAAAAGACTTGGTATAGCAGAGTTGGACTGAATAAGATATGGAAATTCATCAATAACGAGAACAAATCTCTTCTTCTTTTCTTTTATATAGCGAAAACTCTCTTCCCAACTGTCAAAGCCTCTTGTTAAAAGAAGGGGCTCCTTAAAGAATTCTCCAACTGCCAAAGAAAATCTCTTCAGCTGCTCCTTCTCATGCGTACTCTCAGCAAGGAAATAGACATGTGACTTATCTTTTATGAACTGTTTAGCAAGCTCTGTTTTTCCGATTCTTCTTTTCCCCCAGAGAACGATCATCTGGGCTTTAGGCTCCTTCCATTTCTGCTCAAGGAATGTGAGCTCTTTTTTCCTATCGATGAACATAATCACCTCATTAAATGATAAATTATTATACTTTAGAGTATTATACTCATAAGTATATTTTTTTCAATATCTATTGACTAATCCTCTCGTTGGTTTCCATCTTAAAGTTTTGATGTTCAATGTGCATCGGATGAATCCTTTTCTAAAGGCATGAATGAGGAAATTATCTTTTTTCCATTTTCATAAGATGTGAATAAATTGTGTATATTTAATAGGTAAATATAGGAACATATAGGAACACAAAAACAAGACAAATCGTTGAAAAATAAAAAGATTACAGGATTCACTAGAGAAGACTCTAGGACTTATTTTTGGATTTTAAGTCCCTTGCGTCTACCAATTCCGCCACCCCGGCCTGACGAGCGATTGGATTATGCCATAACCTAAATGAGCCAACAAGAATCCAGGCGAACTCAGAGATGGTCCCCAAAAGCATCTAGAGAATTCAGAATGAGTACCGCACACCAAAGAGAGGAAGAATAGAGGACTGATAGAGGGTTCCGATATCATTATTGATGATATCCCAATAATATCGATCCACATTTTTCCTGTTCAGAATGTTCTGGACGCTGATGTAAAGGGTCAAGCTTGACCTATCGAAGTTAAATTCCCGATCTATCTGTAAAGTCAAGGAATGAAACGGAGGATACCGGACAGAATTGATCTGGTTTTGGTCGATGATTCTCCCGTTTATTTCTCTCGAAGCTTCGATATCAAAAGGTGTGTAGGGCACTCCTCCAGCCAGCTCCCACCTCAGGCTGACACTCCACATGTCATTCAGCTTGTATCCCCCAACCATCGTCCACCTGTATCGATTGTCATTTATCCTGTCCCTCCATTCTCCACTGAAGTCCCTGTACCTAAACCGAAACAGAGCCAGACAGACTGTGCCGTACAACCCTTCCATCGTTCTCTTCTTGAAGAGAATCTCGATCCCTCGAGAATAGGCTTTCCCAGAATCAGCCAGAGGCCCGCCTGACAGGTATCTATTGTATTCCAGGCCGCTGTCCATGATACTGAGAGCAAAGTCCTCTGAAGATAAGGCCAAATTCCGGTACTCCTTGTCATAGACATCTAATCTTAAACTCGTAAACTCAGAAAAATCATACTCGAGGCCAAGGAGATAATGAGTGGCAAAGGGATCATCATTCTCTCTGTTTTCCGGGCTTCCGGCCAGGATGTGCAGAGGCACTGTCTGGCGAAAAACTCCAAATGCCCCTTGAAGGGATAATCTGCTGTTCAATTTCAGAGCCAGCGAAAGCCGCGGTGAGAGATAAAAACGGCGACTGTAAGAGAAAAAATCGCAACGCACTCCCAGGGAGACCAAGAGTCGATTCCAGGAGTTCCAGTACAGAGTGGAAAACATCCCTCCTTTTGTGACAGTGACCCTATCATTTCTTATCAGATCTGGTATTTTGACGCTGAGTCGATTGGTGTAGTGCCTCAAAAAATCATCGGAGTCGATGTGTTCGTGTTTGGCTTCCCCTCCAAATTCCAGATGGATTGTGTCGGTAAACTGAAAGTAATTTAAATTTCGGAAGTGAAAAGCCCCACTCAACTCACGGAGGGTGAGATAAGCAGAATCTTGAGTCACATGGGTGATGTCATTGGAAAGCTTGAAGAACGAGTAGGACAGCGACGTGTTCGAATAGCATCTTCGGCTCCACATCGAAAACCAATTCAGGCCGATAGTGTTCTGGCTTGATTGAAAATCCAGAAAACTGTTGTATCCCCTATCCAGAGCCGTTTCTAGATTATACGACAGCCGGCTGTCCCCGTAAATATTCAAGAGAGTGATTTCATTTCTCGAATCCAGGTCATACACAAGTTTGAAATGAACATCACCGAAGCGGGGAGCCACCCCATAGCCTATGATCTCGGATAGAACATCATGGTAATTTCTTCGCAGCGATAGAATCCAAGAGCCTCTCTTCTCAAATAAAGGTCCTTCTACCGTTCCTCCGAGACCGGCGATATTCAAATCCAAACTGGTCCTGATCTTATCCCGACGTCCTTCTTTCAAACGGATATCGACGATCGAGGACATCCTGTCTCCAAAGGCCGCTGGAAACCCCCCGGTATAAAAGTCCATATCATCGACCAGAGAGGAATCGAGGATTCCGATGACTCCCCCACTGCTTCCCTGTCTTTGGAAGTGATTAACATCCGGAATCTGGATATTATCGATAAAAAAACCATTCTCCCATGGCGACCCCCCCCGGACGATCAAATCGTTGGATAGGTCACTCACCCGCGAAATCCCTGGATTCACAGTCAATACCCGGCTGATATCCCGAACAGCACCTGGTGTTTTGATCATATCATCCGTGTCGAGCTTCACAGTGCTGACAGGAGAAAAGGCGTTTGGCTGGAGCGGATCTCCGTAGACTGTTATGAACTGACTCAAGCGAACCGGTAATTTCTGGAGCTGCGCCTCGACTCTAGTGGTGGAGTCGGGAGAGATTCGTATATTCTCTATGAGGAGCTGGATATAGCCAAGTCTCTCAAACCAAACTGTATATCTTCCGACAGGCACCCTGAACAGGGTGAACTGGCCAAGCTTGTCAGAGGTCGATTGAAAATCTGTTTTCTCTAGGCAGATGAGCACACCCTCGATCGGCTTTTTCGATTCAAGATCAACGACTTTTCCTTTTAACACTCCGCTGGAACTTTGGGCTGAGCCTGAAGGAACACTCACCACGCACAAGACAGTAATCAGGAAAAGAACAACTTGATTGCGATGCCTTCGAGACATCTTCATGATCTTTTTCTCAGCATTCAAGCTCTGATCGAAGGGGATTTTAAATACAACTTACACCAAACATGGCTAAATATTCCTCTTAACGCTCTGCTTTTCACGCTGGCGGGTGATGAAAGATTCAAGAATATCAATCCCGATAGTGTCAGCAGCCCTCTGGATGCTGCTAATATATCCGCTCCCGTTGAGAGCTTCCTTTTTCGCTTCAACCTTCAATAAGTCTTTAACCTTGCGATTCAGCTCTTCAAGTTGAATGGAAAAAAAGTTGGGATAAATCCTCTCGAGTTGTTGACTCTGAATGTTTTCGAGGCTGCTTTTCGTATTAATCCTGATGATTGGTTTTTTCCTGGCGGCGACTTCAGAAAAGCTCACTCCACCCGGCTTGGTGATCACTATGTCGGAAGCCTCGATCCACTCATCGAGGTTTTCGATGTAGGCTAAGATTTTTACGGGTATCTTCCACTGCTTCTTCAGCTCAAGCAGGCGGGCTTTCATCTTCTCGTTCGTCCCCGTTACGAAAACGACCTGGACAGAAGGATTCAGCTTGTTTAAAGAAGCAGCCACTTCTTCGTAAGGGCCTAAACCCAGCGATCCCCCCATCATCAAAATCAGAGGCAGATCATCATCCAGCCCGAGTTTTTTGCGGAGTTGATTTTTTGGCAGATCCAGCCTGCTGGAAAACCTCCGTTTTATGGGAATCCCGGTGATCTTGATTTTCTCTTCTCTCACCCCGAACCGTACCAAATCCTGCTTGACTTGTTCACTGGCTACATAGTAGCCATCAAGACAAGCCTGAGCCCAGATCTGGTGCGCCCGAAAATCGGTCAGGATAGAATAGACGGGAAATTCGATCTTTCTTTTTTTCTTCCAATAACTGAAGAGCGAATTCACGTTCGCTCCACTGGATACGACCAGATTTATGCCTTCCTGCCTGATGCGGTTGAGAAAAATTCTGTTCGCCCAGGACCCCCCTTTGATCAAACTGTTGACGAGCCAATACAAAAATCGATTTCCCTCAAAAGCTTTTCTAAAAGCCCAAGAGCGGAGGAAACGTAATCTTTGAATAATAAAACTATGAAAAGCGATCTGGATGTTTCTGCTCCCTTTCCCTCCCAAGTGATCAAGCACATTGACCACACTGACTTTGACCCAGGGTATCTCCTCAAAAAACTCCCTGAGAGACTCAGCCACAGATCGATGACCTCCTGTGTAGGAGGCGTAGGCCAGAAGGATGTTTATCTCCCGATGGGGATGAAGGTTTTTTAGGATCCGGGTAAGATTTGTGGTGTATTCAGAATGCTTTTGATATTTAGGCGGTGAAAAATCCGGAAGTTCAATATACCGCTGAGGGGCTCTTGGGAATTCGGTTGTCTTAGCCATTTTGAATCTACTAATATAGAGAATAACCTGATTGCGGTAAAGAAAAACATTTGTTCCTTTTAATTTCTCCAATCCTCACAAATTATATAGACAAAATAAGTTATATTTTGTTATCATGAAATGCATAATTTCTTTTGTGATGAATATGATTTAGTCTGTGGAACCTAATTTCTCAGTGGCAATGTAAATCGTTAAGGAGGTATCGAAATGAAAAAAATGACAAAAATCATTATTTTGCTCTTTGCCTTAGCCTTGATTAAGCCTCTTCTCTTTTCTCACTGCGAAGTGCCCTGTGGCATCTACGATGACGAAATGCGGATCAAAATGATCGCTGAGCACATTAACACCATCGAAAAAGCCATGACCCAGATTCAAGAGCTCTCTAAGGAAGATAAAAAGAATTATAACCAAATCGTAAGGTGGGTGGTTAACAAAGAGAAACATGCTGAAGAGATTCAGCATATCGTCAGCCAATACTTTCTGACCCAGCGGATCAAGCTCCCTGAAAAAGAGGACGATGAAGCCGGGAAAAACTATCAGCTAAAAATCACTCTCTGTCACAACCTGCTCGTCTATGCGATGAAATCCAAACAGACAATAAATCTCGCTCAAGTCGAAAAATTGAAATCTATCTTGCACTCTTTCGAACACGTCTATTTCGGCAAGAAGGAATAAAGAGCTATTTGTATTCCTTGATGAATTCAAAAAAGTCGACCTCATTCGCATCCAATCCGTATCGGTAAACATACCGGCTGGCCAGGCGCGAAGCAAAGATCGCTTTGAGATAAGATAGGGGAACCCGCTCGAGAATCTTTTCGAAGCCGATCTGCTGGATGAGCACCTCAGGACAACAGCATTTAATCACCTTCCCGAAAAGTTCCTCATCGCTGAACAGCTCAGAGGAGTAAATAGCATCCTTAATCTGGTTGATTTTTCCACTGATCAAATCCGAGAGGGTGGACCGGGGAATATTTTTCAAGGCATTTTCTTTCCAGATGACCTCAAACTCTAGCCGGGCATTCTGCCTGATGATCTCCAGGATGCCTTGGATATATTTTTGCCTGAATACTGGAACCACCCTGTCCTTGACACACATCAGCTCTTCGTATTCCTCATCAGTCAGGGCTAAACTGACAAAAACCTCCAGCGAGGAAGAGGTCACTCCTCCTTTGTTGGCCGATGCATCTTTGTAGATGATGACTCCCTTCTCTTCGAGCCTGAGCCGGGCCGCTTGGGTAAGAAACAGGTTGGCTCCCTCGACAATGAACTTAAACCGCGGTCCTCCCCTAGCATCGATCAGTTCTGTCCAGTTGTTGATGTTGATCGAGGCAGGCCTCCCCCCGCAGGGGATAAAAAGATCGGCCTTGAATTGGGGATGAAGATGGAAGCTGTTGCGGAATTCAAGCCCGCTGACGACTTTTTCTCCGTCAGGCAGCGTCAGGTTCCGATCTTTCATGGTCACAAGAAATCCTTTTGGGCTGATAAGCTGTTTATTGAAGTTCTCGACCATTTTTCGTTTTCGAGCCAGTCTGTTGAGTTCCACTCTGTTGATTCCTTTCGGATCGTACAGGACACCTGAGCCGTCGATGAGGGCCAGGATTTTGTCTTTCGAGATGAGGATTTCATTACTTCCCAAGTCTCCGTCCGGGCCTCCGGTCATGACTTTGGTGATTTGTGCCTCCTTCAACCCCTTTTTCTCCAGAATTTTCAGGACATACTCGTGGATGGAATTGGTGGTCATCCCGTACAGATCGTGAGGTATCCCGCCCATCTCCTGCGGTTTTCCGGTGGAAAAGGCTTTCCAGTAAGGATACTCGTGGACTTTGGCTCTTTTGGCCGCCCAGGCCATCAAATCCGCCGTTCCCTCATCGGGACCCAAGAACAGGATCACTTCCTCCTCGTAGTAATTGACTATATCCTTGTCTGGCAAAAGCAGGTCGAGCAGGCCGTTGACGTATTTCTTGAAGGCGCCCTCACCTTGATCTTGAGCCTCCCAACTGAGGAGGATAGTGCCTTTGGAACCGCCCTCGGGAATGTCTTTGTTTTTCATCTGCTGAGTCAGGGCCAGGTTGTAGTTTTCATCGAAAATAAAATCCGAGTTGTTCAGAAAATTCTGGAATGTCTGCGAGCGGTCAATCCGCACCCCTCCCCTGGCGATATCCCTGAACCTGATGTGAAAGCCGCGCAGCTCCATGGAGATCACGTGGAAAATACCGAAAGGCTTCACAGGATAGTCCACTTCGTTGAGATAATCGGGCGAGTACATGAAGGCCACAGAGGTCTTTTCTTCTTTGTAAAAGTTGGTCCTGAGAATCATTTCGATGAAGAGTAAGACAGCTCTGAAGATATTTCTTTCGACTTCTACTGAAGTCTTGCGTCCGATCTCCTTCTCCAGTTCATCTCTCTGTTTTTGAATATCGTGTGCCTTCAAGGACGGGTTGAACTTTTTATTAAAGAGGCTGAAAGCTTTTTTGAGGAGTTGATGGTGATTAACCAGAGCCTCCCAGATTCTGGCCTCATCATAGGTTTCTTTGGCCAGTTTTGTCTTCAGAGTTCCCGTTAATCCCAAGAGTTCAGGGGAGTCTTTCAAGACCTTGAGGAGCTTGGTGTACTCTTCGTTATACTCTGTGAGGAATTGATGGGCAAAACTCCAGGCGGAAACCCCGAAAACCGTTTCTTGAGCGTTGAGTTTTCCATTCCGAAAGAGAGGTGACAGAGGGCTTTCCGGAATAACATAGATAAGACTGATATCCTCGACCATTCGTTGTATCTTTCTCTCGTCTTCAATATCGGCTACGTAAAACGCGTAGACTGTTTTACCGTTGGCAAACTGCTCGACATATTTTCTGGTTGAAACGAGACCGTGAGAGTGAATCACATCTGAAATATTGGAGAAGAAACAACATCCTGAATCCCGTTTGACAGCTATCATGAACCGGAGTTCCCGAGGCTCTTTTTTTCTGGTCATTTCGATCAAGGGAGTCTCCCAACCTCTGGATTTATTGATGATCCCTTGATATCGCTGGAGTGTTTCAGGCATGGCTGTTTTCAAGAAATCCTTACAGGCTATCCTCTTCAGGTCGGTTTCCTCCGGATCCACCTTTTCTTTACTAAACCTGGGTCTGTAAACCAGGTACATCCTCAAATGTTCTAAGCCCAGAGCTTTTCCCAAGGTCCGGTGAGATTCAAGCCGGAAATTCGGGTATTTCTTCTCAATCCGTTTTTCCACTTCTAACGCTCGGTAATGATAATCATCCACGAGATAGATAGCTTCATCTTTTCGTTCTGTGGCTAAGTCGATCTTTATGTTCTTTTCTTTCTGGACTGAGGCCATGATCTCGGCTGCCTTGACGGCTTCGATATGGTTGGCGATCGTCTTTAAGGGAGTGGTCTCAAAGTAGTAAGGATTCATTCCCAAACCAGTACAAAACCAGTCGATCTCTTCTCTCACCACAGTCTTCGAATAATTCCCGCGACTGATGATGATATCTTCGATCCTCCGAAGCTGTTCGATGCTGAGAGCGGATTCTGAAGCGATTTGTCTCAAGCTTCTCATCGTTGTCTCCTTTCGGGCCAGTATTTCGTTGTCTAGCTCAGAATGAAAGAATCTTTTTTTCCGTGATGGTTATGCTCCTTTCATAGATGGGTCCTGTCACGGGGCCTCCCCCGTCCGTCCTCGCTCCACCCATCCCCCAGTGGGTCCCTTCCACTGCGGACATTGCGGGGGAGGCCCCGTGCCACCCATCTTCTTCTAGGAATAAATTGCCACAATCACGGAAAAAAAGATGCATATTTTTAGATATATGCTTATACTTCGATATAATATTGTGAAATCTAACCATCTTACTAATCCAAATTTTGATTGATTTTTCTGAATTTGTCCATTAAACAAGATAAAATGCATCTCTATTTCCGTGATATGAGATATATCATCTATGGACATTCTCTATAAAGGTGAGCCCCTGTCCGTCCGAACCGCATGGTGGTGGGTGGGGGGGTCTTCAGGGAGGACGGATAGGGGCTCACCTTTAAAAGTCTCATCCAGCAAAACCTTAATCACGCCTTTGGGGATGCTTCCAGATAAAATATTGATTAAGCAGTCTGTTGATCTGTTTAAACAGGTATGAATCCTTATCATGCGTATTTTTTTGGAAAGGAGGATTCATCGCAATAATGGATACCTGAATGACTATACAGGAGTGAATTTGAGTGGATAGAGAAAGCGACCTTGAAGACCCCGACCCAACCTACCCAGCCTTCCCGAGATGTCGCTCGAGGGAATCCGACAAAGTCGGACATCGAGGATGTGTGAGCACGATCCATTCAATCGAGCATTGCTGAGTATGGCAAAAAGACATCATGGCGTCAGTATCGAGCAAACACGCGGAGTTCCGCAGATGCCGAGAGGGGCATTGAGGGAATGGCGTTAAAAATCTGAAGGGAGCGATGCTATCCACTCAAATTCACTTTGACTTTTTCAATCTCAGGTATCCATTATTGCGATGAACCAAAAGGAGAATTGCGATGATCATCCAAGAAATCAAAAAGGAACTCAAAAAACACATCGACCCGGAATACCAGAAAAGCATCCAAAGATTCTCTAAGGAAGAAATCGCCGCCTACGGAGTGAGACGGCCTGAGGTTAAGAAAATCACCGCTCAATACTTCCAGAAAATCAAGGACAAACCCAAAGAAGAAATCTTCCGTCTCTGCGAAGAGCTCATGAATTCTGGGATGATGGAGGAGAGAGGAATTGCCATTGATTGGGCTATTCGTTACAAAAAGCAGTATGTTCCGGCCGATTTTAAAGTCTTTGAATTCTGGCTGGAAAAGCATGTGTCGAACTGGGGTGCTTGTGACCATATCAGTGTTCTTCTAGGAGCTTTTATCGATAAGTTCCCTGAATTCATCCCCAAAGTCAAAGACTGGACCGCATCTCCTAACAGGTGGTTTAGACGGGCCGCGGCTGTCAGCTTTATCCCTCTTCTGAAGAAAAAGAAAACCCTGGAAGAAGTCTTCGACATAGCTGACCGGCTTCTTCTCGATGAAGACGATCTTGTCCAGAAAGGATACGGTTGGCTGTTGAAAGAAGCTAGTAAAAAATATCCTGAAGATGTGTTTCGGTACGTTTTGCAGCATAAGGAGAGGATGCCAAGGACAGCGCTCCGGTACGCGATCGAAAAAATGCCGCCAGACTGGAAAAAAAAGGCTATGGCCCGCAGCGGATAAATCCCAGGTTAGGCTGTGCTCCGTTTGATGATCACCAGGGTGATATCGTCGCTTTGGGGGACACCTGCCGTGTGGTCGGAGATAGCCTTGAGGATGGCGGCTTGAATCTCCTTGGCTGATAGGGCGAGACAAGATTCGATAACCTCGAGGAGACGCTCCTCTCCGAAAAGATTTTCCGAAACCAATTTTTCCGACGGGCCCACAGCTTCGGTGATCCCATCCGTGTAGAGGACGATGATGTCGCCGGGGCTGATGTTTATAGACTCCTGTTTATACTCCTGGTCAGGTAGAAACCCGATGATAAGCCCTCCTGCCTCGAGTCGCTCGATATTCCCATCAGCACGAAAAACGAGGGGTGGGTTGTGTCCGGCGTTGGTGGAGATGAAGGTAGATTTAGTCCGGTCCAAGATACCGTAGAAAAAAGTGGCAAACATGTTGGCGTCCGTGGAGTGGACGAGACGATTGTTTATCCGCGAGGCTAGCTCAGCCACATCCCCTGACTCGAGGACTTGGGCATGGAGGCTTGCCTGAAGATTCGACATAAGCAGAGCTGCCGGTATTCCCTTTCCTGAGACATCGGCGATGGCAATCCCGAGCTGCCCCTTATCGAGATCGAGGAAATCAAAATAGTCCCCTCCGACCTGCTGGCTCGGAAGACTCACACCCGCGATCTCGAATCCCGAAAAAACTGGCATCTCATGGGGGAGCAATCTTTCTTGGATTTTGCGGGCCGTGGCCAGTTCAGTTTCGAGTCGTTCCCGGGCCAGGGCCTCTTCACGACCTCTCTTAACCGCAACTGTCATTTCGTTAAAGGAAGCGGCCAGATCTCCCAGTTCATCCTCGCTGGGGATGTCGATCCGTAAATCTAAGTCACCAGAGGCGATGCGCTGCGTTCCTCGATGAAGGGCTCTGACAGCAGAGGTAAATCCGGTGGTTATCCTCAAGCCGAAGAAGAGAGCGAACATTTCCAAGATAAGGAGCAAGACGGCTAGGAAGATTAAGACAATCATGACAGCCAGGCTGAGGGGATTCCTCTCGGAGAATAGCTCACGGGCAATATCCGAAAGACTGGATTCTATCAAGAGCAGGATTTTTTGCTCTTGGAATTCGCCGGATTTGAAGGAAATCACATCCATATGGGTCATACCGAAATAAAGCGGTCGACGCCAGATGGATTTGGAGGGGGGAGCGTCTGCGGGCTGGCCCTGCTTGTCGGAGACATACCTGCCGATGATAGGTTGTTGGGATTCCGGACCGCTCTCGACTGACCTGACAGAAATGTCACCAGCCACTGTGAAGGTCGCCGGGTTCGAAAAAGAGAGCTTGACGTTGCTGTGGAGAATATCAGCCAAACGATTTAGCATTTTCTCATCGAGCTTGCAAGCTGCGATATGGATGTTCGATTTTTCTGGATTCTCCAGATTCATCAGCCAAATTTCATTTTCGATCCAGAAATATCTTCCGGTCTCTGAGGATATCCATTCTTGGTAAGGGGGATCCTTCTTCTGGAGGGAAGCAAGAAAATCAGAAAACCAATAAGGCGCCTCACCTCCTGTCAGAAACTTTCGAGTCTCCGTTTCATAGGAGAAAAATCGATCGGAAACGGTTAGAAGAAAATCTTTGTCCTCTACAGCCAGCTGAGACCAGTCCTCGAGGATCCTTGCAGCCCGGATAGCCCGACTCTCTCCCAAGGTGCCGTAGAGGATGAGAATCCCCATGACGATGACCAGGAAGAGGGGAACCCCAGCGATGAGAAAGGCACTAACGGCCAACTTCGGTCTCAACTTCATGAAATGGAGGCGGATAGAGAAGAAGAGATGAAAAAGACTGAAAAACCAGAAAAACCTCAGAGAAAAAAGAGAATAATGGGCTAGGTTTTTAGCGAGTTGAACGCTGCCTGCGGGCTTTATGTCTTCGGTAGAGACGTTTTCCTGGAGAGGTTGATTTTGAGATTGAGGCTCGGCCTCTTCCTGTATTTTGCTCGGAAGAAAACCGACGGTGAGCAGGCCGAAAACAATAAAGCCGATCAAGAATAGAGCGGCCTTCCGGCGAGAAGTCAGATGGCGGTAGGGCTGGTACCGGCGGAACAGAAGGAAAATAAAGGAAAATGAGGCAGATGCGATCCATATCTCGGACTCCGACCAGAGGGAGAGAAGAAGTAAAAGACCTCCCGCGAGCCAGACTATCCAGAAGATTTTAGCCCGAGCATCCGTGAGCAACATCAAGATGGCGACAATCCAAGAAGCTGTTGACACGAAGGCTATGAGCCAGATGGCAAGAGGATGGGAAAACCCTACGAAATTGCGGAAGATACAGGCTGATACACAGCCCACCGAAATCAAAAGGACGTACCGCAATACCAGATCATTGAGTGGATGAACGCGTTTTTCCCTTCTTCCCGAAAGAGTGAGTCCTTCAGGAATTTTGGCTGTGAGTTTTGCCTGTTTGTAGTAGGACTTTTTCATATATCTTATCTTGAAATATGTGGATCTATTTAATCCAAGCTATTAATATCATAATAAATAAGGGGACAGCAACCTTAACTTCTTGAATTGGGGTTGCTGTCCCCTTATTTATATATTATGACTTGTCTTCAAAAAATCTAAACCTGTATAATCGATAAAAGGAAAATCACGATGAACGTAAAGAAGGCTTCGGGTATTTTCTTAACTTTTTTTCTTTCATGTTCTTTGGCAGTCCTTTCTCATCCTAAGGGTCATCTTTTCATCATCGGCGGCGGACAGCGCCCGGAAAGCATGATGAAAAGATTCATCGAGTCTGCAAGAAGGGTTGGAAGCGGCAAGATTATTATTTTTCCGATGGCCAGCAGTGTCCCGGAAGAAGTGGGGCCCGAACAGGCAGCTCAGTTGAAAAACTATGGGGCTCAGGAAGTCGAGTTCCATATCCTCTCCCGTGAACAGGCTTCTGAGCCTGAGGCCGTTAAGATCCTGGCTAATGTCGGCGGTG
>Ga0209427_10005091_pt1 | contig 15097 bp, 19 predicted proteins | sample DeeMarSWOR136_30_FD_187465 | JGI IMG/M metagenome (GOLD analysis project Ga0209427, IMG submission 187465) | Marine sediment microbial communities from White Oak River estuary, North Carolina - WOR-1-36_30 (SPAdes) (version 2) | ecosystem: Environmental > Aquatic > Marine > Intertidal zone >...
CCATAGAGTCCAACGCAGCCACCATCAATGAAATAGTTGAGGAACTGAGAACAACCAAGATTGCCGAGAGGTCAGGTCGAGCTCAGGATAAGGAGAAGACCTTCACCATGCAGAAGCTCCGCGCTTTGGGTTATATGTAGCTGGCACAGCGGCTTGAGCAACTTTTTTCTGGAGGATAAAGTGAATTTAAACGCAGTAATTGTAGGGCACGTAGACCACGGAAAATCAACGCTTATCGGGCGTCTACTCTACGATTCAGAAACATTGCCTGATGACAGAATGGCCGAGATTCAGAAGCTCCTTGAGGAATATAAAAAGAGGTTTGAGTTTGCCTACTTTCTCGATTCTTTCGAGGAAGAATTACAGGAAGAACGTACCATTGACACCACCCGCGTTCTTTTCAAGGGACAGGGAGAAAATTACTATACCATAGTTGACGTGCCCGGCCATAAGGAGTTCATCAAGAACATGCTTACTGGCGCCTGCCATGCTCAGGTCGCCATCCTTGTGGTATCGGCACCCGATGGAGTACAGGAGCAGACCCGACGGCACGCTTTTCTGGTCAATATGATAGGAATAAGAGATATTATAGTCGTAGTCAACAAAATGGATATGGAAGGTTATGCGGAAGGTGTTTTTGAGCGGGTGAAAGCTGATGCAAAGCAACTTCTCTCTTCATTAGGTTATCCTGAAAGCATTTTCATCCCGATATCAGCCATGGAGGGCGACAATATCTACAAGCCGTCGACGAATATGCCATGGTATCAGGGGCCAACGCTAATACAGGTTCTTGACGGCATAACACCGGAGAAAGCGGGCGTGAAGTCCCTCCGGTTCGTCATCCAGGATGTTTACCGGCTTGATTCGGAAAAAATTGTGGTGGGCAGGGTGGAGTCCGGCAGGCTTAAAAAGGGAGATGAGCTAGTCTTCCAGCCCTCCAATGTCAGAGGGAAAGTGAGCAAAATAAGCGTTTTCCCCGGAGAAGTCGAAGAGGCGGTTACCGGAGACAGCGTGGGCATTGTGGTCAACTGTGAATCCAAAAGAGGAGATGTTGCTGGGCTGCCGGAAAACCCGCCAAAGACAGCGACCAGCCTCCTTAGCGAGGTGGTTCTCCTCGAAGGCATGTTGAGCAAGGGAACTGAAGTTGAAATGAAATGCGGCACTAAAAGAGCCGTGTGTCGGGTTGTGGAAATAAAGGAGAGGATTAATTCGGAGACAGGAGAAATCGTCGGCAAAGGTGCCGAGCGAATAGGTGAGAATGAAGCCGCAACCATTATCTTCCAGACCGAACCAATGGTCGTGGAAAACTTCACCGAGATACCGGAACTAGGCAGATTCATCCTCGCCAGAGGGAAAAAGAATATCGGTGCTGGTGTAATAATAAAGGAAGATTAAAGTGTTCTTCGTTTTGGGCATAGATGCCGCCACCTGGACGATGGTAAAACCTAACCTGGGACAACTGCCATGCTTTAAAAAGCTGACTCAGATTGGGTGGGCGGAAGAGCTTGTTTTGCAGGAGAAACCCGTGTCAGCACCCATCTGGTGTGGCATGTTTTGCGGTAAGACGCCTGATGAACATGGACATCATGACTTCGTGTTGAATAACGAGCTGGTGAAAAGGGAAGATATAAAAGTTGACTTCATCTGGGATATTCTGGACAGAAAAGGTATAACAGTTAAAGCAGTCAATGTTCCATTTATCGCTCCTTCTTATTCTTATAACGTCGACTTCCGGCCGGTTGGATTCGGTATGCCCATTAACGAAAAGGAATGGCAGGAGGAACTAGAGAGGGTTAGCGAGAAAATAAAGGCATTGCTTGTCGAAAAGCCTGACGTGCTAATCGCGGTTTACACGCTCCTCGACCGAATCCAGCATTTCCACTGGGGTGAAGACCTTGTTCTGAACTGGTATAAAAAACTGGATGCCAAAATGAAAGAGGTCCTCTTCGATAGCGGCTTCCTGGAGGACAGTCAGAACAAGCTTATCGTAATATCTGACCATGGCATGTGTTCCTTTGGAGAAGCTCGCGTTCAGACCCTTCCGGAAAAGACCGAGTGGGGAGAGCTGAAAGGCGACCATCATGAAAATGCCATGCTTATAACAGTTAATGTTGATTATCCAATTAAAAGGCCGCAGGATGTATTCTGGGCAGTGATGAAAGAATTCGGAATGAAAAAATGACAAAAAGCTGGTTTGCGTCTTGACATCCTGAATTGGGGCTGATAGAATAAGTTTGAAGCTGGATGTTTTCCAGCTTCTTTTTTTAGTGGGAAAAGATGGAACCGGAATTCAAAGCTAAGGTAGTGGATCGAAATGGCACAGTCCTGGGTACAGTAGACCATCTGGTGCGCGATACATGGTCCGGGGAAATAAAGATGTTTGTTGTGCGGCGTGAGAAATCTGACAAAGACCTGTTTCTTACCCCCAAAGATATCAAGGAGGCAACGGAAAGCCGCGTTAATCTCAATGTTTCGTTGGAGGAACTGAATACCAGGTAAACATCTTTCACATGACGGAGAAATTCTGGTAAGAAAGGGGGAGACAATAATGATTGCGGTTACGGAACGTGCTAAAGGTGAGTTGAAAAAGATGTTGTCGGAAAAGGTAGACAACCCCCACGCTGTACTGAGATTATCTCCCATTCAGAAAGGTCTTGGCCTGCGTCTGGACGTGGAGATGCCTGATGATGAGGTCGTCAAATACGAAAACAGCAAAATCCTGGTAGTGGAACAGACTCTGGCCGATACCCTCGAAAACGTGACCATCGATGTTGAAGATACACCGGACGGGCCCGAGCTGGTAATCGTTAAAGGGAGGGCGCAATAACGCTCATTTTGCCTTTATCATTGCCGCAGGCCAACTTCAAGCGGTAAATCTATCGTATCTGTGTTCCTGATGATAGTGAGTGTCGCAGGTTCTCCAGGGCTGGTATACTCACCCAGATACGACGTCAGCACTGCCAGGTTTCCAGTCTCTGTACCATCGATGGCGATGATGATATCATCGACCTGAACTCCGGCTTTATCCGCCGGACTATCGGTTACCACCCGATTTACCAGCACCCCATTGATTGATTCCAGGTCCATATCCTGCACCTGCTGCGGTGTTAAATCGGAGATGTCCACTCCCAGCCACGGATAATCAAAGTAGCCGTTAGCGATTATGGAATCGGCGACGCGCTTCAACTTGTTTGAGGAAACAGCGTAGTAAATACCGTCGCCTTCCTCAGGCTCGACGCGGGCGATGACCAGGCCAATGATACTTCCATCGGAATCAAACAGCGGTCCTCCGGAATTGCCTGAGTTGACCGCAGCATCGAACTGAATAAGATTTGAAACCCAGCGCACCTGGGTATCATATTCTATGTCAACAAAACGATTTATCTGGCTGACCACGCCAGTATTAAGCGACTCTGCCAGATTGAAAGGGCTGCCGATGGCAGCAACAGGGTCGCCGATTCTTATAGCGCTGGAATCAGATACCACTGGAGTTTTAAAAACGAAGTCGCTATCGAGCTCCAAAACCGCCACGTCACTGACTGCGCAGGAACCGACGACGCTGGCCAGGAATACACTACCGTCAGAGAAAATGGCGTATATTTCATCCATCTGAGCGATAACATGGTGTGCCGTGAGGACATGTCCTTTGGAGCTGTAGATGAAGCCAGAACCAACCGTCATCTGTCCATCACTGATTCTGGCGACAATCTGGCTGGCTTCAAGGTACACGTCAGGAACGTTCATAAACGACCCCGCAGCCCCGACCGTTTTATCCATTTCCTGTTTCACGGTCTCAATAAGAGCCGCATTAGCAGCCATTTCATTCTCCAGAATATCAATCGTGTCCAGATTGGCATCAACTTTAGCGGTGAGGTCTGCGGTGTGAGCAATGCTTTTATCTATTTCAGCTCCCAAACCGTCCAGCCCGGTTTGCAGTTCGTCTTTCAACGACAGCAGTCCGTCACTCAATGCGTCGGCTTGGGCGGCGTGTTCAACCTGAAACGCGTTTAGCTCCTCTCTCATCAGATTCATCTGCTGGTGAGATGTGCAAGCGTAATAACCAAACCCTCCGGCAAGCAGAAGCAGAAAAATCAACAATCCAATAGTAATCTTGTTTGCCATCTGGCCGTAATACCTCCTTAGCCACGCAACTACAAACGCGCTTAATTTACAGGGCTGTGCAATTTTCGCTTCACTGGCGAGAACACCATGAGTCCTGCCCGTGAATTATATATTGACGGGGCCTATCTTCCAGTGGTTGTCTTACTCACCCTCGTAGAACAACTGGTCATACAGGGTTTCCAGGCGCTTTTTATGTCCAAGCTCTTCGTTAGCCAGATTAGCGCAGAGTTCTTTAGCTTCTTCTTCGCGTATCATGCCCGCCATTCTGCGATAGAAGTCCACCGATTCCTCTTCGCGTTTCATGGCAAAAATCAGCGTATCTTGCAGACCGGCGCCTTCCAGTGTCTCGCCGCCAGTCAGGTAATTGCTGATTTTGAGGTCGGTCATTTCCTCTTGAGACCACTGCTGTTTTCCCAGTCCTTTTTCTTTCAACACTTTCAATTTTTCGGCGTGTTTGGTTTCCTGACTGGCAAGCTCTTTCAGCAGTTCTTTAGCCCCGGGGTCGTCAGTCTTCTGCTGCGCAGCCTCATAAACGGCCTGCGATGCTATCTCCTTGTAGATAGCGCTGTCCAGCACCTCGCTCAATTCATCAAGCATCCTGGTATTCTCCTTTCAGAGGGAGCAAGCGAGTCAATTATCTATTTCCCTTCCTCTTCCTCCAGCAGATCGTTGAAGACATCAATGTGGTAAAGTTCGTTATCCCGGATGCGGAAGAGGAGTTTCTTCAGGCCGTCATCATCGGTTTCTTTCCCTGCCTTATCATATGCTTCGGCTACTTCTTTTTCTATTTTAATATCAGCCTTTAGCATATCAGACGGCTTGGTTGATTTATCTACCTCACTATGTTCAAGTTTGGGATTGCCGCCACTGCTGGCCAGCTCCTCTGCCAGCCAGCCAAGGTGCTGCATTTCGTTGATTGCCTGGTCGGAAAGCTGTTCCTGGGCTTCCTCATCTTTGCTCAGGTAAGAATGTAGGAGGTACTGGAGGATGACCGTGTATTCATGCTCGATACCCCAGTTCAGGGTACTGGCTGCCTTATCCTTCCTATCACCTCTGATATCCTCAGCCCCTTCACGTTCTGCCTTTTCCACGAAATGGGCGAAGCTGTCGCGATGGGCTTCTTCATCGGAAAGAATACGTTGCAGTAGACGTTTTATCTTGGGGTCGTCAATGAGGTCAATGTGCTCTCTGTACTGCTTGATAGCTCCGTCTTCCAGCATCACATTGTTCTGCATCCATTCGGAAACCCGCGCACCGCCCATTCGCATGGTGCCCCTCTCCAGGCTGGGAGCGCCACCGAGTTCAACGATGGTCTCCGCCAGCCAGTCGAAGTGACGCATTTCGTCGCGGGCATTGGCTTCAATCTCGCAGGCCATTTCACCTTCACCCATACCGTAGGCGTGGCTCAGGTACTGGATGATGGCACCGTGTTCGTCCTGAAGATCTTTGTTCAGCAACTCAATGATTTTGGTTTTGTCCATAGCTGTCCTCCTGATAATAATTGGGCTTGGTTATTTACCTCTTTTGCTTCTATCTTATTTAGCCACCGTCCAGAGTGGGGTGTTCCTTCCCGACAAACCAACCATTCGGGTCTTTTAGAAACTCCTGATAATCAAGAAGGATAAGCTGGTGCTCTCTTTCCTGCGCAGCCAGAGCTTCATAAAATTCACGGGCAGCTGGATAAGAGGTGGACAGTCCCTGGTTTATATAGAAATCATAGGTCTTGCCTTCCATATCCACTGCGGTCTGTACAGCTCCCAGTTCGCTATCCAGTGCTTTGAAGGACTTGCCAGCCTGCCCTATAGCTCTGGAAAAGAGTGTACGGAGGTGACTACCCCCATCCGATTTGAAGCTTACAGCAGGCCAGGCATTTTTGTCTCGTATGGATTCGAATATCTCTTCAAATTTCTGACGGTGAATGTCTTCCTCGGCGGCAAGCTCTGCCAATAATTTCTTACCGGCTTCGTTGCTGCTTTTCTGGCTCGCCTTGAGATAAAATTGCTTGCCATCTATTTCCATTTGAATCGCCGTCTTCAGACCTTCCAGCGTTGTGTTTTGTTCGGTCGCCATGTTTCTACGCCTCCTCTGTTAGCTTAATATTGTGTTTCAGACCCACATCAAACTTACATCAGTTCCCGGCAGAGTGCATATGACCTTTATCACAGACAGTTAACAGCTCATTGTTTATGATATAATAAACGGATTAAAAATAATACAGTATGCTATTGGAAAATTATCATCGGAGGAAGAAGAAAATGGCTGATAAAAAAGTAGTTGTGTATTCAACACCCACCTGCCCTTACTGCAAGCGGGTCAAAGACTATTTAACCCAGAAAGGCGTCGCTTTCAGCGATTACAACGTGGCCGAGGACAGGGAAAAGGCCAAGGAAATGATTGATAAATCAAAGCAGATGGGCGTGCCGGTTATCGTTGTTGACAGTGATGTGGTTGTTGGCTTCAATCAGGCGAAACTGGATAGCCTGCTTGCGTAGCCATTAGCTGTGATAACCAGACTAAAAAGAAAAAGAGGGAGCCATGTACGATTTAATGATAATCGGTGGGGGCCCAGCTGGGCTGGAAGCGAGTGTATACGCAGCGCGGAAGCAATTGAAAACCCTGCTTATAAGCAATGATATTGGCGGGCAGATTAACACCACGTGGGGTATTGAAAACTATCTGGGCTATCAGTTCATTGAGGGGCCTGAACTGATAAATAAATTCCAGACGCAGGTTGCCCAGTTCCCCATCGACCAGAAGATAGGTGATAAAGTCAGGCAACTGAAGAAAACCACGGGCGGATTCGAGGCCATAACTGAAGGCGACGATAAATACCAGAGCAAGACTGCTGTTATCGCCACAGGTAAAAGGCCAAGGAAATTGAATGTCCCCGGAGAAACAGAGCTAACCGGCAGGGGCGTAACCTACTGCGCCATATGTGACGGTCCAATATTCGCCGGTCAAAAAGTGGCTGTGGTGGGAGGTGGCAATTCGGCACTTGAAGCAACTCTTGACCTGCTCAAAATTGCTGAACACGTCAACCTCATTTCTCTGACTCCGCTCACCGGCGACCAGGTTTTATCCAGCCAGCTCAAAGGTGCTAAAAAATTGACGGTGTTTCTTGAGCACGAGACCACAGAGATAAAAGGGCAGGAGTTAGTCAATGGCATTCGTATCCGAGATGTGAAGAGCGGCGAGGAAAAAATTCTGGAAGTGGGTGGGGTTTTCATAGAAATTGGCTTAGTGCCCAACTCCGATGCGGTTAAAGAACTGGTTAAGCTTAACCAGTGGGGTGAAGTTCCGGTTACACCGCGCAATGAGACGTCAGTGCCCGGTCTCTATGCCGCAGGGGACGTGACCGATGTGCCGGAGAAACAAATTCTCGTAGCTGCCGGAGAAGGTGCCAAGGCTGCTCTACAGGCACACCGCTACCTACAAAGGCTGATTTAAATAATCAGACCTTTTTCCGATAGTGAAACCCCAGCCACACAAGGTGCAGAATCCCGAAGACGGTGCACACTGATGCCGGAATCGCCGCCCTCTCCCCGAAAAGCGTGAGCAGAATACCGCTGGCAAGACCATAGTTTTTCAGGCTACCCAGAAGCACAATGCTGATGCTCGCCTCGCGATTAATATGCAACGCCTTGGTAACTAGCTCGATAATATAACCGAGCAGAAAAGAGGTAGCGATGGCGATAACGACAACCCTGATGAGGATATCAAACTCTCCAAAGAAAGCCTGTCTGTTCAAGCCCACGATGGTGAAAAGGGCAATGAAAAAACTCCAGTTAACGATGGTGCCGCGCCAGGGGCTGATGCGTTTCATCAGCCCGGTAATAAGCAGGACTCTGGAGAGGACAATCGGTACCAGTATCAATTCACCAAGGATAATGAGCAGTTTTGCAGGGTCAAAAAAGCTCGTGCCGAAAAACAAGGCCATCACCGCAGGCATAATGATGAGTGCTGCCAGATAGGCGCCGGTCATACCGAGCAACGAAAAGAGCGTATTCCCACCCAGCACATAGCTGAATGGCACCACCGCCACTGCCGGAGGCACGGTCGCCAGAACCACGAATCCCGCCCACAGGTCTCTATCATCGATAAGCCACCAGCCCAGTAGCAGGATAGCTCCCCCCAGCACAATATAGTTCAGAAATAGGGAGATGAGAATTGTCCGGGGCATCGCTTTCAGCGAGGTGAACTCCCGCGATGTAACGTTGGCTGCGGAGAGAGTCATCACCAGCGCCAGTATCGGCAGCACCAATGGCTCTGTTCTGGTGGCAACGGGCTTTCCAATGACCAGCCCGAGCACAATGGCCAGAAGCAGGATGAAATTACGGTTTTTGAACAGCCTGCCAATAAATTTCATAGGTCACGAAGGAATTATAATCTATCAAGGCCAGTATGTCAGCCAGTCTATTTCTTCTATCCGGCCAGATATTTCTCCGGCTCTTTATCAAATGCCTTCTTGCAGGCAATGTTGCAGAAGTAATATTTTCCCCCTTTGCACTCCGATGTCGCCGCTGCCTCATTCTCTTTCACTTCCATCTTACAGACCGGGTCAATAGCCACCTGATTGCCTCCTTTATTCGTCTCAGTCAATCTGTCTGGTTTAAATCTCCTCAAACGCAGCGAGTTAAAAACTACGGTCATAGAGCTGGCAGCCATAGCTGCTGCTGCCAGTATAGGGTTTAGAAACCCGTAATCGCCCAGAATAAAATGCAGACCCGATGGCACGTCGGTGCGACCAAACGCAACGAAAAGCACGCCGGCAGCCACCGGTATCAGAGCGGTATTGTAGGCAAAAGCCCAGAATAGATTCTGCTTTATTGTCCTCAGGGTACGCTTGCTCAGGTGTATGGCATTCACAATACCGGATAAATCACCCCTTATTAGCGTAATATCTCCGGTTTCAATGGCGACATCAGTGCCCGTACCGATGGCGATGCCGATATCCGCCTGCGCTAGAGCTGGGGCATCGTTTATGCCGTCACCGACCATAGCGACCACCTTACCTTCGCCCTGTAGTTTCTTGACTTCCTGAGCTTTATGTTCCGGAAGTACCTCGGCGATTACACGGTCGATATCTGTTTCCCTGGCAATAGCTTCAGCGGTGCGTGAGTTATCGCCGGTGAGCATGGCCACCTCAATTCCCATCCGGTGCAGAGCTCCAATGGCCTCTCGTGTGCCAGCCTTCAGTGTATCAGCCAGCGCCACAATTCCAATCACCTCGCGGTCAACGCCAAGAAACATCACCGTTTTGCCCTGCTCCCAGAGCCGACCGGCTTCTTCCTCAAGCCCGTTCAGAGCCAGTTTCTTGCTTTTCATCAGTGCCAGATTACCAAGAATAATCTTTTTGCCACCAGCCAATGCCTCCACGCCTTTTCCGGGAACGGCCCTGAAACTGGTTGCCGGTTGTAGCTTTATTTTCTTGTCTGAAGCTGCCTGAATCACAGCCTCGGCAAGGGGATGCTCGGAGTGGCGCTCCACTGACGCTGCCAGCCGCAGCACATCTTTTTCAGAATAAGAGGGAGTGGTGATGATATCGGTTACCAGTGGTTTTCCCTGTGTCAGTGTGCCGGTCTTATCCAGAAGAGCGGTGTTTATCCGGTGCGCCCTCTCCAGTGCTTCCGCGCTGCGGATAAGTATGCCGTTTTCCGCGCCTTTTCCGGTGCCAACCATAATGGCCGTGGGTGTTGCCAATCCCAGAGCACAGGGGCAAGCGATAATCAGTACGGCAATGAAGTTAAGCAGTGCAGAAGTAAAAGCGGGTGCCGGTCCGGCGAAATACCAGATTGTGAATGTCACCAGTGCGATGCCGATGACTGTCGGCACAAAATAGCTGGCGATGATGTCGGCGAGTCGCTGTATTGGCGCTTTGCTTCCCTGCGCTTCTTCAACGAGACGAATTATCTGCGCCAGGGTGGTATCCTTGCCCACCTTTGTCGCCTCAAACTGAAAGCTACTGGTCTTATTTATTGTTGCCCCGATGACCTCATCCCCCACCTTCTTCTCCACCGGCATGCTTTCCCCTGTAATCATTGACTCGTCAACGCTGGAATAGCCTTGTCGAACAACGCCATCAACAGGCACCCGCTCTCCGGGGCGAACCATTACCAAATCACCTACCGCAACCTCTTCAACAGGAACCTCCTTTTCTTCCCCGTTGCGAATTACCAGTGCCGTTCTCGGCTGCATGCCGACCAGCTTTTTAATCGCCTCCGAAGTCTGACCTTTAGCCCTGGCCTCCAGAAAGCGCCCCAGAAGAATCAGGGTAATAATCATAGCTGAAGTGTCGAAATATAGCTGTGGTTCCAGCCCTCCAGAGGTGAAAAACGCCGGAAAGAGCACCGCTAGGACGCTGTAAATATAGGCCGCTGACGTGCCAACAGCGATGAGCGTATTCATGTCTGCTGTCCGGTGACTTAACGCTCCCCACATACCGCGATAAAAACGCCAGCCTGCCCAGAACTGTACGGGCGTCGCCAGCGCCCATAATAAATATGGTTTGCCGATAAAATAAGGGCCGAATCCCAATCCCAGTATCAATAAACCAATAACAGCTGCGAAAAGAAATCGGTTACGTAGCGATTTGGTTTCTCGCTTCGAGGCCATGGCGACGTCTTCCAATGTTTCCGCTTCCTCTCCGAGCCTATAACCAGCCTCTGCCACCGCCTTTTTCAAGTCCGATATCGGGGTTCCTTCCAGGTATTCCACGGTGGCTTTTTCCGAAGCCAAATTTACGTTTGCCGAGACCACACCAGATACGCTGGACAACGCCTGTTCAACACGTGCCACACAGGACGCACAGGTCATGCCGTACACCGGAAAAACAGATTTCTGGGTCGCCGTACCGTACCCGATGCGGGATATGGTTTCCCTGAGTGCACCCAGGTTCACTCGCTCCGGGTCATATTCTATTGACGCCTGTTCGGAAGCAAAATTGACCTTCGCTTCCTCAACACCGGGAGTCTTTGCCAGCCCTTTTTCAATCGTGGCGGCACAGGTACTACAGGTCATACCACCAACGTGAATGCGCACTTTTTCTCTTTTGCGGCCTGATTGCTGAGCCATCGACAACCTCTACTGCCCCTTCATTAAAATTATTATACTATCATAACCTACCTGTGGTAAGTAGTATGTGACATATGTCATATGCAGAGGTGATTTCATTCTCTACAATAATCGGAAAAAGGAGGTATTGATGATGCGTATTCTTTCATTGTTCGTAGTGCTCATTGGAGTGGTGGCAGTGATACTGGGTGCGGTATTCGTCGGTCTAGGGGCGTCACGGGATGCACAACTCAAAGAGGCAATGCGTGTGGAGAAAATGACACTCGGTATTGAGTCGGAAACAGAAGGCGAAATCATCGACTCTCTACCAGAAGCCTTGAAAGCTGGCGATACCATCAGAGAACACCGCCGTGGTATAGCCCCGACCTATAGCGACCTTCTTGGCGAGGGAAGGTATGACCCGACCAATCCTGAACAGCTGACCTACGCTCAGGCAATGAACCTGGAGAACTATCTTTACCTGGCAGTTGTGGCTTTCGGCCTCACCCAAGCAGTTATGGCCAGTGGCGTTTTTATGGTCATCACTGGCCTTGCTCTCGGCAGCGCAGGAATTGTTTTATACCGATTGCAGAAAGCTTATTGATCCATGATTGCCAAGATACTAAAGGATGAACATAGTCCAACCACGAGCAATATGTTATACTTATTCTGCTCATGGAAGTATGAACAGGCGTTCATTTTGCTTGTGAGGAGAGCAAATACATGGAAGACGACCTGACAGTAATTGAAAAGATAATCGCCGAGCATAAAACAATCCGAGAACGCTTTCATAAACTGGAGCAGGTGGCCAATGATGCGGAAGCTATGGCGGGCTTTGAGGAAGCCAAAGAAGCCTTTATGCCAGGCCGATTAGACCAGAAGCAGGGGCTTCGCGAGCTCAACAATACTTTGATGGCAATTGAAGAAGGATTGCAACGGCACTTCCACTTTGAGGAGGTATCGTTGCCCACAGTGGTCGAACGACATGGCGATGAAGAGCTAAAATCTTCTCTAAAATCAATCCTTCTCGAACATGCAGACCTGAGAAATCGCCTGAACCATTCTAAAAATCATGCCGTGGAGTTGGCCAGCGGAGATATGGCTCGCCATCGCTGGGAGGCGGCGGCTCATGATATGCGTGCCTATATCAGCCACACACGTAAGCTGCTGGAGGCGCACGCCGGAATAGAGCAGACATTGCTGCATGAATTGCGCAATAGGTTACAGAAATGAGGAAAGTGTATCTGGACCACGCCGCCACGACTCCTCTGCTCCCTGAAGTCAGAGAGGCAATGTTACCATATCTCGGGGAACTTTTCGGCAACCCGTCATGCCTGCATGATTGGGGAGATGCGGCACGTGAGGCCTTGGACACAGCACGGGAACAGGTGGCGCGGCTTATCGGCGCCAGCGCCGAAGAGATAGTATTCACCGGAAGCGGCACCGAGAGCAATAACTTCGCCGTTAAGGGATTGGCGCTGGCACAACAGGGTAAAGGGAAACACATTATCGTATCGTCAATCGAACATTTCTCGGTGCTTCATTCCGCAAAAACGCTGGAGAAATGGGGGTTCGAACTCACTGAAGTACCGGTTGATAAGCACGGGACAGTTGACCCGGATGAGGTACGAAGGCAAATTCGCAAGGATACGGTTCTTATCTCCATCATGTACGCCAATGGCGAGGTGGGCACTATACAACCGACTCAGGAAATCGCCAGAGTAGCAAAAGAAAATAACATACCGTTTCACACCGACGCTATTGCCAGCATTGGAACGATACCTGTTGATGTAAAAGAACTGGGCGCCGATGTCCTTAGTCTGGCAGGAAACCAGTTTTATGGACCTAAAGGGGTTGGAGCACTCTACATTCGAAAAGGGGTGCGCATTATGCCCCTTCTTGATGGTGGGATTCAGGAAGAAGGGCGTCGCGCCGGTACTGAGAATATACCGGCAATTGCGGGACTGGGAAAGGCAGCGGAACTGGCAAGAGAAAATATGGCAGCTCACGTTAAACACTTAAGTCGCCTGCGCAACCGTCTGCTTGCCGGTCTACCTGCACGCATCGAACATATGGTGCTTACCGGTCACCCTGAAAACAGACTGCCGGGCAATGCCAGTTTCTGCGTGGAATTCATAGAAGGGGAGGGCATGCTCATGCTCCTCAACAGCCAGGGAGTGGCGGTCACCAGTGGCTCGGCGTGTACCTCTCGGGCACTCAAAGCCTCACACGTGCTACTCGCCATGGGCCTGCCCCACGCACTGGCACAGGGGTCTGTCCTTTTCACCTTTGGCATTGACAATTCTGAAGAAGATGTGGACTATGTAATTGAGGTGATGCCGCCAATTGTCGAAAGACTGCGGCAGATGTCACCTCTGTATGCGAAGTTCAGCAAAAAAGGCAAAGGAGGCGCATGATATGCCGATATACAGTGAGAAAGTAATGGAACACTTCATGAACCCCCGTAACGTCGGTGAAATAGAGAATCCGGATGGTGTCGGGGAGATAGGTAATCCGGTGTGCGGGGACATGATGACGTTTTACATAAAAGTTAAGGACAACCGACTTGAAGACGTGAAGTTCAAAACGTTTGGCTGCGGGGCGGCTATCGCTGTTTCCAGCATGGTCAGTGAGATGGCGATGGGTAAAACACTGGATGAAGCAAGGGAAATCACCCCTAAGCGGGTGGCTGACGAACTCGAAGGGCTGCCCAAGAACAAGTTTCACTGCTCTAACCTAGGCGCACAGGCCCTGAACAAGGCGATTGACGATTATCTGGAGAAACAGGCGAAAGGGGGGAAGAAATAATGACAGAGCAGCAGGGGAAAAAGCGACTTTTCTGTCCGTACTGCGATGAAGAGATGATGGCGCCTGATGGTGCCTATTGTCAAAGATGCGGCATTGTCGTATTCTATTGCCCTCAATGCCGGAAACCGGTTCCTCGTGATAAGAAAGAGTGCCCCTATTGCGGCGCTGAGATTAAAGGCGAAGACGTCGAGGTATGAACCGCAGTGAGCGACGAGAAAGATAAGCTGACCATAGTCATGTTCAGCGGTAACCTGGACCATGCTCTGGCAGGATTTACACTGGCGACCACGGCGGCCAGCATGGGGATGGACGTAAGCATGTTCTTCACATACTGGGGGCTGAACATCATCAAGAAAAATGAGGGCAAAATCAGAAGTAGGGGCCTGATGAAGAAGCTCTTGAACTTAATGAACCGCGGCGGTAGCAAAAGGCTGAAGCTCTCTCGCTTCAATATGTTCGGCCTGGGCACGTGGATGATGAAGAAGTTGATGAAGGACGCCAATGTCCCATCTCTCGACGAGATGATAGCCATGGCGCAGGAGATGGGAGTGAAGTTAGTCCCCTGTAGCACCACGTGCGGGGTGATGGGACTTTCCGAGAAAGATGCTTTCCGTGAGAACATTGCCAGCCTGGCTGGCGCCGCCTTTTTCTTGAATGAAGCTCGCGAATCAAAAGTAACTCTCTTCATCTAGGCAAGGAGTAAGCAATGAAGGCAGATAAATCGCTCGACTGTGTAGGCCTTTACTGCCCGATGCCCATTGTTAAAACCTCGGAAAAGATTAAAGAGTTGAAGCCGGGAGAAGTCCTGGAAGTTATCGCCGATGATAAAGGTATAAAGCAAGACATGCCTGCCTGGTGCCAGGCCACCGGTCACGAGTTCCTGGGTGTGGATGAGGCGGACGGGGAAATAAAGGTCTATGTGAAGAAGACTCACCAGTAAACGCGATTTTTACGCCTTCTTCGCTAGAAGCAGCGTCACCAGAGACAGCCCTGCACTTGTCAGGGCAATAACGGTAAAGATGCTACTGATGCCGTAAATATCCATAAAATGCCCGGCTACGGGCTGTAACAGACTCTGCCCTTCCAGCGCCATGCCAAAATAAATGCCAAAAGCTGT
>Ga0209427_10005093_pt1 | contig 15096 bp, 13 predicted proteins | sample DeeMarSWOR136_30_FD_187465 | JGI IMG/M metagenome (GOLD analysis project Ga0209427, IMG submission 187465) | Marine sediment microbial communities from White Oak River estuary, North Carolina - WOR-1-36_30 (SPAdes) (version 2) | ecosystem: Environmental > Aquatic > Marine > Intertidal zone >...
CAATGGCGGCGAGAAGATAGAGCTTTCCAAGCCAGGCGATGAGGTTGGAGGCGAGCGTTATTATATTCGTGTGGACAGGGTGAATTATAGTGATGGTTCTCATCCAGTAGGCGGCGATCCTTGGCCAACCGAGGCGGACGGTGCCGGCTCGTCACTTGGTCGGAAGGTACCTGCCGATTACGGCAATGATGTAATCAACTGGCAGGCTGCTTCTGCCTCACCCGGTGGCGGCAGCCCGTAGATCTCTGTCGGAGACAGGCAATCAGAGCGAGGAAACCTCTTTTCGTTGGGGTCTACAGAGTCCAACGCTTGCGGTTGAAGGCCGCGAAGACGGTGCGATCGGTCGACATTTCCTGATTTCGACAGAAGAAAGTGTTGACTTAAGTGCTGTGTATGTGTTAAAATACGTTGTGTAGCGAAGCTGGACGCTGGCATTAAATGGCAAAAAAGGGGATTGACGCAGCGAGAGCTGCGTTTCTGTACAGCTCCGGGGCATGGTAGGGCTGCGCAGATAGTGTTTTAACAATATAAGTACCTTGAGCAAATGGACTTAGCAATTATTGCCTGCTTGAATATAGGACGGTTTAGCAACGAAGGTAGATATGTTTGAGGGTGATCTGCCAAAAGGGGCTTCGACGCAGAAGCAGAATACTGGCCGGCATCCCGGCAGAGACGAGGACAATGTTAAGACCGCAGAGAAGCCGGGCACGCTCGTCGACCGTACTCTGGCCTGTCGCTTTGAGATGAAGTATCTCATAAGCGAAGCACAGGCAGAGGGGATTACACAGTTTATCAAGCCATACTTACAACTGGACCGTTACTGCAAATTGCAGCGGGGCGGTGTCTATCCGATCGTTAGTCTCTACCTGGATTCACCTGATCTGCGGCTCTGCAAAGAAAGTATGACGGGACAGAAGAATCGCTTCAAACTACGGATTCGCGGCTATACTGACGAGCCTGATTACCCGCGTTTTTTTGAGATCAAGCGTCGGCTGAATAATATTATTATCAAGAGCAGGGCTCGAATTATGGATCGCGATGTACGGGCTTTGCTTGCGGGATTGTCGCTGCCGCCACAGGATTATACTACCGACGAGAATGCAATTAACCAGTTTCAGCTGTATATGAAGAGTGTTAACGCCGGACCTATTGTGCTAATTCGATATATGCGGCAGGCGTTTGAAGATGATTCGGAAAACAGAGTGAGGGTGACCTTTGACCGAAAGCTGTGTTTCAATGTCACTAATAAGCCTGAGGTAACGCTTGATAGCCCGGGCTGGCAGCGGCATTCGTTGACAATAGGTGGGGTGATTTTGGAGATAAAGTTTACGGCTCGCTACCCGGCGTGGTTGAGCCGGATGGTTGCGTTTTTTGGCTTGCGCCAGCAATCGATATCAAAGTATGCTACCTCGATAGAACAGTCTTGTCGGTTGGGGTTCTGCGCACCCTACGTAAGGTGGTAAGGTATGGATAGAGTTTGGCAAGTGCTGGAAGGGGGCTCTTCGACAGGGGCGTTTTATAGCCCTACGGACATCCTTTTGTCGCTGTTGCTGGCATTTGTTCTTGGCCAGGTTCTGGCCTGGGTCTATTACTACACTCATAGCGGTCTGTCTTATTCGAGGTCGTTTGTGCAGTCGTTGATTTTAATCACCGTGGTGGTGGCCATGGTTATGGGTGTTATCGGTACGAGTATAGTCGTCGCTGTTGGGCTGATGGGTGCTTTAGCGATTATACGTTTCCGCAACATTATTAAGGATACTCGTGATGTAGCTTTCATTTTTTGCTCATTGGTGGTGGGTATGGCAACCGGCTTCCACCGATATTACATTGCCATTATTGGCACGATTGTTCTGAGTTTGATAGTAATATACCTGTATGTGACCGGCTTTGGTACGCATCAGCCTCACAATGGCTTTCTGCGGTTCAGTTTGAGAGGTCATATTAGTCCTGACCATCCAATTCCTGTGATTCTTAGACGTTTCTGCGGTAATTTCACTCTCATATCAGTGCAGGATACGGGCTTTGGTGGGCCGGCTGAGTACGCGTACCAGTTAATGATACGGAATGCCGCGCAAAACGAGCGAATGATGGCTGAACTGGAAGAAGTTGAGGGCATCGAAAACGTCAGCCTGACGATGCAGGAGCAGTTGCTGGAGGTTTAGGCTGGGTATGAAAAAAAAAATCTCCAGAAGTTATTTGCTTGGTCGTTTGGATCTGCACAGTTTCCTGCCTGTTGCTGTGTGGCTGGTGGTGGTGGCGTGCGTAATCGGGCTGTTGTATCAGCGTTCGCGCCGTTTTGAAGTCTTAGGCCTGGCTCAAGGGCAGGTACATGAAGTTGCTGCCACGTGTACAGGTCGGCTCAAGAGCATTCCCGTTGGATTGTTTGATGCAGTTGAGCAGGGGCAGATAGTAGCCGTACTCGATACTGTGCTGGATAATGAACACCCGCGGGATGAATTGCGGGCACGATTGGCCAGTATCGTGGCTGAAATAGACCACTTAACAGCGCAATTAATTCCCACGCAGGAGAGTCTTCTGGCCGAAGCAGCGAATCTGGAAACCGACCGGGTTGACAATAAGAGACGATATATTGTAGATGTGGATAACGCCCGGCTGCGTATCCTGGAACTCAAGACAGTGCTTGCGACCGACCAGATATTGTTAGAAGATTGGGCTACGGAGGTAAAGGCTGCTGAGGAACTTCTGAAAGAAGATGCAATTGCGCCTTATGAATTGCAGAAGGCAAAGGTTCAATATAGCGCTGTGGCGACAAAGATCGAAGAGAACGAACACCTTCTGGAGCAGGCAAGAAGTGATTTGGAACATGCCGAACGGCGGCTTGATGAATTTTGCTCGCGTCAGCTTCAGCATCCCTCCGTTGGCGGCACACTGGACGTGATACACAAGCAAATAAAGGTTCAGGAGCAGCTAATAAATGAGGTATCTGTGCAGCTTGGGGCACTGAAGATGCGCGAGGCGTTGGAGTTGAAGACTCCGCTGGATGGATTTGTCAGCCAGATTCAGCGTTGGCCGGGCGAGGTTGTCGACGTTAACGAACCGATACTTACTGTAGCGGAGTCGAGGGCTACGGAGGTTGTCGCTTATGCCCGCGAAGACCAAGTGGACGAAATTCGTGCAGGAGTGATGGTCGAACTCATCAAGAATAGTGAACCGAAACCGAAGATCGCGCAGTCCCAGGTAATATCCGTTGGTTCTGCTGTTGTACAAAAGCCGGTACGATTGTGGCGAAATCCGAATATCCCCGAGTGGGGACGACCATTCCTGGTTAAGGTTCCGCCGCAGATGAAGCTGATAATAGGTGAGATGGTCGGCATACGTACACTGTAAAGAATACGAATATCAAAACTCTAAATCCGAAACGACATCAAATGACCAAGATTCAAATCAGGCGAGCGATGAGTTGTGAACATTTGAACATTCGAGTTTACTCCTGGCTTGTATGGGGTCTGATTGGCTTATGTTGTTTGGCAGGGTGCGCACAGCACGACTATAAAGCGGACGCCGACGAAAAGGTCTACAATATCATTGACCAGAAGTGGCGGGAAGAATTTGGCAGCAAAGCTAATTATAAGGTCAGCGATGTGGCTCCGTCGCCTGACGACATTCAAATCGCCAAGACGATACCTGCCGGCAGCGTGCTAAGCCTGCCACAGGCGGTGGCAATTGCGACTGCTCATAATCGTGACTATCAATTAGAAAAAGAATTACTTTACACAATGGCTTTGGACCTGAGGCTGACGCGTCATGGGTTTGAAACCCGGTATTTCAGTGGTGCAAGGCAGGCGTACGGCAAAGAGGGTCCTGATGAAGGAGTCGGCGGGGAAGTAGACTTGGGTTTTGACCGGCTGCTCGCCGGCGGTACGAGAATCGGCACGAAAGTTGGCATCGCCTGGTTCAGTGTGCTCACTGGCGACGTTAGTGGCGGGCTTGCCTCCATCCTGAGCGCAGCCATAACACAACCTTTGCTTCGCGGAAGCAGCCGTGAAGTAGTCCAGGAAAATCTCACGCAGGCCGAACGGAACACACTGTACCAGTTGCGTTCGTTCAATCGCTTTCGTAAAACGTTTGTTGTCTTAGTAATCACTCAGTATTACCAGACCTTGCAGCTTTTAGAGGTAGCTGAACATGCCAAGCAAAACTGTGAGACTCTGACTTGGCTCGGCAGCCGGGTTGAAAAACTGGTAGCAGCAGGGCGGTTGCCTGCAGAAGAGTTGGACAGAGTCCGACAGGAGATTCTGCAAGCCCGGGATGCGTATCTTCAGGCGCACAAGGAATATGGGCTGATGCTTGATTCGTTCAAGATAACGCTGGGTATGCCCACTACGGCGGAATTCCATTTGGACGCGCGTGAACTCAATAGTCTGAGAGCCATGCAGGTTAGTTACCCGGACTTTTCCGAGGTCCAAGCCATTGAGACTGCTTTAGCTCAGCGCCTTGATTTGGCTAATAGCGCCGACGCCATTGCTGATGCCGAGCGTAAGGTTCTTGTCGCCGCCGATGCACTTCGTGGCGAATTGAACATTTTCGTCGGTGTGGATGCTACCTCACTTACCGACTCTTCAGAATTAGCAGGCGTAGGTGCTTTAGATGATGCCTCTGTCACCGACAGGAATCGTCTCAATCCACTGAGACGTTTGCGTGACAACAATCCGCTGAGAAGTTTTCTTAACGAGTCCGAGATAGGTATCGATGGGGAGCTGCCCCTGGACCGGGTGGCTGAGCAAAACGTCTTCCGCAAAGCACTACTGACCTTGAATCAGCGCAAGAGAGAGTGCGAGTTGGCTCAAGACACAATGAGGCTGGAGATCCGCCAGGCCTACAGAGATTTGACAGAGGCAATCGAGCGTTACAAAGTGTCGTCAGAAGGCCTGAAATTGGCTCAAAAGCGATTTAGGAACACAGTTCTGCTAATGAAGTACGGGCGAGCAAGCAGCCGACGTGTACTTAACGCCCAGAATGCTTTATTCGATGCGCAGGATGCCGCCTCGGAAGCTCTGGTCAATTACATAGTCGCTACCTTGAATTTTTATCGGGATAGCGGAGTTCTGCAGGTACGGCCGGACGGGATGTGGGAGAGACGTACCGCCAAGGGGTGATCGGTCGACGATTTGGCCGCGCAGGAGGCTTATTCAGGTCTAAGGTCGAAAAGGGACAATTTGATACGCTGGAGTTCATCGACCCGGCAGCATCAAAAGCAAGACCTGAACATCTCAAGGAGTGGAGGAGACCTATTTAATCCGTGACAGAAAGGCCGGTGAGAAATGCGGAAGGTTAGAGAGTTTTTGGTGATCTGTTCAGTCCTGGTCTGTGCAGGGCCTGCTTTTGGGGCTGACGTTATCCTGAATGAGTATAACGCGGTTGCGGGAGCCGAGTATCTCAATGGCGGAAATGCGGCGGTCGATGAGAATGGGGGCCGCGCATCTGACAGTTACTTCGGTCGCGTTCAGGGTAACGGTGGTGACTGGTTTGAATTGGTGGTCATTAAAGACCATCTTGATATGCGCAGGTGGAAGCTTGACATTTACAACAGTGGTTCGCTTGATGAGACTTTGGACCTGACCGATCACAGCATTTGGTCGGATTTGCGGAGCGGTACGATAATTACCGTATCGGAAAACGTGCCAAGTGATGTTAGCTACGATCCTGCCGCGGGTGACTGGTGGATAAACGTTCGGGCAAGTGATGATGCCGATGGGCTTTACATTGAGGCCTCTGATTTTCCCGTCACGAGCAATGATTGGCAGCTTAGAATAAGAAATGCCCATGGTGCGATTATGTTCGGCCCTGTGGGCGAAGGCGTCAGCCCTGCGAACGGAGTCGGCAATACAGAGATATTCAGGCTTGAGGCCGATCCGAGCGCATCGATCACGGCGAGTTCAGATGATTACGACGACGGTAAGGACTTCAGCACATTCGGTGCTCCCAACCGTTGGGGGATGCAAAGCTTCAATCAGTTGCGCGCTGTGGCCGCCGGGCCATCCTCCCTTTCTCTATTGTACCCGAATGGTTCGGAGATAATAATGGGCGGCACTACCGACACGATTGTCTGGGCAAGTGACGGAACTATTGATAATGTTCTGATCGAGTTTTCTATCGATAATGGCAAGACTTGGTTCGAGGTATACCCACCCAATGTCGGGAACATCGGCAGCTACAATTGGCTGGTACCTATAGTTGGCTCAGCGCGATGCCGGGTCCGTATTACGAGTGCTGGGAATTTGGGAGTCTATGATATCAGCTACACGGCCTTCACTATATATGGATGCTCGGTAGACGGCGACATCACCGGCGATTGTGTCGTAGATATGTTCGATCTTGCTCTTATGGCATCGTACTGGCTACAATGCGGTAACCCGTACGATCCGGATTGCACGCAATAAGAGAGTATTGGGCCGGGGCCAGGCGTATTGCCACGGACGTAGTCATTCTGCTTTGTGTATTTGACCCTCACGCACCTCTGTGCTAAAGCTACAAGGGCCGCAATTACAGCGTTGCCTGCAAGCGCGGTCACGGTGTATGTGGCGTTCAGAATGGTTTTGTGGGGGCTTTTGCCACGGTATTGTTGCCAGCGTGAGTCGTTGTTGGGGTGCTGGCGCGCTTTAGGTGCAGGCCGATGGAGTGCGCGCGCATCGAATCTTTGGTCCAGGATAGGCGAGTGACTGTTCGGGGGCTTGGCGGAGTTGTTCGGTTTTGGCCCTCTGGTGACGATATCACAACAAAAGCGTGCCAAAGTCTTCAAAAGCCCGCGGACGGTGAATTTTAGTGGCTTTTCGCCGAGATTTATTTTATTCTGTAGCAGCGACTTAATAACAGTGACAGCATTACTTTTCTGCACAAAAGACTCATTTAACTTGTGAGACAACAATGGATTGCGTTTGAGAGGCAGAAGTAGCTGATGCGATGAGCTTGTGTCTGATAGTCTTTGGAAACTGGTAAGGGGTTTAGTATTACATGTGTTCGAAAAAGGGACTCTACGACTTTGGCGAGATTGAAAAGAGATGGCAGCGGTTCTGGGAAGAGCAAAAGACCTTTAGGGCAAACGACTGCGATAACACGAAGCCCAAATATTATGTGCTGGACATGTTTCCTTACCCCAGCGCTGCGGGTCTGCATGTTGGCCATCCGGAGGGCTATACGGCAAGCGATATAGTCGCGCGGTACAAACGGATGAAAGGTTTCAATGTTCTGCACCCCATGGGTTGGGATGCCTTCGGTCTGCCGGCAGAACAATATGCCATTAGCACAGGCGCAGACCCTAAAGAGACCACACAAAGGAACGTTGACAATATCCGTGAGCAAATCAAATCGCTGGGTTTTAGCTATGACTGGGTCCGTGAAGTCAATACCACCGACCCGGGTTACTTCAAGTGGACTCAATGGATATTTCTAAAATTCTTCAACAGTTATTTTGATAAAACTGAGCAAGAAGCCAAGCCTATCGAAGAGCTGCCGATTCCTGAAGGATTGAGCGAGGACCAGAGACGCAGATTCGTGGATGCAAATCGTCTTGCTTATGAAGCGGAGGTGCCTGTTAATTGGTGCCCGGCGCTGGGAACGGTTCTGGCAAATGAAGAGGTGGTCGGTGGCCTTAGTGAACGTGGTGGTCATTCGGTAATCAGAAAGCCAATGCGACAATGGATGCTGCGAATAACAAAATACGCCGAGAGGTTGCTCGAAGATTTAGATGAGGTGGACTGGCCCGATTCGATTAAGAAGCTGCAGGTGGATTGGATAGGCAAAAGTGTCGGGGCGGAAGTGAACTTCAAAGTAGACGGCCATAACGAGGAGATTTGGGTTTTTACTACTCGGCCAGATACTTTGTTCGGCGCAACATATATGGTGATGGCTCCTGAGCATCCGCTCGTGGATAAGATTACCAGTGACGAGCGCAAAGAAGACGTTGAGAAATATCACGAGGATGCTGCGCGCAAAAGCGATTTGGACAGAACTGATTTGGCCAAAGAAAAAACCGGCGAGCCTACAGGAGCCTATGCAATAAATCCAGTCAATAACGAGAAGATACCAATCTGGGTGAGCGATTATGTTCTGATTAGTTATGGGACGGGTGCGATTATGGCGGTCCCTGCTCACGATGAGCGAGACTTCGAATTTGCGACCAAGTTTGGGCTTGCCATTGTCCCCGTTGTCGAGCCACCAAGCGCCGAAGATGCTGAGCTGGTTAAGCAAGGCAAGCTGTGCTTTGTTGGTGACGGCAGGGCCATTAACAGCGGCGAGTTCGATGGTTTGCCGACGGCCCAGTTCAAAGAGCGGATCACGGATTGGCTTGCAGAGAGAGGCCTGGGCCGAAAAGCGGTCAACTATAAACTGCGTGACTGGCTCTTCAGCAGGCAACGGTACTGGGGTGAGCCGTTCCCGATTTTGCATACCGCAGATGGCCATATTGTTGGTCTTTCGGAAGATGACCTGCCTCTTGAGCTGCCTGAGGTTGAAGATTATAAGCCTCCCGGTACCGGTGAATCGCCGTTAGCTAACATCAGTGATTGGGTTAGCGTGACGTTGCCGGACGGCGCAAAGGCAAAACGCGAAACAAACACGATGCCACAATGGGCGGGAAGCTGTTGGTATTATCTCAGGTACCTTGACCCGAACAACAATCGGCAAGGCTGGGCTCTGGAGAAGGAAAGATACTGGATGCCGGTCGATTTGTATATCGGCGGGGCTGAACATGCGGTGCTGCATCTTCTATATTCGCGATTCTGGCACAAGTTTCTCTACGATCTGGGCTACGTCAGCACGAAAGAGCCTTTTGAGAAGCTTGTCAACCAGGGAATGATTTTGGGTGAAGACGGGCAAAAGATGAGCAAGTCGCGTGGCAACGTAATCAATCCCGACAAGGTTGTCACTGACTATGGTGCCGATTCGATGCGGCTGTATGAAATGTTCATGGGGCCTTTGGAGGCAATAAAGCCCTGGAGCATGCAAGGCGTCGAAGGTGTGCACCGATTCCTGCAGAGGGTTTGGCGAACGGTGGTTGATGAATATAGCGGCGAACTTGCCGAGCAAGTTAAAGAGGCCGAGGCGGATGAAGCGACAATCAGACTGTTGAATCAGACGATAAAGAAGGTTGGCAGTGATATCGAGAGCTTTGACTTCAACACCGCCATAAGTGCAATGATGATCTTTGTCAATCATCTGAACAAGCAAGAAGTCAAGCCCAAGTCTGTCGTTGAAAAATTTGTTCTGATTCTGTCGCCATTCGCACCACACATCGCAGAAGAACTCTGGCAGAGGTTAGGCCATACCGGTAGCCTGGCTTACGAGCAGTGGCCTGAATATGATAAGGAGCTTATCAAGGAGAGAGAGATTGAGTACCCGGTTCAGGTCAATGGCAAGGTGCGAGACAGGATAGTTGTTGCGGCTGATGCAGACCGAGAGCTGATAAAAACCGAAGCGCAAAACAGCGCAAAGGTGAAGGCTGCTATGGATGGCAAACCGCCCAAGCAAATCATAGTCGTAAGAGACAGAATAGTGAGCATAACCACCTAATCATGGATATTCGTGCGTACGAAATCGAAGCAAAGTTGAAGGTTGACTCGTTGGATGAGATAGCAGCGACATTAGGTGCACTTGGTGCGGAGTCTTTGGAGGAGCAGTTGCAGACAGATTACTATTTCGATGATGTTGACGCAACGCTCACTAAAGCGGACAGGTGTCTTCGCCTGCGGCGAGAGTCGGCTGGTTGTAGCGAGAGATTTTTTTTGACTTATAAAGGCGCCAGGGAAAGAGGCCAATATAAAAAAAGGCAGCAGATAGAGATTGAAATCAAAGAGGCCGATTCCGCCGAGAAGCTGCTCTCCGCGTTAGGGTACAAAAGGGCGTTGGTTTTTCAAAAGAAGCGTCGAGCCTGGGGGTTTGGAGATTGTGTCGTTGGCCTGGATGAGCTGCCGTTGTTAGGTAGTTTTGTGGAGATAGAAGGGCCGAGCGATGAAAGAATCGCAGATGCGCAAAGCAGATTAGGCTTGGAGAGTTTGCCGCACATCGCCGAGAGCTACGCACTTTTGATGGACAGGAAGCTTCGAGAGCTTGGCAAAGCTGGAAGGGAAGTCTTCTTACAGAGGCTCTAATTCGTAATTATGAAACCGTACGATGGTTATATTGCCTACATCATAAATCCCAAGTCGGGTGCCAGCAGCAGCAAATGGACTGAGCGCCGGTTTGAGCAATATCTTGTCGAAAGGGGATTCGATGTTAGAGTCAGTCCAACGACTTCTTTGGACCATGCCTGTGAGCTTGCCACTGATGCAGCGGTTGACTACGACTGCGCGATGGTTGTTGTCGCAGGCGGCGACGGTACTGTCAGGGAGGTCGCGCACGGTTTGGAAGGCAGCGATAAGACATTGCTGATGGTACCTTGCGGAACAGAAAACTTGCTGGCCAACGAATTGGGTTTTGACGAGAAGTTAAAAACTCTGATAAGGACATTTGAGGCAGGGCACGTTCGGCCTTTAGACTTGGGAAGTGCAAATGGAAAGTGTTTTACCTCGATAGCAGGATTCGGATTTGATGGCCAGGTGGTCGAACGTGTCAGCAAGCGGCGGAAGGGACATATAGACTACTTCGATTACCTTGAGCCGATCTGGTGGACCTTCTGGAATTATAAGTTCGAGCCAATGAAGGTAGAGGTAGACGGCGAAGAGATATTTGAAGGCCCCGACATGGTTTTCGTTGGGAACATTTCAAGGTACGCTGCAGGCTTGCAGATATTGCACCATGCTGATTTCGGTGATGGATTGCTGGACGTGTGCATTTACAGGTGTGCGTCCAGAGTGCGTTTGCTCAAGCACTCATTGGGGACAGTGCTGAAACAGCACGCTTACAGCGGCGACGTTATTTATCGTCAGGGCAAAAGCATCACCGTAAGTTCTGAGAGCGCTGGCATAAAAACAGAGATCGATGGTGACCCTGGTCCAGCCTTGCCTGTACGGATTAACGTGATACCACAGGCTGTACAAGTGATGGTTCCAGAAGGTGCCAAGCCGGCAGGGATAAGAACAAGAATTATCAGAGCGCTGGGATAGATCGCGGCTGCGTGTATGCCTGGATGAGTAGATGAGCAAATGACTGAAGCGAATTTCAAGATTCGTGACGTTGAGGTCGGCTTGGAGGCACCTTTATTTCTAATGGCCGGACCTTGCGTCATTGAAAGCAAGAACTGTTGTCTGGATATTGCAGGCAGACTTGTTGAGATTGCCCGCCGGGCGGATGTCGGAGTGATTTTCAAGGCCAGTTTCGACAAGGCCAACCGCAGCAGCATATCCAGCTTTCGCGGTCCGGGTCTCGAGAAAGGTTTGAAGATCCTCGCAGCGGTTCGCCGCGAGACTAACTTGGCTGTTATGACTGACGTGCACGAGCCAAGCCAGGCGGCGGCAGCGGGCGAGGTCGTCGACTGTCTACAGGTACCTGCTTTTCTATGCAGGCAGACTGATTTACTTTGTGCTTGTGCGAGGACCGGCAAGCCCGTGAATATAAAGAAGGGCCAATTTCTCTCACCCGGCGAGATGAAGAATGTGGTTGAGAAGATTCGCGCCTGTGGCAATGAAAAGATGATACTTACCGAGCGCGGCACGTTTTTCGGCTATAATCGTCTGGTCAATGATATGACGGCCATTGACAGCATGAAAAAGCTTGGTTATCCGGTTGTCTTTGATGCGACGCACAGCACTCAGCAGCCCGGCGGGCTTGGCGATGCCAGCGGCGGCCAGCGGGAAATGGCCCCAATACTGGCCAGAGCGGCAGTTGCGGCGGGTGCCAACGGGCTCTTCCTGGAGGTCCATACCGAGCCGGAGAAAGCGAGGTCAGATGCCGCCACTACCATGCCGATCGACCGGCTCGAGGATTTATTAGGCGTGTGCAGAGAAATATTTCGGGTCGTACGTGAGCAAGAAAGTGGCTGACCAAATGAAATATTTGTATGGTCCGGTGGCGTCGCGGAGGCTTGGACTCAGCCTGGGCGTTGATATCGTGCCGGCTAAGGTCTGTACGCTGGATTGCGTATATTGCCAACTTGGCAAAACCACTGAAAAGACTATTGAACGTAAAGACTTCGCTCGTGTTGAGTCGGTTCTGACTGAGCTGAAACAGAGACTGGCACAGGGCCTCAAGGCTGATTTTATCAGTATTAGTGGTTCCGGTGAGCCGACTCTGCATTCACGACTCGGCGAGGTTATTGACGGCATAAAGGCAATTACCAATATTCCCGTCGCTGTCCTAACCAACGGGACATTGTTTTACAGGCAGGATGTGCGAGCTGATTGTGTGAAAGCCGATGTGGTGCTGCCTTCGCTTGACGCCGGTGACGAGCATAGTTTCCAGAAGGTAAATCGCCCGCACAAAGATATCAGTATTGGCAAGGTGATTTCAGGGTTGTGCGCATTCAGGAGTGAATTCGAGGGCCAGATATGGCTTGAGGTTTTTTTGGCTGAAGGACTGAATACGGATGCGGAGCAGATTGCCAAAATCAAGGATGCTATCGAGCGTATTTGTCCTGACAGGGTCCAGCTTAATACGGCGGTGCGACCTGTAGCACAGAAGAGCATCCGGAGATTGGATGCTGAAAAGCTTCAGGCTGTTGCCGATGTGCTGGGAGCCAAGTGTGAGGTGGTAGCTGATTTTGCGCCGCGCCTGCACGGTGGATCGATCGAAAGTAGGGCTGAGGATGTATTATCAATGCTAAAACGCAGGCCTTGCTCGCTGCATGATATATGCTCAGGCCTTAGCATCCACCGCAGTGAGGCCTTGAAATATGTTAGTCACTTTCAACAGCGGGGGGTCATTCATTCTGAACGGAAGGGCGGAGTAATCTTCTTCAAAGCCTCATCTTGAGCATGGGGCAGTAGCTGGACTGAAAGACAGCGAAGGCTCCTTTAGCTGCGAGCTCGATGAGACTACTCTAACAAATTTGGCTAAATTTACGCCTAAATCTTCCAACATTCGTGTTCAATTTGTAAAGACAGGAGTGTTATTGGCCGATAAAAGCGTTGTGATGTCTGCCAGAGCATCGATTTTATCGTAGTTGGAAAAGAAAATTGAAGTTTGGACTTAAGTGAATTGCTTTTAGGCCGATAACAACCGTAGGCATTTGTACGAGACACACGACGGGCCAATTATGCGTAAGTCAGAGTTGCTGTAGCGATGGAAAAGAAGAAGCGACAAGTCGTCTTAAACAAAGGGACAGAGAAGTTCATATTTCGTTACGAGGACGGGCGCGAAGATGAGCTTCTGGATGCTTTGGTTGAACAGGCAAAGGATAAGCGGACACATTTCGATTGGTTTGATGCAGCGGTGGTTAGCTTCAAACTGACGCAGGCGCTTATTAGCCGGGCAGACAAACTTTTGCGCCATAATATTGATACGCAGATTGAGGTAAATTAGCACGTAAACCAGATGTAATTGAGGTCTAAGAAATACCATTATTTAGTGTGGGCTTTGACTTTTTTGGGCCAAGATGGTGACAAATGATTCTACAAGAATAGGTAGGTATGCTATGGAACACGATAGTGCAATTGCCCAACAGTTCCTAAATTACTTGAAATTCGAAAAGCGATTCTCTGAACACACCGCCAAGTGTTACGGAGCCGATCTGAGCCAATTTGGTGAGTTTTTAGTTGGTTCTTCTGAAGGCAACATTCCGCACGCTGGGTCTGTTTCAGTGGATCATCAGCATGGTGGTCCGGCCACAGCAGTGGCGACGCAGACCGAGCCCAAACTTGACCAGCTATTTCTTTCGACGGATGTTAATTCCTTCAGGTCGTATCTGGCTCATCTAAATGAGAAGCAATACTCCAAGGCGACTATAGCCCGGAAGCTCGCCACTTTGCGGAGTTTCTACAAATTCCTCGTGAGGACAAACCGGCTGAGCTCCAATCCTGTTACCGCAGTTAGAACGCCGAAGCAGGATAAGAAGCTGCCTCGGTTCCTTGAGTACGATGAGGTCAAGAGATTGCTCGAGACGCCGCCCGCCGATAACTGGCTTGGCGCAAGAGACAGAGCTATTCTTGAAACGCTGTACAGCACGGGCATCAGAGTCAGTGAGCTTGTCGCGCTGAACATGGACGATATAGATTTTCTTGGTGAGGTTATACACGTCCGGGGCAAGGGTAAAAAGGAAAGGATTGCACCGATTAGCTCGTCGGCCTTGCAGGTCATTCAGCACTACATGGAGTTCAGGAATAAGCGAGCGCAAAGCAACACCAACTTTGACTTGAGAGTTTTGTTCGTGAACAAGCATGGCCGGCGGCTAAGCACGCGCAGCGTCCGTCGCAAGATGGACAAATATCTCAAGATGGCTGGCCTTGACCCCGCGATCAGCCCGCATACTCTGCGTCACAGCTTTGCAACGCATATGCTGAACAACGGTGCCGACTTAAGGAGTGTTCAGGAATTGCTCGGCCACCAGTCGCTGTCAACCACGCAAGTTTACACGCATCTTACGACCAGAAGACTGAAAGAGGTCTACGAGAATGCTCATCCGAGGGAGAGCCTCGAGGAACCGGAAGATGAAAGCTCTGGAAATGACGATGACGGCGGAGAGTTCTAAGCGCCAACGGATGAGTAATTGGGCACGAATGAAAAAGCCGCTTTTCAAAGCGGCTTTTTTTATGAGCCTTGCTGTAACTCGTCACGACATACGAGCCACGACATACAGGCTTTCGTAAGATGGGCAACTTGTCCCCACGGGACTCGATTGCCCATGCGGCTGCTGCTATTTCCTGTTTCGCGGTCTGCCAGCCCCGGTGTATGTGCGGGCTTAAATGTACGCATAAATTCGCTCTTGGTCCAAAAAACGGGCTTTTTTCACAATTTTTTCTTGTATTTCCGCCAGACAAGTCCTATAATAACTCAGTTTTTCAGAGGCTGGAAGTGAGGAGTGAGTATGGAGCCTTATTAGCCCGATTAAGTGGAATCCCACAAGTAGACGGTCGTGCGCGCCGTGCGCACGGGAAGATGTTAACTTGCAAAGCCTTCTGCAAAATGAGTGAATTTTCGATAAGTGAAGTCGAGTAAAAGGAGAGCTTGGAAAGTTAGGCTGATTTTATCAACAAGAAGGCACATTTT
>Ga0209427_10005099_pt1 | contig 15089 bp, 16 predicted proteins | sample DeeMarSWOR136_30_FD_187465 | JGI IMG/M metagenome (GOLD analysis project Ga0209427, IMG submission 187465) | Marine sediment microbial communities from White Oak River estuary, North Carolina - WOR-1-36_30 (SPAdes) (version 2) | ecosystem: Environmental > Aquatic > Marine > Intertidal zone >...
AAAGGATCAGGCCGAGGCTCATCGGCAGGGACCCCTTCGACATCGAGAGGATAGAGCAGGAGCTCGGCGGGGCCATCAGGGGGAGGTGGGAGATCGACACCAAGACGATGGCCGCGGTCGACAACGCCCTCTGGGACATCATCGGGAAGGCGTGCGGCAAGCCCCTGTACAGGCTCTGGGGCGGGAAGGTCAACGACCCGGTCCACGTGAGGTACTGGCTCTCCTGCAAGAGCCCGGAGAGGCAGGCGGCTGAGGCACTGAAGGCGGTGGAGAGGGGGTGGAGGTCCTTCAAGATCAAGCTGGGGACGGACCCCAGGACGGATCTGGAGAGGGTCAAGGCGGTGAGGGAGGCGGTCGGCGACGAAATCGAGCTGTGCTTCGACATAAACGGGGGATACCCGCTTCACGTCGCCATCAACACGCTTAGGAGGATGGCGAGGTACGAGCCGGCATCCATCGAGGACCCGGTCCCCAACTTCTGGCCCTACGACCCCGGGAGTCTGGACAACATGGCGGACATCAGGAGGATGACCGGCGTCCCCGTCGAGGCTCACAGCCACGGCCCCAACTGCATCGAGTTCGTGAAGGCCCTGATCGACAAGAGGGCGGCCGACGCCCTCCACCTCAGCGTCCAGTTCGTGGGGGGCGTCCTCGAGGCGAAGAGGGTCTGCGCAGTAGCGGAGGCGGGAGGGCTGATGGTGACCGGACAGAGCAGCGCCGCGGAGCTCGGGCCGAGGAACGCCCTCATGCTCCACTTCATAACCTCGGAGCGCTCCTTCAGGGGAACGAACGACAGCTCGACCCACCTCCTGGAGCCCCCTTCGGGGGACATCATAAAGGAAGAGTTCAGGACCGTCGACGGGACCCTGAGGGCACCCGAGGGCCCTGGCCTGGGGGTGGAGATCGACGATGAGAAGTTGGCGCGCTACCACGAGACCTACCTCTCGGGCAAGTTCCAGCACACGAACGGGCTCGGGAGGAAGAACCCGTACCTCTGGTTCTGACCCCCAGTTCCACCTATGTCCGGCCCGACCTCAGCCCCCCCAAAAAGGGAGGGTAAAAGGACTCTTCGATGTCTAAGGGGTGAAAGGGGCGTCGTGCCCCGGTATGACCAGGACGGGCTTCAGGTCGGCTATCCTCTTCAGGCTCGCGACCGAGACCTCGGGGGCGATGTTCTTCGTCACCACAGACGGGGGCCGGAGCAGGAGCAGGTCCTCCTTGACTATGGCGGCGTCCCCTATGCACGCGACCGTCCCCTCCGCGGTCTCGGCGATCACGGAGATGCTGCCGGGCGTGTGGCCCGTGGTCTCGATCACCCTGACGTTCTTCGTCAACTCCTTCGGGCCCTGTACGGCTTCCACCTCCATTATGCCCATGAACGCGTCAGCGTACTCGGGCCAGTAGAGCTGCCCGCAGTACTCCAGCTCCCTCTCGTGGATGATGAGCGGCTTCCCCCTGAACAGGTAGTTGGCCTCGACGTGGTCGTAGTGGCAGTGGGTGTTCACCACGACGTCGATGTCCGCTGGCTTGAGCCCGAACTCGGCGAGCCTCTTCGGGAACGCGCCGTACCGGCCCAGCTGGATTATCCCCGGGTCGACCACGATGTTCAGCCCGCCGTCCCTGATCAGGACGGTGTTCGTGGACCCCAAGTTGAATGTTAGGCCGCCGTAGACCTCTCCCACCCCGGGCTCCGGCATCGGGGTGAGGGGCCACCTGAAGCTCAGTACCGGGTGCCCCTGCGTCACACCGAACTGCATGTAGAAGCAGTGGAACAGGACGTCCACCCTCGCCTTGTCAGAGACCATGAGGAAAGGGTCGCCTTACTGATAGATAACAGCAGCGGGCCTAGTGGTCGACCCTGAAGAAGCGCCCGGAGGGGTCCATCCGCGTCTTCCCGAACTCGTCGCGGACAATCCTCAGCTGCTCCGTGTCGAGGACAGGGCCGTCCCTGCAGATCCTGATGGCGCCGATGGCGCAGCTCCCGCACAGCCCGACCGCGCACTTCACATACCTCTCAAGACTGGCCTGGACCCTTATGCCCCTCCTTTCGGCCTCCTCGAAGACTGCGACCATCATCAGCTCGGGCCCACATGCGTAGACCGAGTCGAAGCTGCGCTCGCCCATGAGCCTCACAGCGTAATCGGAGGCGAAACCCCTGAAACCGCACGACCCGTCGTCCGTCGCGAGGAGGAGACCGCCGCCCACCAGTTTCTCCAAGCGGCCCCTGAGGGCGAGCTGGTCCACGCTCCTGGCCCCCATCACGAAGGTGGGCTTCAAACCGATGGAGACCATCCTCTCAGCGAGGGAGTTGAGGGAGGCGACCCCAGTCCCCCCGGCCACCATGAGCGGCGAAGAGCCCCGGATCTCGTAGCCGTTGCCGAAGGGCCCCCTAAGGCCGACTCTGTCCCCCCTTTTCAGCCCGCAGAGCGCCTCCGTGGACTCACCAACTGGGCGGACGAGGACCGATGATTGCCCCTCGGAGTCGATGGTTGAGAGGGACATCGGCACCTCCTCGGCCTCGGGGTTCCACATCATCACGTACTGTCCGGGCGTTGCCCGGGAGCTCAGCTCGTCGATGAAGTACAGAGACTTCATCCCGCCCGCCTCCTCTTCCACGGCCGTCAACCGCCTGACCCTCATCGCCTCAGCCCCCCCGCGCCAGCCCGACAATCTCCCCCACCTCCCTGAAGCCGTTCTCCTCAAGGTAGCGCCTGATTCCCTCGGCGACCTCCCCGTAGACGTCGAATCCCCTCTCCATCACACCCGTCCCGATCTCGACCGCCGACGCGCCGCAGAGGATGTACTCGACAGCGTCCCTCCAGTAGGACACTCCGCCGCAGCCTATGACCGGTATATCGACCGCCCCGACTATTTCCCAGACGCATCTCAGCGCCACGGGCTTCAGCGCCGGCCCCGAGAGGCCCCCCGTGACGTTCGTGAGGATGGGCCTGCGGAGGTCGACATCGACGGCCATCCCCTTCAGGGTGTTGACCGCCGTTATCGCGTCCGCCCCGCCCCTCTCCGCCGCCCTGGCTATCCCGGCCATGTCAGTGACGTTCGGCGAAAGCTTCACGAAGACGGGGGGCTTCGCCGCCTCCTTCACTGCGGCGGTGACCCTCTCGGTGTTGACTGGGTCCCCCCCGAGCATTCCCATCTCCTCCTCGACGTTCGGGCAGCTGCAGTTCAGCTCTAGGGCGTCTGCCCCCGCGTCTGACAGGACGCCGGCCACCTCCCTGAACTCCTCTATGGACGCCCCGAAGAAGCTCGCCACCACAGGGACCCCGTCACGCTTGAGCTCTCTTATGGCATCAATGAAGTAATCGGCCCCCGGGTTCGGGAGCCCCATCGCGTTGAGGACCCCGCCCTCCACGGAGACCAGGGTCGGGTTGCGGTGCCCGCTCCGGGGGACGGGCCCAAGGCTCTTCGTCACGACCGCCCCCGCGCCGCCCTCGTAGACGCGCCTGAGGAGCCGGGATGATATGCCCAGAACCCCCGCGGCGTTCATCACGGGGTTCCGCAGCCTCAGGCCGGCGAGGTCCACTGCTAAACTTAATTGGGACATCCCGTCTTCAACTACGCGCGTATACCTTTGATAAACCTTCGGGGAAGGCGGAGATGGGCGAGACGAAGGAAGGCGGCGAAGTCCACGTTGTGGAGACCCTGATAGGTGTCTTTGGGGTCACCGGGGGCAACGAGATAGTCGAGAGGGTCCTGTATCCCCCGGACCCGAAGCAGATGGCGGCGGCCCTCTTGAGGCAGGCAGAGGGCGAGGTGACTAAGGAGGTGGCGGAGCTGGTGGAGAAGCTGATGCAGAGGGGGTTTCAGAGGTTCGTCTTCACCAACGGGGCCCTGGCCGACTCCGCGCGGGAGAGGTTCTCCATAAACGCTGGCTCCGTGCCCCGCTCTGAGCCTGCCGATCACGTCAGGGGGAGGCTCGAGGAACTCGCGGTCGAACACCGGATGGTCGATGACGCCTCCAAATACTACTCTCTCAGCCATGAGGTTTCCATGCTGAGGGCGAGGAGGGCCGTCCGGGCGGCCCAGTCGGAGAGGGAGGCCGTGGTTTCCCAGGCCGTACAGCTCCTCAACGAGCTCGACAAGACCCTCAACGTCCTTTCCAGCAAGCTGAGGGAGTGGTACGGGCTCCACTTCCCAGAGCTGAGCCGCCTCGTGGACAGCCACGAGGCCTACGCCAGGCTCGTCAAGACCCTGGGCAACCGGGCCCAGATGGACGCCAGGACCCTCGCCGGGCTGGCCCTCAAAGGACGGAGGTCGGCGTCGATCCCCCGGGCCGCCGCTGGCTCCATGGGGGCCCCCTTGATGCCTGACGACCTTGAGCAACTGCAGAGGCTTGCGTCCCACATCCTATCCCTGTACGGCTATAGGCAGGAGCTCGAGGCCCACATAACCTCCGTCTCCCGGGAGGTCGCCCCTAACCTCTCCGAGGTGGCCGGCCCGGTGCTCGCTGCGAAGCTGATCGAGAAGGCCGGGGGGCTCAGGAGGCTGGCGATGATGCCCTCGAGCACCGTCCAGCTCCTGGGGGCAGAGAAGGCGCTATTCCGGGCCAAGAAGACCGGGTCCAGGCCTCCGAAGCATGGCCTCGTCTTCCAGCACCCCTACGTCCACTCGAAGCCCCGCAAGCTGCGCGGGCGCTCTGCTCGTGTCCTGGCCTCAAAGCTCTCTATAGCGGCGAGGGCCGACGCCTTTACCGGGGCGGACCTAGGTGCGGAGCTGAGGAGAGCGCTCGATGAGCCCAAGGATGAAGCTGAGAATTCTACTCAAAAATAACTTGACTGCTTTGCAGGGGCTCCTGAGGGCTCCTGACCGTTAAGGGCTCCGTTTATTACTTGGGCCGTGACAGCTTTATCGTGATGGTCGAGACGTTCCTCTCGGCGCCTGATTCGCCCAGCCGCTCCGTGCCTATTACGATGTCGTCGACGCTTATGCTCGTCATGAAGCTCCTCTTAGTAACCTCGACGACGTCGACGGCGCTGCTTATGGCCCGGCCCCGGGCCATTACGTTGACGCTGTCGGCTCTCTGGAAGGCCGTGACGACCGCTGTCACGTACGCTAGGATGGGCTTAGAGCCCACGTAGATCCTCTCGTCGGTAGACATACTAGTCCCCGAGCTATCAAATCACTTCAAGTACTTAAAACATACTAACCGCCAAACCGTCCCGAAAGATACTGAGGTAACAATGTTAAGGATCATTTTTACTGAACACTGAAACTTATCGCTGATACAGTTAAGTATAAATCAGATGAAAATGTATCACTGATATAGATTATCGGTGGGACATATCCACGGAAGAAATCAGGGCTGGCTCGTTGTCGGAGGCCTTCCAGAAGAAGCTCAACAGGAAGGACTGCCCGTACCTCCAGGACTGCGCTGTGTCCATCACCAAAGACTTCTTCACCCGCATCTGCAACTCACCCGCATACCTCAACTGCCACCACTTCGCCAAGAGGGTTAACGAGCTCAGGACCCCCATGGAGTGGCTCCAGAAGCTCGCCATCGACCAGGCGAGGATGATGGAGCAGCGGATAGAGGCCTAGGGGTTCACCGACGGGCGTAGGGTTTTTCACCCCAGAACGGGCTAGTTCAGTTGTAGAAGATGGAGATAGAGGAACCCTTCCCCGGGGTCTTCAGGCTGAAAACCGAATCCGAGGAGCTACTGGCCACCCGCAACCTCACCCCAGGCCTATCGTTCTATGGGGAGCGGCTCATCGAAAAAGAGGGCGCGGAGTACCGCGCCTGGAATCCCTTCCGGAGCAAGCTCGCTGCCGCAATACTGAGGGGGCTGGAGCGTCTACCCCTTCTCCCCGGCGGCAAGGTGCTATACCTCGGAGTCGCATCAGGGACGACATGCTCCCACATCTCGGACATAGTCGGATGGGGAGGGCACATCTGGGGGGTGGACTTCTCCCCCCGGCCGATGCGGGACCTGATAGACAACCTCGCCAGGCATAGGGGGAACGTGTCGCCGATCCTGGAGGACGCCCGGAACCCAGGCTCCTATTCGGCCATCGTGCCCACGGTGGACGTGATCTATTCCGATGTCGCCCAGCCCGATCAGGCGTCCATAGTGGTGAAGAACGCCGAGAGGTACCTCGGGCACGGCGGCTGGGCCCTGGTTGCGATAAAGTCGCGGAGCGTGGACTCGGCCCGCAGCCCCAGGGAAGTGTACGGGGAGCAGGTGGACATCCTCAGGAAGACCGGATTCGAGGTCGGCAACCTATTGGAGCTGGAGCCCTATGAGAAGGACCACGCAATGGTGGTCGCCAGACTCTGGGCTTAATCTACGCCTCTGATCCTCCTGACTGTGCTCCAAGAGCCCCTTATGAATGGAGGACATGCATCGTTTTTCCTGAACCAGGATTCCAGAAAGGCAATTGTCCTCCTGTCGCTGCAGTAACCCGATCCGAAGTCCCCATGCACTTTCCTAAGTTCAGCTACCAATCGGTCGCGCCTCACCTTTGCGAGGATGGAGGCGGCCGACACGACTGGAAAGATGGCGTCGGCGTTCTTCTCTCCGTGGACCAGGAGCCCCGATGGCAGCACGCGTCTGATGTGCCCCACGAACCTCTCGGCGACGACGTCGGCGGGGTCGACGTAGGCCTTTTCCGGCCCGAGGTCCCGGATCACCCTCGCCATCGCCATGGCCTCAAGGTAGTTGAGTCTCCTCAGCTTCACGCCCCGGTTGACCACGTGGTCTATGTCCTTCGGTTTGAGGTCGAAGTAGGACCAGCCGGCGGCCAGTTCCTTGATCTCGGCTGCGAGGGCCTCCCTCCTCCTCGGGGTGAGCTGCTTCGAGTCCCTGACGCCGAGTTCTCTGAGTATTGGGAGCCTTTCTTCTTCGAAGAGGACGCCGGCGACGACCAGGGAGCCTATTACGCAGCCCCTCCCGGCCTCGTCTACCCCTGCAACCTTCGCCATCCGGGTACAACAGCAATTATGTCTCGGGCCCCGTTTAAACCTCCCGACCAGCACCCCTTCAGAACCGTACCGGTACCATCGGATTGTGCCTAACCATGGAAACGATGTACAGTTTCGCCGCCAGTCTATCCCTTGGTTTCGCGCAGTCATCGATTAAGAGTAAAAAACGTTGGGCCATTCGGTCAGTTCAGAGGGGGATGTTGATGTCCTCGAGGTCGAAGTCCTTGGCCCCCTTGAAGTACTTTATCACGCTCTCTCCCTTCATCGTGATCTCGTAGATCTTGCTGGTCCGCTTGTCCCTCCTCCTCCCCCCGGCCCTCGTGTCGACCTCCCTCACCAGGCCCTGGGAGACCATTGACCTCAGGATCCGGGTCAGGGGCTGCCAGGAGATGTTGGCCTGGTACATAATACGGGTGGGCTTCGAGGTCCCGCCCCTAATGATCTGGAGGACCTCCAGATATATCTCTAGCTTAGACCTTCTGCTCTCTATGGTCCAACAACCCCGGAGGCCAAATCCCTTCCATCTTCTAGAGGCCCACTTTATTTTAGCTCACGTGTGTGTTATCCGCCTACAAACGTTATAGTCACTTTTTGATGAAAAATGGGCCCCCTTCAGCGTCCGGACAGCACCTCCCTGTACAGTTCAACGTACCTTCTGGCGTTCTTTCCGATGTCGAACCTCTCCTCGATGGTCTCCCGGGCCTTCAAGCCGAGGGTGAGGTCGGAGGCCGCTCGTAGGATCTTCTCCTTCAAATCCCCCACGTCCCCCGATCTGTAGAGGTAGCCGTTTCCGCTGTCCCTGACGATCTCGGGGCAGCCTAGGCCGTTGACGGCCACAGGTACACATCCCACCGCCATCGCCTCTTGGAGCGATACGGAGAGCCCCTCCCTAGCGGAGGACAGCACAAAGACGTCGCATGTCTGGTGGAATCCAGCCGGGTCGTCGACCACGCCGAGGAAGCTGATATTTTCGACTCCGAGCCCCCTGGCCAGCCCCTCCAGGCGGGGCCGGCTCGGGCCGTCTCCCCCGACGAGGAAGTGGACGTCGATCTTGTCCGAGACTGCGGCCGCGGCCCTGATCAGGTCCTCGATCCTCTTCTCGGGAACGAGCCGGCCCAGCGTGCCTACTACGAGGAGATCCCCGGGGATCCCCTGCTTCTCCTTCAGGGGTGCCCTGTCGGTCGGCGGCCTGAACCTCTTCGTGTTCACCCCGAGGTAGATCGTCTCCACCTTCTCGGGCGGTGCGCCGAGGTCAACCGCTATCTTCTGGATGAAATCGGATACTGTGATCACCTTATTAGCCCTCTTCAGAGCGTGCCTCGCGAACGGCCTGTAAATGGGATTAGTGAGGGGGAGCGTGCAGTCGCTCCCGTGGCAAGTAACGACCATTGGCGCGTTCTTTGGGCTGAGCGCTGCCATGAAACCCAGAGGGATCGCGAAATGGACGTGCACGATGTCGGCCTCTTCGGCGACCATGTTGATGTAGGCCGACAGGAGGTAGGGCGGGAGCTGGGCCAGGTACTTCATCGGGGCGCCCTTCATGGTCATCTCCGGTATCAGCTCCAATTTCCTCGATGGGAGAAAGGGGAAGCGTTCGACATCAAACTCAGAGAGGTGGGGTCCGAGGGTCCTGGATCTGGGTGCGAGCACCTTGAGTTCAACGCCGTTCCCGGCGAGCTCGCGGCACAAGTCCTGGATGAAGCGGCCGTGGTAGTCGCCTTTGAACCTCGGATAGGACGGGGTCGCCACGAGAACCCTCAATGACCTGAGCCACCAGCTGCTTTATCTTCATATATCAATTAATATATCGTTATGGACCTGTCGGTCTGCCTCGTGGCCACCGAGCTCTTCGCCTGGGGCAGGTACGGTGGGTTCGGCTTCTGCACCCGGAAGATAGGCGCATCCCTGGCGGAGCGGGGGGTCGACGTCTCCGTCGTCGTCCCGAGGGGGCGGGGGCAGGAGCCAGTGGAGGAGCTCGACGGGATGACCGTGCACAGCTTCCCCCTCCACAGGTACCCCTTCACTGGCTCCCTCTACACGGGCTGCGACTCCGACGTATGTCACTCAGAGGAGCCGAGCATAGGGAGCAAGATCGCTATGGACTCCGTGCCTGGTAGGGCACACGTGGTCACGTGCCAGAACCCGAGGACCAAGGACGATTGGAGACAGGTGAACCGCTTCTACCCGCTGAGGAGGAGGGCCTTCAACGCCCTCTTCGGGGGGATGCTCTCCGGGACAATGAGGCGGATGGACGCCGTCTTCTGCCAGGCCCGGTATATCGCCCCCAAGGTGAAGTCGCTCTACGGCCTTGAAGAGGAGCCTGGGTTCCTGCCCAACCCCATTGATGTTCCTTTCAGGATGCCCGAGAAGGCATCCGAGCCGACGGTTTGCTTCCTCGGGAGGCTCGACGGAGAGAAGAGGCCCGAGCTCTTCTTCGGGCTGGCGAAGAGGTTCCCGGAGGTCAGATTCATCGCGATGGGGAGGTCACACGACGGGTCGAGGGACAGGAGGCTGAGACGTGTATGCGGAGGCATCCGGAATCTGGAGCTGTCCGGCTTCGTCTCCGGCGAGGAGAAGGAGCGTTTACTGGGGGAGTCGTGGGTCCTTGTCAACACCAGCGTGAGCGAGTGCCTCCCGGTCTCATTCCTGGAGGCAGCCGCCCACAGGTGCGCCATCCTCAGCTTCCACAATCCCGATGGTTTCGCCAGCGGGTTCGGATACCATGTCTCGGACGGCGACCTGGACCGGGGCCTCAGAAACCTCCTAGGAGACGAGACTTGGAGGGAGAAGGGGGAGAAGGGGTACGCATACGTTTCAGAGGTTCACGAGACGAGAAGGGTCATAGACCAGCATCTAGAGGCTTACGAGTACCTGCTGGAGGGGGGTTAGATGACACCTTCCTTCCGCAGCCCGTCGACCTCGTCCCTTGACAGGCCCAGGAGTCCGGCGTAGACCTCCTCGTTGTGTTGCCCGAGGAGGGGCGCGGGCTCCGTTAGCTCCCCCTTGGTCTCGGAGAACTTTATCGGGAACCCTGGGAGTGTCGTCTCCCCCAGGACGGGATGGTCCGCCTTCACGATCATCTCCCTGGCCAGTGCCTGCTCATTGGTGAGCACCTGATCCAGGTCGTTGATGCGGGCTACCGGGACGCCGGCGTCCACCAGGAGCTCAACCACCTCGTCGACCGTCCTCTCCGCCACCCACCCGTCAATTATCTCGTCAGTCAGCTCCTCCACGCCAACGAGCTCCCTGAACCAGTCGTTGATGCGGCCCACCGCCAGGCTGAACATGACGTATCCGTCCCTCGCCTTCTTCAGGCCGTAGACCCCGACGCCCCCGGAGCGGATGGACCTCATGAATGTGGTGTCCGCAATCGTCCAGAACGAGATGCTCTGCTGCACCGCGATCATGGCGTCCATCTGGGCGACGTCTATCCTCTGCCCCCTTCCGGTTTTGTGCCTGTGGTTCAGAGCTGCGAGAATGCCGATTAGGGCCGTGAACCCGGGGATGGTGTCGGCGATCGCCTCAGGCGCCTGGAGGGGAGGGCCCTCGGGATCGATGCAGTCCCTCATAAGCCACATGTAGCCGCTGGAGGCCTGGGCGATGGGGTCGAAGCTGCGGCGATCACTCCAGGGGCCCGTCTGGCCGAAGCCGGATAGGGAGCAGAAGATTAAGCCCGGGTTGAGCTCCCTGAGGGCCTCCCACCCGAGGCCAAGGTCATCCATGGTGCCAGGGGAGAAGTTCTCGACGACCACGTCCGACCTCCTCACCATCTCCTCGAACATCTCCTTGCCCCTCGGGCTCTTCAGGTTGAGGGTTACACCCTTCTTGCAGCGATCTAGGAACGCGAAGTACGGGCTGATGCCCTTGACGAGGGGAGGAAACATCCGGATCATCTCCCCCCAGGGCGGCTCGATCTTGATGACTTCCGCGCCCATCGCCCCCATGTATAGGGTGCATATCGGCCCAGCGTGGGCGTGGGACAGGTCCAGAACCCTTATACCTTCCAGAGGCTTCAAGGGCGTCAACTCAGAGAATGAAGATCGGGGAAAATAAAATAGTATCTGGGGTTATTCCTCTTCCATCGACTTCAGCTCGGTGATGCCGAGCATCTCTAGGTCAAGCGGGAAGATGGGCCTCCTGATTTTCTTGAACCCGAAGCCGGCGAGGCGGGGGCTCGTGAGCCCGGGGGTGTCTAGCTCGATGACCTCCTTGGCTATGGGCTCGTGGGCTGCCCTGTAGTGGACCGAGGACTTGACGACGATGAACCTCTTCTCCGTGGGCTCGATACCGAGGCTCCGGTAGAGCTCGAGGTCTGTGGGCTGGAGGCGCTTCTCAGTGACGATGACGTCGACGCCTCCTATCCTGAGCACGGCCGTCCTTCCCATGTCGGTCTCGGCGCCGGTCCCCATCGGCCCTTTGTTGATGAACCTGCCGTCTGAGAGGAGCCTTACGACGCCCGTCACCCTGAACGCGGTGCCGTGGAGAGCGTCTATCTTCCCGCCCAGGTCAAGTGTCACCTCGTTCCCTACGCCCGCCGATGCGGCCTGCTCGACCGCCCCGGGATCGGCCATCACGGCGAAGACTCCCCCCTCCAATCCGGTCTCGAGGACGGCCTTCAGGACGACCGTGCCGTCGCACGGGGCGCCGCCCCCCGGGTTGTCCCCGATGTCGGCGAGGACGATGGGCCCCTCCTCCGCCGCCTTCACCTTCTCGAGGGCCTCCCTGACAGGCGTGGGTTTGACGAGGAAGTCCCGCCTCAGGCCCCAGACCAGTCCGCTCAGCTCGTCGGCGCACCTGTCGGCGAGCCCCTGGTCGTCGTTGGTCGTGACGATTATGCTGAGGCCGACGTCCTCGAAGTCGGACCACGGGAAGCCCGCGGCGACTGTTATGGTCTCGACGCCCCCGATATCCTCCATCTCGAAGGCCCGATCCATGAGCGCCTTCATCGGGTGGCGGCCTGTGAACTGGGCCTGGAGCGCCGGCATCATCGGCGGCTGGCTGAAAGCCTTGGTTGGTCTTAAGCTCCCATTCAGGAGCCTCGCCATGACGTCTATCGCTTCGAGCCCCCTCTCGTAACCATCGATGTGGGGGTAGGTGTCGTACCCGATGAGGACATCGGCGCTGTCAACCATGAGCCTCGTGTGGTTGGCGTGGAGGTCGAAGGTGGAGACCAGGGGCCTGTTTCCGACGAGCCTCCTCACCTCGGAGAGGACGTGGCCCTCTATGTCGTCGTGACTCTCGCTCACCCCCGCGCCGTGGAGGTGGAGCGCAACGCCGTCGATGGGCCCTGCATCCCGTATGCCGTCGAGGATCTCGCCTAGGAGGGCGTCGAACGCCTCATCGGTTATCTTCCCCGAGGGCGTCGCGGAGGCGAAGACCGTCGGTATCAGCTCGAAGCCGTGCCTCTCGCAGCCGTCCATGAGGCCCCCGATGGGCGTCCTCGTGCCCCTGAAGTGGTCGAAGACCTCGTCGCCCCTGAGGAGGAGCCTCCTGTTGAACTGCTCGAGGTCGGTCCTAATGGTGGACAGGACGTTGGTCTCGTGGGAGATGGTCCCGGTTATAATTCGCATTAATACACCACAGTATCTGATACCCGTTGATACGGGAAAACGTTAACGGTCGGCGGCTCAGACGAAGAGGCGGGTGAGGTCCGCTTCCTCCTCTGGCTTCCCCTCCACCCGAGGCAGGACGCCCTCGACCGCGAGGAGCCTCCGCTTCGCGTCCAGCCTCTCAGGGTCGTAGCCGCCGCCAAAGCCCCCGATGCCCCCGTTCGACCAGATCACCCTGTGGCAGGGGATCACGATGCCGCAGGGGTTGGCGCCGACCGCGTTGCCCACGGCCCTAGCGGCGCTTGGTCTGCCGATGGCCTCCGCGAGCCTGCCGTAGGAGGAGAGCCTCCCGTGGGGTATCCCGTGGATGGCCCGCCAGACCTCCTTTTGGAACTCGGTCCCCCTCAGGTCCAGCGGTAGATCGAAGTCGACGGGCTCGCCCTCGCTCCACAGCTCGAGCCGCCGCCTCAGCTCCCTGAACCTCCCGGGATCGTAGACCGGCTCGGCCCCGGTCCTCCTCCTCAGCTCCGAGAGGAAGGCCTCCTTTCTGCCGGAGGCGTGGACCTGGACGAGCCCCCTGTCAGTGGCCGCTGCCCAGACCGTGCCCAGGGGGATCTCGATGTCAGCGTAGTAGACCTTCTCCATCATTCCACCATCCTTTAATCGGTTATCGGACCAGTTTATCCCGTCAAGTAATGTCCGGGCGGCTTAAAATTGTGTTGGCCTCGGCGTCCCCGAGGAGGAAGGAGCTCATGGAGCAGCTGGGGGTCCCGTTCGAGGTCGTGGACCCGGGGGACGTTGAGGAAGCGGCCTCCGGGAGGCCCGAGGAGGCAGTAAAGAGAAACTCCCTCGCCAAGGCCGTGAAGGTGGCCGGGGTTCTGGAGGAGGGCATCGTCGTGGGCGCTGACACCGTGGTCGTCAAGGGCGACAGGATCCTGGGCAAGCCCGGGGGGCCCGCCGAGGCGAAGGATATGCTGAGGGTCCTCAGCGGCTCGTCCCACAGGGTCTTGACGGGAATTACCGTGGTAGACGCATGGACTGGCAGGGTGGAGTCCGATGTCGTCGAGACCCTTGTCAGCATGCTGCCCTTGTCCGAGGAGGACATCGACCGGTACGTCGCCTCGGGCGAGCCCCTCGGGAAGGCCGGGGGGTACGCCATCCAAGAGCTGGGGGCCGTCCTCGTGAAGGGGATCGATGGCTGCTTCCACAATGTGGTGGGCTTGCCTCTTTCCCGTCTGAATACTCTTTTGAGAAAATTTGGCTTCAACATCTTGCCGCAAGCCGATTCTCCGCGCGAAAAAAACCTATAGAACGCACCATAGGCAATATATTCTATATAAAAACGACTTTTATCTCATATGATTCAGTATGTATTAGATAAACTTGAGCTCGACCTTGAGGAACTCCATCGGCTCGCTTGTCGCGCTTTATTTCTTCGTGTCCGGTATAATACTGATAAAGTCGGGGGCGGTCATCATGGGCGAGTCCCTCGCCGAGAGGATCGTCCTCCTGATCAGGGACACGACTAGCGGCGTCTTCGCCGGTTGGATCGTAACGGCCCTGCTTCACAGCAGCGGAGCCTTCGACTCCATCGTCGTCGCCTTCACGTCCTCGGGGGTGATGCCCCTCTCGCTCGCCGTCGCCACGATCATCGGCGCTGAGATGGGGACCTCCGTGACCCCCTTCCTGGTCTCGGTCCTGAGCAGGATTCGGAAGGGGGCCCGGCTCACCGCCAGCTTCAATGTCACCCTGTCCCATGTCCTGTACAACCTGTTCACACTCCTCCTCTTCTACCCGGTCGAGCTGTTCTTCGGCGTCTTCACCAACATCGCCTGGCGGGGCAGCTACCTTTTCGTCAGGGCCTCGTGGCTGAGGTCCATACCGGACCTCCTCGAGGTAATCACCCCCTGGGTGGACCCCCTACTGAACGTCATCCCCGCTTGGGCCGGAGTCGTGCTGGGCGGCGGTATGCTCGTGGCCGCCCTATGGGGCATCGAGAGATACATGACCGCCATCTTCAGCATGCCCACATCGTGGAACCTGATCAGGGCGACCTTCACGAGGCCCCTGCGGGCCTTCCTGGCGGGCTTCATCTTCACGCTCCTCGTGCCGAGCACGACCGTCATGGTGTCCCTGCTGGTCCCCCTGGCAGGGAGCGGCGTAATCCTGGCCGACTACTACATACTCCCCTATATCCTTGGCGCGAACATAGGCACCGTCTTCGACGTCATGATCGCCGCCCTAGCGACCGGCGACCCCGTGAGCCTGGGGGTCTGGCTCGTCCACCTCTCGATAAACGTGATCGGCGCGCTCATATTCATCCCCCTCCTCAAGCCGTTCAGCCGCCTGGTCCGGTGGACTGCAGAGAAAACGGCGGCATCCCCCCGATTGACGCTTTTAATCGCCATCATCATCCACGCAGCGCCGATAATCGTGATCCTGGGATACATTCTCTGAAAGCCCACTTGGGATACGGAAACTAGGTCGGGGTCCGACAAGAACCTTTCACACGAGTTTCAGGGTGGCTCCCTGATTACATAGAACACGAAGGCCGAGGATTAATCTATAGAATAAATATATATTAGACCTTAGTCTTAATTAGG
>Ga0209427_10005100_pt1 | contig 15089 bp, 13 predicted proteins | sample DeeMarSWOR136_30_FD_187465 | JGI IMG/M metagenome (GOLD analysis project Ga0209427, IMG submission 187465) | Marine sediment microbial communities from White Oak River estuary, North Carolina - WOR-1-36_30 (SPAdes) (version 2) | ecosystem: Environmental > Aquatic > Marine > Intertidal zone >...
CGAACGATTGAATCGAAATACCAGCCGCTTTTGGGCATCCTGCCGCTGGGTGGTGCTGATTTATCGCCTTCAGGATACATCAAAATGTCACCGTTTGGTTCGGGATCGGTATTAAATCCTGCTGGCACTAATACAGGTGTTCCATCAAAAGTGATCCAGGCTCTCCAGCCTTCCTTTTTAAAACCAAACATTGTGCTTTGTCCTTCCACAGGAACAATATCAACGCCCAGCGCTTCCATCAAATCAGGTTTAATTTCACCCAGCATCTGGTAAGGTTCGATTACTTTTACAGGAGTTCCTGATTCATCAAGACCCAATGCCTGACGAAGCTGATAGACAGAACTGACATGCATTCCAGTGACACCACTACCACCGAGATCAAGCGGAATTTTATCGGATTCTTTGTGGTTCAATGTCAGGTTTACGCAGTCCCGGGAGGTCATATTTAACAATTCTCTTCATTTGCATAAAATTTAAGTTGTTTCATATAATTGGGTTTAATCACATCATTCTCAATATACCATTGATAAGTCTTTTTCATCCCTTCCTCTAATGAGAACTTAGTTTCAAAATCAAAATCTTTTTTTGCTTGTTGTGAACTACAAATCCAATAGTGCGGTTTTGATAAAGCAATTTTTTGACTATTTATTAGACTATAGTTACCTGTAAGCCTCGAATAGATGTTTCCGAATCGTGAAGCGAAATTAACCATCCAATGAGGAATATTTATGTCAACGACAGTTTTATCTGCCACTTTAGCAATAATGCCGTGAATATCGCGCCATCTAACAGGCTTCTCAGAACTTAGAAAGTAATTCTTTCCTGTGGAAACTGGTGCTCGCGCAGCTTGAATGATACCATTAACAAGATCTTTGACAAATATTATGGAAATAAATTTATCGCGACAGCCAGGATATATACTCAGACGATTGGTGACCAGTTTGAAAATATTCAAGAAATCTACATCTCGTGGTCCATATACCGCGCTCGGTCGCAGAATAGTGCAAGGAATCTGATCAATATATTTCTGTACAATGCGTTCGGCTTCAAGTTTGCTTTTGCCGTAGGCTTCAATTGGTTCAGGTTTACATAACTCGGTTAATGGACGATCGAGAGAATTTGCCACACCAGCAGCAGCCTGGGACGAGATATAAACAAATCGCTTTAGCTGAATCCTCTTTTCAGCAACCACCTCAAGCAGGTTTTTTGTTGGTAATACATTACCAATTCGAAACTGTTCCAGCGTCACACGTTTGGTTACACCAGCTAAATGGAAAATATACTGAGCATCATCCAGAACTTTTGATTTTTTTATTGTACCCACGTCAGAACAGTCGATAGTGCAATACTCAATTCGAGAGTTGGTGGTTTTTACTTTGACATCATGAGCAATATCTAAGCATCGAACATAAAAACCTTGTTCGAGTAATGCTTCTACAAGATGACTTCCGATGAAACCATTAGATCCTGTTACTACTGTAATCATTCCTGGCCTGGCATTTTGAAGGTTGAATTTTTATATAAACAAGATCTTTTCATCAAGATATTTTTTAATTTTATCAATAGCCACCCGATCCTGCAGCATGGTATCCCGATTTCGAATAGTTACTGTTTGATCCTGCAATGATTGAGAATCTACTGTAATGCCGAACGGCGTACCAATTTCATCCTGCCGTCGATAGCGACGACCAACAGCACCGCCTTCATCATAGAATATCATGTAATGCGGACGCAGCAGATCAACGATTTTATGCGCCAGTTCTGGCATGCCATCCCGTTTTACAAGTGGAAAAATAGCAGCTTTGATGGGGGCAATTTTCGGCGATAAATGAAGCACAACCCGAGTATCCTTTTCTAACTGTTGTTCTTCATAAGCATCAACCAGGCAGGTTAGTAATGTGCGATCAACGCCCGCAGATGTCTCGATAATGTAAGGAATAAAACGCTCTCGTGTTTGATCATCAAAATAGGACATCTCTTTGCCCGAGTATTCCATGTGACGTGAGAGGTCATAATCGGTACGATTGTGAATACCCTCCAATTCGAGAGTACCAAACGGAAATTCAAATTCAATATCAAAAGCCGCCTTGGCATAATGGGCAAGCTCTTTTGTTGAATGTTGATGAAAGCGAAGTTTTTGTTTATTGACGCCTAATTCATGATACCATTTCATGCGTTCATCTTTCCAATAATCGAACCATTCATTATCAGTACCGGATTTGACAAAGAACTGCATTTCCATTTGTTCAAACTCCCGGGTACGAAAAGTGAAATTTCCTGGTGTAATTTCATTGCGAAAGGCTTTTCCGATTTGAGCAATTCCAAACGGAATTTTTTGACGTGCTGCCTTTTGAACATTTAGGAAGTTCACATAAATCCCCTGCGCCGTCTCCGGACGTAAGTACACAATTGACGCCTGTTCTTCAACTGGCCCCATGTGGGTTTTAAACATTAAATTGAATTTCCGTTCATCAGTCAACTCTCCGCCACAGTCTGGACAAACACCAGGTTTTTCCAACTGATCAGCACGAAAACGATGTTTGCAGCGTTTGCAATCGACTAATGGATCAGTAAATTCTTTAACATGTCCTGAAGCCTCCCATACTTGCGGATGCATTAAAATCGCCGCGTCAAGTCCTACCACATCATCTCGAAACTGGACCATACTTTTCCACCACATCTCTTTAATGTTCTTTTTCATTTCTATGCCCAGCGGACCGTAATCGTAACAACTGGTAATTCCGCCATAAATTTCACTGGATTGAAAAATATAACCTCTTCTTTTGCACAGAGAGACAATCTTTTCCATTATTTCACTTGATTGAATTTTCATGCTCGTTCCTCGTCCTTTCTCAGTTTCTCAAACAAACCCGGTTACTCAATGGAACATGGTTTCTTTTCATTACAATACTTTACTTTGCATCTGCTTTAAAAATTTTATGGATTTTAAATATTTTGTTTCTTCAATATGGTACAGGAGAAATGATAATAATAGCATCTCACAATCTTTTATATTTCTAACAGGCGTTGATTCCAAAGCCTTTAATGAAATTTGCTGTAAATACCTGAGATATTCAATTGCTGATACCGGAATAGTAATTGAATTTGGTTCCTGTAAATTGCATTTCATACACGAAAAGTTGCCATCAGCAATCGAAAAGCGAACCTGATCTGCCAGTTTCAGTGTTTTACATATCTTACAGTGATTAAAATCTGGGCTAAATCCATTAATTTTCAAAAATTTTAACAGGAACCAAAAATAGTAGTTTAGTAAATTCTTCTCCGATTTATTTATTGCATTGAGTACACCTACCAAAACCTGAAATAAATACGGATTGGTCTGCTCCAATTCCGTTTTATCGATTAGCTCGCAAAAGATCGTAGCCAATGCATACTTTTGCAAGTCAGCTTTAATATGTTCATAAGCGTGGATAATATCTGCCTGGCTCAGAAACTGAAATTCTCTTGTCTCTTTAAAATAATAAACAACAGAAACATGATTCAACGGTTCCAGTGTTCCGAAAAATCGACTTTTAAGTCCGCGTGCCCCTTTGGCAACGACTTTGAATTTCCCAAATTTTGGTGAATAGAGCGTTAATATTTTGCTGGTTTCACCGGAACGCTGTGTTTTTAGTATGACAGCTTCTGTTTTTTGTAAAGGCATTTATCTCAAATACGGAATAAAAGCAGTAATCAATCCCAAATAAATAATCAATCCAATCACATCATTTGATGTGGTTATAAAAGGTCCAGTAGCAATGGCTGGATCAATATTGATTTTTTTCAGTATCACTGGAATAAAAGCGCCAATAAAAGAAGCATTTAGTATCACAAAAACTAAAACCGAAGACAACAGCAAACCAAATTTCGGCTGCTTTAACCAGAATGTAACTACCAGGAATAGCAACACGCCGCAGATAATACCATTAAACATAGAAACGAAAATTTCCCTGAATAGACGTTTTCTGATGTCAAATAATCCAATTTCACCTGTTGCCATTCCTCGTACCATAATGGTTGACGATTGAATTCCAGCATTTCCGCCCATTGCCATAATGATGGGAATAAAGAATGCTGTTGCGATGATTTGATTCAATGAAGCTTCAAAATAATGTAAAATAAAAGCACAGACAAGCTGACCGACAAATCCAACCAATAACCATGGTAGTCTGACCTGGGAAATACGTAAGACTGAAGTCTCCCTGAATTCTTCCTCATCCGCAATACCTGCCATACGTTGCATATCCTCAGAAGCTTCTTCTTCTATGACATCGACGACATCATCAAACGTAATCCGTCCGACTAAACGTCCCAAATCATCTACAACAGGGATGGCAACTAGATCGTATCTTTTTGCAATATTAGCAACCTCTTCCTGATCAACCGTTGTCCTGATGGATACCACATCGCGATTCATTATTTCTGAAATTTTTGTATCGGACCTGGCTAAAATTAAGTCCTTTAATCGAACCACTCCGACAAGCAAATCATTTTCATCGACCACATAAACATAATAGATATCTTCAACTTCTTCTGCTTTAGCCCTGATCTCCTGAATGGCTTGATCCACGCTGCTTTGAAGATGAACGGCGATGAATTCTTTCGCCATAATTCCACCGGCTGTGTCCTCTTCATGTGAAAGCAGTTCTTTAACTTCGTCTGAATCCTCTTTATCGATTCTATCGAGGACTTTTTGAGCCATCTCATCAGAAAGATCAGATACGAGGTCAGTGGCATCGTCAGAATCCATTTCGTCGACAATCTCTGAAAGGCGCTCCTCATCCAGATCGTCGATAATCTGGTCCCGAGAGACATCATCCATTTCGCTGATGACATCAGAAGCCGTTTCAGCATCTAATAAGCTGAAGATATAGTTGCTATCCTCTTCACTCAAGTGATGAATAATTTCTGCTAAATCCGCAGGATGTAATCCAATAAAAATATTGCGGACCATGGCCTCATCTTTCACTTCAGCCAGGTATGATACATTCTCTACAATTTCTTTGATATCAACTTCTTCCATCGTCAGCCTTTAAATAACAGAATTCTGATCTAATCTGTTAATTTGTCTGGTTAACTCAATAAAGCCCTGCACTGATACATCCTCGGGCCGTTGATCAAGATCAAAATTTAGTCGAGTTAGATCTATTTCATTATTAAAACTTGATCTTAATGAGTTCTTCAGCATTTTTCTGCGCTGTCCAAAAACTCGTTTTACGATTTGTCTAAATAATAACTCATCCTGTAAATCAAGCAATTCAATATGTTTAAAATCCAATCTTATCACAGCAGAACTAATTTCTGGTTTCGGAAAAAAAACATGCTGTGACACATTGAATATTTTTTTTACATCGGCATGAAATTGACTAAAGATCGATAATATGCCATAAGCTTTTGATCCCGGCAGGGCGACAATTCGCTCAGCAACTTCCTTTTGTACCATTAATATCGCGCTGGTAAAAAATTTTCTATGATCGAATAGTTTGAAAAGAGCTGGACTGGTGATATGGTATGGTAAATTTGCAGCTACCTTCCAACTCTGGTTTCCCTTCAAAATTTCTTCAAAAGATATTTTCAAGATATCTTCGTGATAAAGAAACAGATTATCACGGGTGCAAAACTGTTTCAAAAGCTGCTGGATTAAATCTTTATCGATTTCAACTGCGACAATCCTTTTGGCTCGTTCAACAAGGTATTTTGTCAAAACACCGGTACCAGGTCCGATCTCCAAAACATAATCTTTTGAAGTTAACGATAAATTGGAAATAATTTTTCGGGCAATGTTTTCATCCTTCAAGAAATTTTGTCCAAGGCTCTTCTTTGGATTCACTACTGTTTTATCCATAATTATTATGATACAAAGCTAGTTATTTTATTTTGGACAGTGAATTAATTCCTTACTCTTACACCAAATAACTTCTCAGCATTTAAATTTGTCTGCTGTGCTACCTCAGCCACATCAATATTTTTCGCTTCTGCAATTCTCCTGGCAATATATGGAATATGAGCAGGTTCAGATCGTCGTTTCTTTCGAAAAGGCTCTGGTGCCATAAATGGGCAATCCGTTTCCAGTAATAACCGATCCAATGGAATACATTTGGCAGCTATCACCAGAGACTTTGAGTTTTTAAATGTCACATTACCAGTAAATGAGATAAAATATCCCGCGTCAACAACAGCCTTTGCTTCTTTTTCTGAACCAGAAAAACAGTGAAATACACCAGCCAATTGATTTTGATATTGCTTCGTCATAATTGGCAGAATATCCTGCCAGGCATTTCTGGTATGAATAATCACTGGCAAGCCATGCTCAACAGCTAAATCCAACTGTTTCAGCAAAACCTGTTGCTGCACGTCGTGAGGTGAAAAATCCCGATAGTAATCTAAACCAATTTCACCGATAGCAACAATCTTTGGATGTTCATAAAGCTGAATCAGTGCCGACCATTGATCCGATTTCATTTCAGCCGAATCATGAGGATGAATACCTGCCGTTGCATAAATAAAATCATGTTCTTCAGCTAAGTTAATAGACTTTTTGCTTGTCTCTATATTAATACCAATATTAATAATAGTCGAAATGTTGGCCATTTGCGCATTTTTAATAACAGCATCTCGATCCCGATCAAACTGGTCAAAATCGAGATGCGCATGAGTATCAACAAAAGATATTTTAGCTGATTTTTGTTCCATTGGGCATCTCTTTCTCAGGTACGATTAGCGATAAATAATCATTTTCATCGACCGCTGCTAACAACATGCCGTTTGATTCGATCCCTCTGATTTTGGCAGGCTCTAAATTCACCACAACAACAATCTGTTTACCAACAATTTCTTCTGGTTTGTAATTTAATGCGATTCCCGCTACGATTATCCGCTGCTCATTTCCAAGATCGATTTTCATTTTCAGCAATTTATTCGCTTTTTCAACTTTCTCAGCTTCAATAACTTTAGCGACACGAAGGTCAATTTTGTTAAATTGGTCAAATGAAATATTTTCAGTCATAACTTGTTCCTCTGGTTGTTGGATTTTCTGTTCGGTAATTGATTTTAACTTGTCCAGTTCAGGTTGAATCACATCATCTTCCATTTTCTTGAACAAGATTTTCGGTTTGTTCAATTGATGTCCAACCGGGACATCCGCCCTCCCAGCTTCATCCCAATGATGATTTTCAAAATGGGTGGTTAAATTGAGCATTTTCAAGAATTTTCTTGTTGAGAATGGTAGTACAGGTTCCATCAGCACTGCCAGACCTTTCAAAACCTGGACACAGGTATAAAAAGTTGTTGCACATTTGTTCGGATTTTCTTTGATACTAATCCAGGGCTGCTGGTCATTGAAATATTTATTGGCAGATCGGGCTAAATCCATGAAGGCAGTTACAGCTTTACGCACTTCAAACTTTTCAAATAAATTCCCGATCCGCTCAGGCGCTTTTTCCAACCGGGACAACATTTCTTTATCTAAATCATCAAATTTGCCTGGTTGAGGAACTGTATTATTGAAATTCTTCTTTAAAAAAGTCAAGGTTCGATTCACAAAATTCCCCAGAATATCTGCCAGCTCATTGTTATTTCGTTGCTGAAAATCCCGCCAGGAAAAGTCAGCATCTTTTGTCTCTGGGGCGTTCACAGCCAAACAATAACGTAATGGATCGGGTGGAAATTTCTTTAAATATTCATCCAGCCAAACGGCATAGTTAAGGCTTGTTGAGATTTTTCCACCTTCAAGTGTTAAATATTCATTGGCAGGAATATTATCGGGTAACACATATTCTCCATGTCCCATTAAAATGAGCGGCCAGATAATCGCATGAAAGACGATATTATCTTTGCCGATAAAATGAATCAGCCGCGTTGATTGATCTGCCCAGTATTCCCTCCACTTATCCGGTTTTCCAATATTTTGTGCCCATTCAATGGTCGAGGAAATGTAACCAATCGGTGCATCAAACCAGACATAAAGTACCTTGTTTTCATAACCTTTCAGCGGAACCTGGACACCCCAGCGGAGATCACGCGTGACAGCTCGATCTTCGAGTCCGGTTTTAAACCATCCTTCACAGAAATTACGGACATTTTCTTTCCAATGTTTCTTGGTATCCAGCCAGGCTTTTATCTGCGGTTGCAATTCTTTCAAATTAATAAACCAATGCAGGGCCTCTCTGATAACAGGCTTATTCCTGCATGTCACACAAATCGGACCGATGAGTTGAATTTGATCAATGGATCTGCCGCAAGTGTCACATTGATCACCTCTCGCTCTTTCGGCATGACAGATGGGGCACGTGCCTTCTACATACCGATCGGCTAAAAAACGGTCGCAATATTCACAATATAATTGAGTAATCTTTTTTTCGCTCAAGTAACCTTTTTCATGGAGTTTCAAGAAAAATTGTTGAGATATTCTATGATGGAGTGGAATCGATGTGCGAGAAAAATTATCAAAACTCATCCCAACTTTTTCAAATGACTCTTTATGTAACTGATGATATTTATCGACGATTTGCTGTGGGGATACACTTTTCTGTTCGGCTGCAATGGTGATAGGAACACCATGTTCATCCGAGCCACAAATATAAACCACATCCCGCTTTTTTAACCGTTGATAGCGAACGTAGATATCCGCAGGCAGGTAAGCACCCGCTAAATGTCCCAGATGCAGCGGACCATTGGCATAAGGTAATGCGCTGGTCACCAATATTTTCTCTTTGTTTTCCAAAATATACAACCTTTCATTATTTTATTTCAAAATTCACCACACCATGTTATTTTCAAATTCCAAAGTACAAACAAGTTCTATTAACTTTGTTACTTGGGATGTGGGATTGTTACTTATTCAATCTACGGGTACTTCACTTCCGTGCCCCTGTATTTCCAACCACTTATTTATTTTATCCAAAGGCAATTTTTCATATTCCTCATTTTCATATTTTAAAATAACCTCGTCATTGAAAACATTGATCTTGTCTACAATCGCTGTTCCTTTTTTTGTTTTAATTTCACTTTCCAATGGTGGAAATTTTTGAATGGCTTCCAGGTAAAACTCCCGCTCATAATTCAAGCAGCACAATAACCTACCACATACGCCAGAAAGTTTTTGTGGATTAAGTGGCAAATTCTGCTCTTTGGCACATTGCGTTGTAATGGGTTCGAATTCTTTCAGAAACGATGTACAACATAATTTCCGACCACAAATACCATAACCACCGAATCTCCTGGCTTCATCCCGAACTCCGATCTGCCTTAGCTCGATTCGAACTTTGTATTGAGCCGCCAGGTCTTTTACTAACTCGCGGAAATCAACACGTCGTTCAGCAGTGAAATAAAAAGTAATCTTATTGCCATCAAACTGGTATTCAACATCAACAAGCTTCATATTCAAACCGTGTTTTTCGATTTTTTCTTTACACACTACAAAAGCTTTTTTCTCTTTTTCACGGTTTTGCTCCAATTTAACGATATCTTCCTTATCCGTCTTCCGCAGTATCGATTTTAATTGGGTATCAGTTGTTTTCATTGCAAGAAGTTCGCCGACCTGGTTAACCTGTCCCAGGTCCTCGCCTTTATCGGCTTCCACAATAACGTAATCACCCACTTTGAATGGAAACTGTTGTGGATTGGCATAAATCTGTTTTCTCTCACCTTTAAATACAACTTCTATATTATCATACATGAATTTTTCTCCTCATAAACTTCTTCAATTCAAACAACAACTGAAGAAGAACTAATTTTAAATAGACGTTTCTGTCGATCAATTTTATTGCATGTTCAATTTTTGAAAGTACCTGGTTATAATCAATTCGCTCTAAACCAGTGATGAATTTTTTCAATATATCCAAACGATCTATATTGATAATCTTTTCTTTATAATCGTTTTCGTTGTGCAATATTTCCAGAACCATTGCATCACGAAACCAGACTAACATCAAAGCGATCAAATCTTTTATGGTTTTCCTATCTTGTTGATTAACTAATTGTTCTACAATGAGTAAAATATCAAGGTCTGGCATCAATACTTTTCGTAATATTTCGATCATCAAAGTCTGTTTTTCATCAACATCTTCATCTAACAGTTCCAAAGCACGCCGGTAGCTGCCGAAGCTCATGCGAGCACATATTTTTGCCTGTTCAGGATTGATTTTCTGTCGTTCAATCAATGCATTTTCAATGTCTTGCCATAGTAATGGATCAAATCGAATTTTCTGGCACCGGGAAACAATTGTTGGTAATAATAAATTCGCCTGTGACGAAATGAGCACCATTGTTAGTTTGCCCCATGGTTCCTCAAGAATTTTTAGTAAGGAATTGGCAGCTTCGGTTGTCATGCGATGGGCGTCCATCAAGATAACCACGCGTCCTTTATTCTCGTAAGATGACATTGAAACGGTCTTTTTGAGATTTCGGATCATGTCAATCAATATAAATGGATTTGCCCAAAGCTGAGCTCGATAATAAGGATTTATTACAATACTTTCCCTGATTAACTGAAGTTCCTCATTCTTTGGTTGTTTCGGAGAAGGGAAAAGGATCATCAAGTCTGGATGAGATAATTCCCTAACTCGTTTACAATCATTACATGTATTGCAATAGATTTCATCCTGTTGACAGAACAACGCTTTTGCTAATTCCAATGCAACAGCTTCTTTACCTGTACCCTCAGGACCATGAAACAACAACGCATGAGGTACTCGATTGCTTTTTATTGTTCGTTCAAGTATCGAAATAACTTTTTTTTGTCCAATAATGTTGTCAAAAATCATCCTGCTCTGTCATTTTAGTAATTGTAAAAAATAGTCAATATAATTTTTTCACAAACACAACAAATCTAAATCAGCCATTCTTCAGGGTTTAGCGCTTGCTTATTTTTCCAAATTTCAAAGTGCAGCATGGGACCACGCAGCGAGCCGGAATCACCCACACGTCCAATTACCTGTCCTGTTTCAACATTCTCATTAACCTGAACAAATATTTGAGATAAGTGGGTGTAAACGGTAAAATATCCTCCCAGGTGATTAATCATAACAACATTCCCTATGCCTCGCTGCCAGGTAATTGCAGTGACAATTCCTTTGGCAGTTGCTTTTACTTCCTGTCCAAATTCAGCTTGAATATCAACACCGATATTTTCCAAAGTAATCGCGTTCCATTTAGGATGTTTATAACGTCCGAAATGTGTTATGATTTTACCCCTGGTAGGCCAGATCATCCGCCCCTTTAGCCTGGGAAAATCTGTTGTTTGTACGATTCCTTCCTGCTCCAAATTCAACCGCCTATTTTCTTCTTTACTAATCAGGCGCTGGATTTCTTGCTTTGAGATTTCATATTCTTCAAGACGTTGCAAATATATCTGTTTGTTCTCTTGCACCTGGGATAATAATTCATTTCGCTCTTTGCTTTTAGTTTTTAAGCGGTTTTCTTCTTGTCTCTTTTCATTTATAATCTTACGACGAGCAATCACTTCTTTTTTGAGTTTATTCCTTTTCGTTTCTATTTTCTCTTTCTTTTTCAATATATTTAGATAATTTCTTTGGTCATTTTGTGCGATTAATTTTTGAAATTTAAACCAGGTTAGAGTTTGATTAAAGGACTTAGCATAAAGCAATAGTTCAATATCTTTCATCCGTCCATATTTGTAAAAGCTTACAATCCGTTTCTTATAAATTTCTTGAAGGCGTTTCAATTCATCTCTCGTTGTTTCCAGGTCGCGGCTAATTTTATTAATTTGCTGCGACTTCTTTGTTTGTTCATTTTCCAACTCTGTCAGGAATTTATGCGTTAGATCAACATCCCGGTCTAATCCTGCCAGTGCATCCAACAATTGTACTTCTCTCTGCTCTTCTTTTTGGATTTTTTGGCGATATCCTTCAATTTCTTTCCTGATTTGTTGCAACCTCGTCTGCTGATGGGTACGGTCGATATCCTGGGCTGCAAGCACTGGGATTAAAAAGCCAATCCATATTATTAGATATCTTATGTAGCTATAAATTTTCATAGCGTATAAAATAAATGATTTATTAGATAAAATCAATAGAAAAATAAAATTTATATATAATTTAAAATTGCCTTGACATATAAATTTGAGAATGTTATATTAGTCAGGACTTCACTCCCAATAGATCAGCGAGCAATGGACTTAATTTCTTTTTAACTGAAACATAGTACTTAGATTGATTAAATTATTATTTTGACTCCATAAACTGGGCTCAAATTAAAAGGGAGTAATTCATCAAAGCCAGGCTATTAATTAATTCAATGATAAACAATGCCGAGCAGCTACTGGAACAACATCTTTGAGAAAAATGGTAGACATCAACTAAATCTTGATTATGTCCTGAAGAAAGTTCCTTTTTTTAGCCAACTAAAAAAAAGTGAATTAAGGGAATTCAAAAGAATCATTCATCACCGGTATTACAAAAAATATGAAGTCATTTTTTATGAAGCTGAACCCGGTGTTGGGATGTATATTATCGAAAATGGGAAAATAGCTATCTATAAAAACTTTGACGAAGACAGCAGAGAAGAACTTGCCATACTTCGCCCGGGAGATTTCTGTGGTGAAATGGCGCTTCTTGATGAATCACCTCGTTCAGCAACGGCCGTTGCTCTTGAAAATACTGACTTATTAGGACTATTCAGACCAGACCTTTTCGATCTGATAAATAGAAAACCAAAACTTGGAAATAGAATTTTACTTAAACTCGCCCAAATGCTCGCTGAACGATTAAGATTAAGTAACAACGAATTGCAGGAGATAAAACAACTTTACGAAAACTCTGTGATCATTCGATGAAAGACATATCTCATTACCCACAAAAAAATGATTTTAAATCTAATCAAGACAATCAACTCGTTGTTGTATTCAACAGGCAATTAATAAAAAGATTATTCAAAGCAATAATCTGGATAGTTACTATCATTTTATTGATTCAAGTTATTCCCTTTCTTAAATCTATACTTGCCCCCCTGGTTATCTCATTAATATTATCTCTATTACTAAATCCCCTCGTGGATGAGATGGAAAATAGCGGAATAAACCGGGGTGCTGCAATTGGAATTCTGTTTTTATTCTTTGGGACTCTCACTGTAATTGGTTTCAAATTTTTAATTCCCGGCATTAGTCACGAAATTCAAACCCTGTCTCAAGCTCTTGAGAATAACGATCCACAATCGTTAATTGACAAACTACAAATAACATTAACACAGCGGATTCCGATCCTAAAAAATCCTGAAATAGCTCGAGAAGTCAGTGCCAGGCTAAATGAATTATTTACGTCGCTACTAACTAAAAGTTTAAATATGATCTTCGCTATTCTATCTTCATTTACTATGATCGTCACTGTTCCGTTTATCACATTTTTTTTTCTTAAAGATGGTTATCGAATAAAAAAATTCCTCATTCAATGTGTACCCAATCGCTATTTCGAGATGTCGCTCAATCTTCTTCATAAAACCAATTTACAATTGGGAAATTATATCAGGGGTCAATTGCTTGTTTCTACGATAATTGCCACATTATCGATAGTCACATTATATTCTTTGAATGTTCCATATTTTTTCATTATTGGCATTATTGCAGGTTTAGCCAATATGATCCCCTATTTTGGCCCCGTGGTCGGTGCTTTACCGGCGATTTTAGTCGCCATTGTTGAAACTGGTTCTCCTGGCTCCGTATTAGGTATTATAATCGCATTCGCCATGATTCAGCTTTTGGATAATGTTCTCATCTCCCCGCTAATCGTTTCCAGAAGCGTTCAAATTCATCCTTTATTTGTGATTAGTGTCATTTTAATTGGCAGCAATATCGGGGGAATTTTTGGTATGCTCATAGCTGTGCCCCTTTTTGCTGTGGCGCAGGTTGTTGTAAAAGAACTTTTTTGGAGTTTTAAGCATTATCGATTATCAGGATAACTAGATAGACTCCACTCTTAAAGAGAAGTCTATCTGTAAAAACAATGAGGGATTATGGAATTAATTACCATCGAGCGGTTTATTTTAGAACGACAGCAACAGGGTTTTCCCACGGCAACCGGTGATTTCACCCAATTACTATATGATATTACTTTTGCCGCCAAAATTATTGCACGAGAGGTGAATAAAGCAGGTCTGGTTGAAATCCTGGGAAAGACTGGCAACACTAATGTTCAGGGGGAACAGGTTCAAAAACTGGATGAATTTGCCAATGAAGTCATTCAAAACGCCATGGATCGCACAGGACGTGTTTGTGCTATGGCATCAGAAGAGGTGGAAGATGTCATCTTGGTTCCCAAAGAATATGCTTATGGGAAGTACATCCTGTTATTCGATCCGTTGGACGGCTCATCCAATATTGATGTTAATGTCAGTATCGGAAGTATCTTTTCAATTCATCGAAAAATCTCAGACAAAAGATGCGGGACGTCCGAAGACTGCTTACAACCGGGCTATAAACAAATTGGCGCTGCCTATGTTGTTTATGGTTCTTCCACAATGATGGTTTACTCAACTGGAGATGGTGTCCACGGTTTTACACTTGATCCCAGTGTCGGTGAATTTCTGTTATCTCATGAAAATATTAGAATTCCAGAACACGGCAGCATTTATAGTGTCAATGAAGGTAACTACAATTACTGGGATGAAAATACCAAACGTTTCGTCGATTATCTCAAAAGCAAAGACAATCATTCAGGTAAACCATATTCACTTCGTTACATCGGTACAATGGTAGCAGATTTGCATCGCACATTGCTTTACGGAGGCGTTTACATGTATCCTCTCGATTATAAAAATCCAGAAAAGCCATCAGGCAAATTAAGACTATTGTACGAAGCCGATCCAATGGCATATATTTTTGAACATGCCGGCGGTAGGGCGAGTGATGGCTATCGTAACATCCTGGACATTCAGCCTATCGAACTGCATCAACGAACGCCATTGATTGCTGGAAGTAAATTTGAAGTTAATCTGGCAGAGGAATTTATTCAGGGAAAAAGGGAAAAGTAGGTTATTTGGTAATTAGTGTCTGTCTGAAAAGCATCAATTATTCTTAAAAGCTGTCATTCCGAACGAAGTGAGGAATCTGATTTTTACGAAAATATTGGACTTACAGA
>Ga0209427_10005104_pt1 | contig 15083 bp, 14 predicted proteins | sample DeeMarSWOR136_30_FD_187465 | JGI IMG/M metagenome (GOLD analysis project Ga0209427, IMG submission 187465) | Marine sediment microbial communities from White Oak River estuary, North Carolina - WOR-1-36_30 (SPAdes) (version 2) | ecosystem: Environmental > Aquatic > Marine > Intertidal zone >...
AAATTTTTTGAAAAGAAAAGAGGTCCAGGAAGCTTATGGCCTTAGAAATCTTGAGATCTTTGAAAAAATTAGTAAATCATTATATAAGGATAAAGTGAAAAAAGTGAGAGAAATCTATGAGCAGGATGAATCTGATTTAACTAACATTACACAATTAATATTAGATGATCTTATAACTACAGCAGAAAATAATTTTGAAGAATCCATTAAAATAACCACAGAAATTATCAAAAAATATCCAACAGAGTTTATAGGATACTTATTACAATCAATCACTTATTTTTTAAAAGATGATTATGAACCGTCATTAGAAATAATTGAAAAAGGATTTAAGAAAGCTCCTAATTTAATTCTATTTTATCAGAAAGCTCAAATATTTATTAAAACTCATAGAGGAGAAGAATTTCAAAGTGAGATTGAAGAAACCTTGTTAAAACACCCTCAAGATATCACATTATTAAGATTAAAGTTTGTTCTTTATATTACTCACTGGATGTGTTGCCTAAAATCACGCGAACACCCATTGGAGATAATAAATTCATTGATCAAACTGAATCCAAATGATAAAGAACTCCTAATCTTAAAATGTATATATTATTTTATGACAAATGAATATAGAGAGGGAAAAAGGTTTTTAATAAGAGAAATTAATTTTAATCTTTTTAAAAAAAATCCAAAAGTTGATATCTCAGCTTTCTTCCTATTAACGTTTTCTTATCTTGCCCGGGGTAAATTTGAAAAAGCTTTAAAAATTGCAAACCAGCTTTCTGAGATTTACCCTAATCATCCGATATCTTATCTGACAAAAGCCTTAGTACTTGGTTATAATCTAATTTACAAATTTAAATTTCAAGATCCAAATATTGATACATTCCTTAATTTAATTAATACTGCCATCTCATATGAAACACTTTATTATAGAAAAGTTAAATATCTCATATTACAAACCTATGTATTAAATGGTGTTAAGCAATATAATGAATCATTGGATACTATCAATAAAGCCATTGAATTAGCTCCAAATCTATTATGGTTGTATCAAATGAAGACTTTTTTTCTAATATCTGCTAAAAGAGAACGTGAGGCTCTAGATGCTATAGATGAATATACCGAGAAATATCCACAGATAAAACCAATCATGTATCTTCAAAAATCATTTATATTATCTCAAATATTACACAAATACGATGAGGCTTTAGAAGTAATTGATGATATGGCTAAATCTTACCCTGACGATGTTAAGGTTGTCAATAATAGAACTCTATTTTTAGCACACTTAGGTAGGAAAGAAGAAGCAATTGAATCCGCCGAGCATTTAATAAAACTTAGTCCTAAAGATGGAAATTCGTACGATACTTATGGTGAAGCTTTTATGATTTTTGGAGAATATGAGAATGCCATTGATAAATTTGAAGAAGCATTAAAAATAGAGCCATCAGGAGGTTTTGCATTCCAAACGTGTATAAAGATGGGAAAATGTTATCAGAAGCTCGGATTCTATGATGAGGCGCTTGAATACTACGAGAAAGGAAAATTATTAACAGAGAGAATGATTCCTATTGATAGGGATCTATATGAACACGAAGCGGATAAATACATTTCAGAGCTTAGAGGATTAATAAATAACACAAGAACAAATAATAATGAAACTTAAAGAATGTGAGTTAGATGAGCTATAGATTCCTTAAAACAATTAAATTTAATTTTGATTTTGGAACTCTATTGTCAGTTGATTTTAGCTCATGTTCTCAAGATACTGATGTATTTTATCTAACTGAGGAAATTCTAAACGAAATTATAGATTGTGTTCAAAAGAAAGGGTTTCCGGAGTATATTTGGTTTAAAGGAATTGGAGACTCGCTAAAATATGCTAATTGTAAGGAAATAATAGACATGGTTAAAGAGATTTATCCAAGTCAGAAAATTGGCATGTATCTGAATTGTGCTCTGTTTGAAGATGGTGAACTCAGAAAAGGATTTTTTGGGTGTGATTTAATAGCCATAAATTTGAATAGCGTTGATGCCCTGAATTTCTCGAAAATTAATAAATGTCCTGAAACTGTAAATTCACTTAAAATTTTAGAGGGAATTAAAGAATTCAGAAGGGATTTTGCGGGAAACCTTGGAATTTACACATTATTTCTAAGGGGTGTAAATGATAATATGCAAACAGTAGAAAATTTAAAGAATTATCTTTTAGAAATAATGCCTGATCATTATTCCGTCAGTAATTACACTTTAAATGGATATGAACCAGTTTCTGACGAATTTAAGTTGGCTCTTAAAGAAATCTTGAAAGATCTACCATTTAAAGTCATTTACATGTTTTAGAAGTAAAGGAAAAAAAGTTAATCAAAAAATATCATAGTCTAAAACATCAGAAGTAACTTCTGGTTTATGATTCTTTCTGCACTTCTTACACATTGCTACAACATTAGAAAGGTCAAGTTTTATTTCTTTACCACATACTATACATTGTACTTTTTGTTTGCTCATATTAAAAATAAATAAATTATGAATAATTAATGTAGAGATTATTTTATAAAAGTACTTCGATATTAAAACAAATAGTATATATCCAATTCTTATAGTGAATTATGAGATAATAAAAAAAGGAAATGTTAAATTCCTCAAAGATTAATAAGTGCAATACTTTTATAGATGAATCATGAGTCCAAAAATTTTGTTAGTAGCGGGCGATTTTGTGGATGATTATGAGCTGATGGTGCCGTTCTCAACCTTAACAATGTTTGGCTGTGAAGTTCATATTGTATCCCCAAAAAGAGACAAGGGAGAGTTCATAAGAACAGCAGTTCATTATATTGCCGAAGAAGATTGGAAGTTAATATTGAAAGGTAAGCCAATTACTTATTCTGAATCACTTGGCCATCCTTATAGAATAGAACATGAGTTCAACTGGGACAATGTTGATGAGGAAGTTAAAAATTATGATGGTTTAATTCTTCCAGGTGGACGGGCTCCAGAATATTTGGGTTTAATTCCAGAAGTTCAAAAGCTTGTATCTCATTTTATAGAGACAAATAAACCAATTGGAGCTATTTGTCATGGACCATTTGTATTAACTCATGCTGATGCCGCATTTAAGCATATTGAGTATTTAAAAGGCAAGAAAGTATATCCATTTCCTTCAATAAATCTCGAATGTAAATTATTAGGAGCAATAGTAGAAGAAGAATATCCTGCAGATATAGCTTACACAGATGGAAGTTTGGTAACAGCTCCCTCATGGCAAGCATTACCGGAATTTATGAAACAGTTCTTAAAACTTCTAAATTTAACAAATTTACCGTAAAATTAATTTTTATTAAAAATTTCAAAAACCTTTTATTTTTTTTACAAATAGAAGGCATATATTATTCCTATGATGATAATACCATGTCATTAACTAATTTTGGGCGGGATTATTTACTTCTTTGTTTACGAATGAATAAAGTAATCGATGGTTTTGTTGATGCATATTATGGACCTTTAGAATTAAAGAAGATTGTAGAACAAGAAAACAAGTGTTCCCCTCAACAACTTATAGAGTCTTGCAAAAGCCTACAAAAACAATTGAATGAACAAGGATTAATTGAAGAACGCATAAAATTCTTAGAAAAAACGCTGGGGGCAATTAAAACTTCTTTAGCAATAATCACTGGTAAAGAAATTCCTTACTTAGAAAAAGTATATAAATTATATGATATAAAACCTGAATTAATTGATGATTCAAAATTTTATGATGTAGCAGAAGAACTTAACTCTCTATACGAGGGTTCAGGTACTCTTATTGAACGTATAAATAAAACTAAAAAGAGGAGGCAAATTTTACCAGAAAATTTAGAGGAAACATTCAGTCATGCATTTAGGAAAATACGTGAAAAAACAATTGAGATAATGCCAGATGTATTACCAGAAGGAGAGTCTATTTCTTTTCAGCTTGTTAAAGATGAGCCATGGAGCGCTTACAACTGGTATTTAGGAAATTGCATATCTCGGATTGATATTAATACTGATCTTCCTGTTCAATGGGATCATGTTTTAAAGCTTGTTGTACATGAAGGATATCCAGGTCATCATACTGAACATGCTGTAAAGGAAAAACTTCTTTATCAAGATGAACAGAGATTTGAACATTGCATTCTTTTAATACCTACTCCTGAAGCTGTAATCTCAGAAGGAATTGGTAATGCAGCTATTGATGTATTATTTAAAGATAATGAGAAATTTAAGTTTGCTTTCAATGAATTTTGCCTTGATCATTCTTCTGAGGATTTAGAGAACTTTATTGCTCAAAGTAAGTCTTGGGAAAAGGTTAGGGGACTTCTAAATAACGTCGCAATCCATGCACATGTGGATGGATGGGGTGATGATGATCTCGTAAATTACGCTATGGAATTCGGATTTTTTACGGAAAAATACATACGGCAAAATTTAAAATTTATTCGTCATCCTCTTTGGTCATCCTATGTTTTCACATATTCCTTTGGAGAAATGCTAATTAAAAGAAAGTTTGGACCTAATCCGAGACCACAAGATTTTAAAATCCTTTTAACTCATCCAGCATTACCGTCAGATATAGTTTAATCAGGGAGAAATTAAATAAGATTTTCACCTTTTCTTATCTTAATATTTTAGATATGATAATTTTATTATGTCCTATAGATAGTATTTTATATGCTTTTATACTCTTAATTAATTGTGAAATGCCTGAAAAAATATTATAGCATATTCATACTAGTTTTGTATTTATTTTTACAGAGTTCTATTGCTATCGCAAATCCTGTAGTTATGACTCCTGCTGAAGATCCAATTTATATGCTTCTTATACTCATTTTAATTTTTTTTATAGGAGTGACTATTGAATATTTTGTAATTCATAGATTTCTATTAAATGTTTTAGTGTCTAAGAGAGCTTTGTCAAAATCAATATTAAAAGTGAATATCGTCACATTTCCCCTTACTCAAGTGTTTGCTTATTTTATAGCACTCTATTTTGGTTTCCTTTTTTGGTTATATGTGATTTTCATTGAAATTATAGTAATTTTGATAGAATGGGGCTTATATCAAATGGAATTTAAAACATTCAATTCTCAAAACCTCCCATTAAGTGAGAAGATTTTTTTATGTTCTGCTATTGCAAATATTTGCTCATTTATTTTTGGTTTATTTATTTTTATTCCACAATTCTTTTTCATTTAAAGATCTTTATGATCTATTCTTATTTGATTTTAACCAAGGAACTAAAATAGATAATAAAACAACAAGTGATAGTCCACAAGATACAGTTATCAAACTAACAAAAAAAATAACTTGAGGATTATTCCAAGGATTTAATTTAAGTGATTTTTTATTATCAAGAGGATTCTTAACCAAAAATATCTTTTCTTTTGATTGCCCACACAATAAATAAATATTATTCCTTGAATCAATTGCAAAATCAAGATAAAATTCATTACTTGCTGTTCCCCATGTTAGACTCCATTGAAAATTTCCTGAAAAATTATATTTAGCTATGTAAATATCGTTGAAGTAATCCTCGTTCGGAATTGAGATCTCTGAAATTATATATATATTTTGCAAATAATCCACCTTTATAGAGTAGATATACGCATTAATCTCTAATTTCATATCAGTTAATATCTCTAATGACTTGTTATATTTTATTAAATAAGAGCCTCTGCCTCTACAGTTTAAATCTTTAATATAGAAATAATCAAATCTATCAATCAATATGTCATAACAAAAAGCTTCATTCCATGAATGTTTCCATTGCTCAATTCCTGAACTATTATATTTTATAATCCACAATTCATCTGTTCCATCTTCATAAAAGCTATACCTACCAGATATAAATATATTATCATCAGAATCTATCTTCATTATCAACCCCTCTGTGTACCCTGAAACACCATATCCCTTTGACCATAACAGTTCACCTTGGTTACTATATTTTAACAAAAATATATTATCATTTTCACCATTAAAAGTTTCTAGATAAATATATACTGAGTTTGTAGAATCTACTTCCATTGATATAATATTGCCCACCTCTTTATCATCCCAAATCCTATACCATTGTAGAATTCCAGACGTATCATATTTAAGAAGACATAAATGTTGATCAAATTGAATAGTAATCCTTCCGCATACATAAATCGAATTATTAGAGTCTATCGCAATAGAGTATGCACTTTCAAAATCTTCTGATCCCCATATAGAAAACCACTCTAAAAATCCAGAACTACTATATTTTAATAAAAAAATATCAGTAAATCCTGATCCGTAACTATTTGTCTCCCCCGTCAAATAAATGTTGTTTGCTGAATCGAGGATTGCATCATAATAATATTCCCTTTCAGATCCACCCCATGTTTCCATCCACAATTTTGCTCCAGAGTCAGAACATTTTAAAATAGAAACATTAATCGAAGAAGGACTCCCATTGTACCCTAAAACGTAAATTGAATTATTCGAATCTATTAAAATTTCTCTACCTATAGGTAAGATCTGAGACCAAGATTCAGAATTCCTTGAATTATTCGAAAAATATAAACATTGAATTTTTTCATATATCTTAAAAGATTCTGGTACCTTGTAAAATAAAACAGAAGATTGAGAATTAATTAATAAGAAAATTAATAGAAGGTATGATATTTTTAATTTTTTCATTTGAATTTGCCTGTGATAGCCCAGTATTGTTATTATAAAATTAACCAATGTGATATTATATGTTTTACGATGTGAAATAAATCCTTCTTGATATCATATTATCTAAGATTTTAGTTAATTAATTTACAACTAATTTTAATATCACTTCTAAAATAATGGGATCCTTTGTATATATGCAATAATCTAACAAGTATCATCTAAATCAATATAATTCATATGTGAGTTAAATTAAATATAGATTGTAAGATGTTCTCATATTGTATCTGCATCTTTACCAATAACTTTTATAATTTTCTCAAAATAGTTTCAAAATCTGGATCTTGAAAAAGTTTTACTATTTCTATATCTAATATAAATAACTTCATGCATAAATTATAATTTAAAAAATAAGATCAAGAATAAAATTTTATTACAATAGTATTCTTAAAGTATCTAATTTTGGATAAAGGTTAAGAAAAATGATAGAGAGATTTTATCCCCCTTCATTATATAATTTCCTTAGATACACCAATACAAGCCCCTTAGAAAAAAAAATATTAGATTGTGGAGCAGGAGGTCCAGATCCTAAGCTTACCTTATTCTATGAAAATGGATTTGAAACATATGGGATCGATATCTCGGATGATCAAATTAAGGAATCAAAGGATTTCTGTGAAAGAGAAGGAATTGATTTGAATATTATTAAAGGTGATATGAGAAACATTCCATTTGAATCTGAATATTTCAGTTTTGTCTTTTCATATAACTCAATTTTTCATTTAAGCAAAAAAGATACAGGAATTGCTATTAAGGAAATATTTAGAGTTCTAAAAAAGGGCGGATTATGTTATTTAAATTTCCTTTCGAAAGAGGATAAGTTGTTTGGGGATGGAGAAGAGATAAATCCGGGTGAAATCGTTTCTAAGTATGAGGATGAGGAATATCTTCATAGTTATTATGAAGATGATGAGCCTGACATGTATTTTGATATTTTTGAGATAATATATAAAGAAAAAATAAAAATTTTAAAAGGAAGATATAACAATACCGGCCGAACATGTATTTTTGAGTATATTGTGAAAAAGTAAAGTAATATTATAAGATGGTTTTCCCTCCTCCATCATCCCAATATAAGTTGCCCTATGATATATTCTTTAAAATTAATAATTCCAAGCATAAAAGAATTTCTCAGTTATATTTAAAGAAAAAAAAAATACGAAAAAAGAACGAGCGCATTCCAGGGGATCTTTTGTCATCATACTAAGAAGTAACATCTAGACATTTAAAAAAATATTTAAAGGAAAAAAATCATTTTGTATTTTGGAGGTAAAAATCAAACAAGTGTACTTATATGGATTTTAAAAAGATGATATTTGCAGGTATTGCTAGAATGCTTATTACACCAAAAAAGAAAGAAACCGAGATTAGATTAGATAAAGAAGACTATGAAAAATATGAATTAATTTTGAAAGGAAATAAATACTTAGAAGATAAAATATATAGAGACGCGTTTCAATGTTATGAAAAAGTGCTGGAAAATTATGAAAAAGCACGTCAATTATTTATGCTTGAAAAAACTGTATGGATAAAAAAATATAGAGATTGTAAGAAAAGAATTTTAGAGTCATATCATAATTATAAAAAGCCCCCAGCTCAATCAGAGATAAGAGAATATGGTGAAAAGTTTTATATTCAGGTTTTAGATTATCTGATTGACAATAAAAAGTTAAATACATAATATATTCATAATTGCTTTAATTTTGTCATGATATTATCCATTTTGCGATAATTTTTTCCACACTCCTTTTTGAAAAATTTGCAATCTGTCTGCTGTAAAAAATGATCAAGAAATTGTTGTGTTATCCTTCAGACAAAATTAATACTCCCTTGATTGCACCGAGATCATCATGCTCAAAGATTATGCTAACGATGATAATATAGATTTATGCCCAGATTGTTATACACCTCTTGTTAATGAGAGTTTTTAATCTGTATGCTCCCAATGTGGATTGGTGGTACAGACTCATTTTAAAAATTTACCATATCCAGATCATTTCAATAAGGTTGGACATTCATAAGGTTGGACCGAGGTTGCATGCCGCTAGTTTCAAGTATTCAGAAAAGGATTTCATGGAATGGAAAGTAGTGGTGGGGATTAATCAATTTAGAGATTATTGCGATTATGGGAAAATCAATGATGTAAAGCATGTAAATTTAGATGGATGGGGGCTAACTTCGATTCCACAAGAAATTTTTGAGCTTACAAATTTAAAGTTGTTAAGTTTAGAGTTTAATGAGTTAACTGAGATTCCAGATGAAATATCAAATCTAGCCTCTTTGAAGCATTTATTTCTGGGCTATAACTTACTTGAAGCGCTTCCTAATTCGTTAGGGATGCTATCATTATTAAAGAGTCTGGATATAATTCATAATAATATTTCATACCATCCCGAGTCAATAAAAAACTTAAAAAATTTAAGATATATATGTGTAAGGGGAACAAATATATCTCAAGTCCCAAAATTTTTGAACAATGCGATGTTTGATGATTTAAGCGAGATTATTTACTTATAATTTTTGTTATTATGACAGATTATTGTTAGGATCCTAATTATTTATATGTCATCAAAAATAATCTTCACTTATGAAGAAAGAACTTGAAACAAACCTTTTAAGTCCCTTACCTGTCGTATTAGTTGGAGTATTGGTGAAAGGGCGCCCAAACTACCTTGTAATAGGTTATATTTGCCCTTTTGACTTCGGCAAATACATTTTTTTCAGCTTATTTAAAAAGCGGTATACGAGCCTTGGAATCCATGAGAACAAAACATTTAGCGTAAATATTCCTTCAGAAGATCTCATAAATGAGACAAATATATGTGGAAGCAAATCTGGTCGAGATATCGATAAAAGCACGCTTTTCAATAATTTTTATGGTGAATTAAAAACTGCTCCTATGATTCAAGAATGTCCAATTACTATAGAATGTGAGGTAGCTCAAATCCTCGATTACGATCCAAATGAAGGAATAATTGGGAAAGTTATTAAGTCATACGCTAATTCAGAGTGTCTTACAAACGATAAATTGGACATGAGGAAAGTACATCCCATTATATGGGCTACTGGAGGAGATTTCAATTTCTACAAACTTGGAGATCGTTTAGAACCTGCAGATTCTTAAGTAAAGAGCAATTTACCTTCAGCCTTATTTTTTTTTCTATAAAATTAGTTTCATTATGAGAAAGGATGTAATTAATGGGTAAAGAATATATTTATCTATTTAATTGAAAACACATAAATCGTTGTTATTCTTAAATTCTTAGGTAGATATTCAATAAATTTTATATTTATAAATACCTTGGTTATTTTATAGAGTAAGAAAGATAATGAGCCAAATAGATAAGCAACTTTTAAAAAGTTTTTCTATGCTAAGCAAAAGGGAGTTTGATAAAGCTTTATCAATAGTAGACGATATTTTAAAAGAAAAAATAGCTCAACTAAATTTGATCCAAAAATTTGGTGCAAGAATGACACGATCAATTGCTCTTACATCCCTAAAAAAATACGATCAAGCCAATAAAGAAATCAGTATCTGTGAAAAAATCTTAGACCAAATGGATGAACATGAAAAAGAAAATAAACTAGTAAAGGATGGAGTGGGTCAACTATTCTCAGTAAAGGGAGCAGTTCAGATATCTTATGGAGATCTTGAAAGCGCTCTAAAGAGTTATCATCAGAGTTTAAAAATTTTTGAAAGTTTGGGTAATAAAAAGAGCATGATTTATCAACTGGGATACATTGGTTGGATAAGAAGGGTGCAAGGTAAATTAGATCAGGCAATAGTCTATTTTCATAGCCAATTGAAACTTGCTAAGGAAATAGCTGATGAGAGGCGTATCGCATTATCAATGTTTAATATTGCATTTAATTATTTCTATAAAGGTGATTTAGACTTAGCTATAAAATTTGCTCAAGATTGTCTAAAGATCTATGAGAAATTGAATGATATGAAAGGAATTGCAGGGATATTTTCTGTTTTTGGATCGATTTATCGTGGAAAGGGTGAATTTGAAAAAAGTTTAGAATATTATCATAGAACATTAACTATTTACAAAGATTTAGGCATTCATAAAGGTGTGAGACATGAATATTGCTATGCTCTTAGAAATATTGGTTTTATTCACTACTATAAAAATAATATTGAAAAATCTATTGATTGTTTTAGGGAAGCACTAGAAGCTCATAAAAGCTTATGTGTGATGAATAATACTCTATTTGATTACGATATTGTTGGAGCCAATAATTTATTATTAATTTTGAGTAGTATTGAGATTAATGATTTTAAACAAATTGAGGACTCAATAGAGGAACTTGCTAGATTCGCATCAAAATGGCCCTGGACGGAGCTCTTTTGGAAGCTTGGCAGAGGTTTAAATTTAAAGAATAAACAGCGAGCGAAATATCGATTTCAAGCACAACAATTATTTGAAGAAATACTTGATGTTAGATTCGATTTTTTATTAGAATTCATGATCCAAGTGAATTTGTCTGATTTATTAATTGAAGAGCTAAAATATTCTGGATCAGAAGAGATACTTAAAGAGATTCAAACTATACTTAATAAAATCTCTGAATTCGCTAATAAGCAACGATCTATAACTACTTTAGTAGAATTATATTCTCTTCAAGCAAAATTAGCTTTAATTGAAGGAAATACAGAACTTTCTAAAAGTTTATTAACCAAAGCTCTCAAAATTGCTAAAAATAAAGGATTGGAACTATTAACAAAAAAATTGACACTCCAGCAAAATGAACTTCTCAATCAACTAGAGGAATGGAAAGCATCATTTATTAATAATACTAAATTACAAGAAAGAATTGAGCTTTTAAACTTAAAAGATTTTGTATCAAAATCAATTAATGAAGTTCTAGAGAAGAAGTTTATGCCTCAAATCACAGAAGAAAAAATTACAATTCATAAAGAAAAGAAGAGTTGTTTAGTGTGTAAAGGAGAAGTTGAACGTTTCAATGTTTACATTTGCCCAAAATGCAATACCATATATTGTGAAAATTGTGCTAGAACATTAACTAATTTAGAAAACGCATGTTGGGTGTGTAATACTCCATTTGACACATTAAAACCAATTATGATAATTGAAGGGGGAGAACAACATACTCGTGCTGAAACCTCAAAGCTTCATAAGAAGAGCTCAGATGATATATGAAGAAATAACATCTAAACACTTGGAGATCGGTTAGAAGTTAATGATTCTTAATATATTTAATCGATTCAACAATAGTGAAATTAGAAAATATAAAACAATTATAAAAAAAGAAAATAAAAAAAATAAGGTATTTTATTTTAGGTCTTTCCATCCAAAGCTGTATTTTCTTGAATGTAAAAGAAAGTCTACTAGGGTTGCTTCTTTCCCTTTATTTTTATTTGACATTTTTAATATCCTCCAAAAATTTGTTTTAAAATAAAAAAGAATAATTATTTGATAATATCTCGAAAAACAGGTCGAGAAACTATAACATCATTCCTTATCTTGATAATTCCTTCCTTAGCTAGTTTTTTCATTTTTTTTTACCTCTTTATTTTCTTAATTATAATATAGATAGGCTTCGATATATAGTTTTTATAGCAAAACTTATCGCAAAGTTCGAATTAATAGGAAAGTATTAAAAAAAATAGAATTTTAAATTTATAAATAAATATATCCTTAAAAAAAAGATTAGATTTTAATTACTATTTCTCTTTTAGCGAGTAAAAGTGCTATGCCTGCTTCCACTGCAATTGGTATAATTCCAATAAGAACCATTGTAAGCCATGGATTATCCACAAGGAATGTTTTGTCAAAGATCTGAACGTATTGATCAAAGATAAACGCTAAAATAAATAGGAGGAGTAGATTTCGTCCCATTTCGCTTAACACTGGAACTTTAAAGTCCATTTGTTCAAAACCATAGAAAATAGCAATCAAGAAGCCTGACGCTCCTATTGCTAATAATGCTAAAGATGTGGTAGCATCATGATGTTCTGCAGGTTGAACCCAATCAAATAGGTAGAAAGCTAAGATAGAAATAGTTGCTGCGGGCAAAATTCTCTTTTTAAAGCCTACTTTAGGGTCATTAGGATCCATTTTATACCATTGACAAAAGCATGTTCCAGCAATTGCTATAGCTGCATGGTTGAAAGCATTGAAAGGAAATACAACATCTCCTTCAGCGATATATCGATCAAAAATAGGAAGAGCATAAAGAATCGCATGTATTACTAATATTCCAATGGTAACTATGATTCTTTTATCTGCTTCTTTGGGAATCAAATAGACTGCTAAGTAAGCTGCAAATGAACCTATAGCTAAATTAGCTAATGTTCCATACCATAAAACTTCTTTCCAAGGAATTTCTCCACTAAAAATTAATCCCCCAATTAACCCATCATCCAAGAATGCTAACGCATATAAAATTGCTACGCGAATAATACCATGTTTCCATGCTTCCTTAACACCTTTCTTCTCCAGTCGACTTGTAAAAGCAAGATAAGCGCCGATCCCTAATACAAACATAAATATTTGTTGTCCAATGTCAATAATCGTGATTAAGGAAGGATATTCATTTAAATACTTAAAACCATGATTTAATAATGGAGGTCCAATCCATGGATCCTCTGCTGTAAAAGTTCCTGAAAGTTGCCAAGTAACTACTGAAATGATGAGGAAAATAATAATTAAACCTCGAAATTGATCAAGCCATTCCCATCTCTCATGTAAAGATTTTTTTACTGTGGTTTCTTGTTCAAATTTTTCTTCTGACATTATTTTTCACATTTAAAATTGTTTAACATAGTTTAGATTTGTAGTAAAATGATTTTATAAAAAATTCAACCTATATTAATTTAAAAATTTCTATCAGCTAGGTTAAAAATAGCAGAGAAGATAGAAAATATTATGTTTTTATCATAAAAATTTAGTAAGGAACACGTGATTTCAGTCCTTTAACCTTTGAATTATAATCAGGACAAGTTTTGCATGCTGGAATTTTACATAAAAACTTAATTTTAGGAAGTTTACAATTTTCCTTAAAAGGACATGCTAATAGATTATAATTATGAAGATATGTAGCTTCACTACCCATATAATTTTCACTTCTAACATAAATTATTAAACAAAGGATCTAAGTTTAGCCTTTTAAAGGATGGGAGACCGAAAATTTTATATAAAAATGTAAAGATTCAATTGAACAAATTATTTATTGCAGAAGACAACATGTTCCATAGGCGTTTCTATGCCATAAGTTTGTAGATCTTTTTTATATTTCTCTATAAATTTGGGATCTACTGTCCAATCTTTAAGGGCTTGGACTGCTTCTTCATAACCTAAGCAAACAGAAGTTTCAAAATATTTAACTTTTATATTTTTAAATCCAATTTTATGCATTAATATGGCAATTTTATCTGAACAAGGCGAAAACCACTCTGGTTTTGGTAGAGATGTTTCTAAAGAGTGAATATCTGCTTCGATAAATAATTTTTGAGCCACATTTTCAGGAAAAGGGGCATATTCAGCATGAGCCATTTGACTATTAGGTTTTAAGATTCTATAGAATTCTTTTAAGCATTGTTCAAGACCCAATCTATTTAATTCACAAAATAAATCATTTGAAAAAATAAAATCTATGCTTTCATCTTCTATATTTTTAATGTTCCTTACATCACCTTCCATAACTTCAATTATATTTTCAAGTTTTTCTTGACATACCCTCTCTTTCAACACTTCAAGACTTTTAAAATAAGGCTCAGCTGAGAGATCGTAAGCAATTATTTTAATATCGTTTATATAATTGCTAATTTTCTTAACAAAAGGTATCGTTAATTGTCCTTCTCCACATCCTGCTTCTAATATAACAGATACATTAAAATCAAGTTCATTTATTATGAATTTTGCTAATCTATCGTTCTTATTTTGAGTCAAATTAATCACCCTTCTTTTAACATAAATCACTATAATTAATATAAAGATTATTCCTAAAATTACTATAAATCATAATTTTAAAACAATTATCTTATGACTATTTAAGTGAATAATATGGGATTTCAGCAAAATAGTGACGATATTCCTTATTCATTTAATTTCTAATTTTATAATCTATCTTAAATGTATTACTTGAATTTCTCTTGCTTAAAAATTTTCCAATATCCAGAAGTAAATCTTTTTCTTCGAGTATTTAACTGAAAGAAGTACAGAATTCTATAAAATAAGTAGGGGAAAATTTTAAGTAATGTTGAACACCAATGTATCAATTTTAAATCAATGGAGTTCAAAATTTTGGCACGTTCTTCTTGTTTATAAAAATTGGTGAAACTAGTATTTGGTTGGTATATTTCTTCTAGAAGTATAGGCTCAAAATCTAATTCTAAAAAATTACAA